>Ga0210059_1007566_pt1 | contig 17230 bp, 14 predicted proteins | sample Ectturendosymbi2_FD_188042 | JGI IMG/M metagenome (GOLD analysis project Ga0210059, IMG submission 188042) | Ecteinascidia turbinata endosymbiont from Florida, USA - Sample 2 (SPAdes) (version 2) | ecosystem: Host-associated > Tunicates > Ascidians > Unclassified | place: Key West, Florida...
TTGGTGGCGCGTTGTGGATCCTCTGATGCATTATCCATTCACTGATTAATTTTTCTTTGTTCTCATCACTTTGTCTTTGGAGATTTGTGGATCTCTCATTCCATCTTATTCTTTCGTGATTGACCGCCTTTGGGGAAAATATTATTTTCTTGAAATAATCATATGCATTTATGTCTCGCCGGGGGTCCTTATTTATGCTCTCTCTATGCCCTGACAATAGGCCAATTATTTCTTCTTCTTCCATGATCGCATGAAGATAGGGGCATCCTGGGCTCTCTTTTAAATGAGCTAGCAGTGGACAATCATCCATTCGCCATGTTTTCTTTTCTACCCCACAACAAAAACACCGCGCCTTTTTCCCCGAAGGGTGTTCCTGCGCATACCATCCAGCGACCACCATTCTATTTTTTTTCTTCTATCGGGCTTCCGTCAAAATAATTTCCCCACGATTCTGCTCGTGCGTTTGGATTTATCATGCTTTCTTCATACATGTGAAAATCGCTTTCAAAGAGATCCCTTAAGTTTTCTTTTATCAGGGGTCGACTTAATTCTGGCTGTCGCATTACTTCAGTTCCTCGTACACTTCTTTGTGGGTCTCGTAATCCAATTAAAGCGGGACAAAGCGGATTCATCCAAGTGTGTATCAAGGTTAACGTGCAAAATTCTGGCATGTCCATGATCACACCTCCACACCCCTGGCACCACAACTTTTCTTGTATTCCTACAAATCCTGCTCTTTCTAGTCTCCAAGTTGCATGACGAAAATCATGCTGCCAGTTGGTATCCAGCAATGTCATCAGTCTTGCTCCTCCATTTACCCAATTACTCCTTAGTATATCAAAGAATTCCGTAGTAGTTAAATCTGTCATAATTAAAGTGTTCATCAAAGACTTGCTCGTCTGTTCCAATTTCAAATTTTCTATCATTCTTTGTAATAAATTTCGTGTTTCCGCGTCTTCGGGTTCTTCTCGGAGTCTATGGCCCCGCTCTTTTAGTTCCTCTGGAATTCATTCCACAGTAATTGCCATTGTTACCAGATTTCTCTATTTTTTATACTTTTACCTCTAGTATCTGTAAATACAATATTTACATTTTAGCACATAGTTATCGCGTTTGAGTCGTATTAAAACTCATACTTAATTTTTCTATAATATTAGCAAACTATTTTGTTTGTTTCGCCACTTGATAAACGTTACTACCGAGAAAATACCATTCAGAACTTGCAATATCAATACTATCACAGTTTCGGTAGCAATATAATGAAAGTACGTCCAATCGCGCCCACACTCGCTTGGTCTACCCGTGTGGTTAGTTCCGTAGAATGCATTTATCATTTGAGCATATACTACTTCACTTGTAGCGGTGGTAGTTGCTTCCCCCACGACCAAAATCATTACAAATACTAACACTAATGTTATCAACATTTTTAAGTTTTCCTTCACCTATACAACATCACGATAACATATTCAATACATATATTATGCAATTTGCACATACATAACTATATTTCATAACATGTACACTTTATTTTACTTATTTTTCTTATTTTTAAACGTATCCACTATATAATGTAATTTATTTCGTGCATAATAAAACATTTCATGGCATGTGATGTTAAATATATTCCGCACAATGTGAATACAGCAGATTTTTCAATGACATTCATTTGTAATATATCATATCGTCTCTAGTAACGGGTTGAACCCGTCTGCCCGAGCGCGTCATTGTCACTCGTGCTTCTTTTTGTTCATAAATGTCTTTAGTTTCTTCAGAATCTGTTCCCCAACGGGAATCTCTCCAAAGTTCAAAAAATGTCTTGTTGTTGATTTCCTTTGGCGTCTTTGGTTCTTCTGGGAGACTTCCTTCTTTTTCAATGAATACTTGAGTCTACAAAATAATACTTTTGATAAATATCTTCAAAAATAGCACCTCCGTGGCCATTCAGAGTGTGCTTATACTCATGATGGGTGACCGGAAACCCCGTTTCTGTTTTTAGAAAAATGGTTGACCCGCAACTTAACTTTTTCTGCTTCATCAGGAGGATTAGCTACTTCCTCCTGATTCTGCCAAATTCGAGTATTCCCCTTGGTCTTCCCATCATCAGTCCTCTTTCTCGCGCGATCTACTCCTATGTATCCTCTTAATTTTCAATTTATTATCTTCTTATTTTTATCCCCCTAGCTAGGCTTTTCACCAGGTTCCCCCTTAAGTTCCCTTTTCCTCACTTAAGTTTACCCATTTCAAATTGATTCGCTAATCATTTCATTATTCATTACTTTTATTCTTCTATTACCTTAACGGCGTCTTCGCCTTCCCTGACTCTCATTGTTTAGGATTTCATCCCAAAACCTGAAGTCTCCCAGTTCTCGGTGGTATTCCGATTTTGCATGTTTACTCCATTCTTCCAAAAGCTTGCGACGCCATGCCCTCGGGTTTCGTTCTACCAACTCATCCACTGACAAGTAGGTTATATCTCGGCGCAACACGAATAGTACTATGTTTCGCACTTTTTCATATTGTTCCACATCTTCCCAGCTTAATTCGGCTTCGTATAGTGCATATTCTATGGCATCTACCGGGCTCATAGTTGCTCCTATCTTGTGATTTTTTATGAATGTCTCGAACTGATTTATTTTGGCGTGCAATGAGGCAGGGAAAGTCCTTTCTGCCCATTCCCAAAATTCCATTAACGCTTCACTTTCAGTCCCATATTTATTGATATGTCTCAATAGCATTCCACATTTTACCGTTATACTTTTATAGCCATTTTCCACGGCTTGTCTCAAAATTATGCGCAATTTGTTTGCATCCGATACTCTTGGGTTACTCCGAAATATGCCTTTTACAATTTCCAACCACTGTGTTGTGGTTTTTGGATACATTGCCGGGATCAGCCTTATTGTATTTGCCAGATGAGCATTTTCATCCTCAAAAGGCTTCCAAATATCTGAAACTTTGTCATTGCCCGACCCCAGTACTCCTGCGGTTTTTACATCCATCTGCTGTAACATTTTTGTTGCCACATCTACAGGTGCTGCCATGTTTTTTATTTTACTTCACTCTATGTTTTTCCTACAACATAAACCATAATTATAATATAACTTAATACTTTTCTAGGTATTTTAAGCGAAAAAAACATTTTACTCAGTACTTTATTTAACATGTAGTTTGGTTTACCAAACTATACTCCCTCCTTTTTAGGCTCTTAACTCCCTCCTTTTTAGTTAGTTATTCCATAAGCATAATTTCTTAGTTTTATCTTATTTCTCTTAACCCTTAATGGTTTAACCTGAGGTTTGGCTGGCAATAGTTGATGATACACGAACTTCCGTTGTTGTGATCCTACGTGTAGTAGCATAAATCTGGATCCTTTTTCTATAATGGGAAAGGGTCCTTTGAGTAACGGCGCTAATTTGTGGCTTCTTTGTCTATCTTTTACATAAGCCCAAGTTGCTTCTTCCCATGTCGTTCCGAACATGCTGACTGGCCCCATTGGTATATATTGTGGAGGTTTCAAAGGTTGTGCCTCATCAAAAATGGGTATTCCAGGTGTGCGCACCTGTATTCCGTATGCTCGCATGCTAGGGGAGAAATTGTTTTCCAGGTTGAAGTATGTATTAATTGCTAGCACAGCAAATGGCAAATATACTGGCCATTTGTCAATATGTTCCTGTGCCCTTAGTATTGTAAGCAATGTTCGATGCGCTCGTTCCACCTTTCCATTACACTGGGGATTGTAGGGGAGCGTAGTTCTGTGTTCTATACCTAGTATCTCCATGCATTTTTCCCATAGCCTGGATTTGAATGGGGTCCCATTATCACTCACTAGAATCTTTGGAATTCCGAAATGACTTATGAAATGATTAAAAAATCCCAATACTGACTGCTGTGAATTGGCATAGGTCACTGGGATGGCTAACATTAGCCCTGTAAACCTATCTATTATTGTTAATAATTCCGTCACATTGGGTATGATTTCATTATTCCCAATGTGTAGATGGTCAACATGAACCACAGCAAAAGGCTCATTGGGTGCTTGAAATTCTGCCGGAGCCAGCTTTGCTCTTTTAAAAGCTTTGACTCTCTGACAGACGTCACAATTATCCAGCATTTTCTTAGTCTTTTTTCTCAGCTTTGGCTAATAAACAAGCCTTCTTAATCTCTGGTATGTTTGCTTCCAGCTAAAATGTCCCCAATCATGATCCATTTTAATTAAAGTCTCCAGAATGCTCTCATCTGGTATACATATTAGGGCGCGCTGTTTGGGATTGGTACTTACAACCCATATACTATTTTTAGTATCCCATTCAGCTTGTGGTGGCAGATTCTCTGCTAACTGTGGTTGGGCTATCCGTATATTCTGCAACCAATCATTGTTTAGATATTTAGTGAACTTGTTCAAGGGTTTAACAAAGTTTTCCGCTTCTTCCTGTTCTCCTTGTTCACAATCTCCCTCTGCTTGGTTTACCTCAGTTTTTTACAATTGTCGTAATTTTATTCTACTCAAGTAATCTGCAATCTCATTGTCAATTCCATCTACGTGTTGTATATCCAGATCAAATTCCGACAAATATAAAAGTCTTAATTTCCGGAATCTCAGTTTGCAATTTTTCGTATTGAGTATATTGACCAGGGGTTTATGATCCACATATACAGTGCAGTGATTTCCTTCCAGTAAATAATGGAAGTGTTTTACGCATCCTTCCAAAGCTAGTAACTCTTTGTCTATAGCTCCATAGGCTTGTTGTGCATCATTCAATGACTTACTAAAAAATCCTAAAGGTTTTACTCTTTTTTCGTCTGTGATTTGATAAAGTATTCCCCCTATTGCGTAGTCCGACCCATCAGTGGCTAAATACAGAGGTCTCTTTCCGTCGTACGTGCTCACAGCCACCGCTTTCATTACCATGTCTCTGACTTTTACGAAATCCTGTATCAGAGTTTTGGTCCACCTTACCTTTGTCTTATTGCTCATTTTCCTTGGGACCCCTGCTCCCACCTGATTTAATCTACGTTGATACTCAGCTATTCCTGGGAGAAAAGGCCTCGTGAAATTTACTATCCCTAGGAATTTCCTCATTTCTCTAATGGTCATGGGCAAAGGCATCTTTTGTATGGCTTCTATGTGTTTGTATGCGCAATGTACTTTCTTATTGCTTATCCATTTTCCTAAGAATTTCATACTGTCCTTTCCTAATTCACACTTTTTTAGGTTCGTGGTCAAATGAAATCGTGCCATATAGTACGTGAGATAATATATTGCTCGTTTATGTTCTTCTTCGTCATCGGTTACGAGTAAAATGTCGTCTATATCAACTAGAAAATTTTGTGGAATTTCGGGCAAGCCCCTTTTTTCTCTATCCTTATTGTACCAGAAGTTTGCCAGACCCACAACAAAGCTGCTGGACATGGAAAATACTCCAGGTGAATTTATCCAACCCATGGGGAGCTTTCTGAATCTATACCCCCCTGGGTCAGTTGCAATCCCCAATAATGGTCTTGATTCTTCATCTACGTCCACGTGGTAAAAACCTTTGGTCAAATCGAGTTTAGACATGATTCCCCCTCGACTGGCATAGTTAGGTAGTTGATCTGTTCTCGGGAGGTTAGCATCTTTAGGAATTGTTTTCTCATTTAAAGTTCTAAAGTCTACCACCATTCTTTGGGGTGCATTTGGATCTGCCCTTGCCACCATGAATGACGAACTCTGACACACCGTTTCGCCTTTTTCTATTATCCCCTTATCTTCCGCATCTTTGAGAAATCTAGCCTGCTCTGCTGCTGATTTTTCCGATAATTGATACTGTGGGGCAAAAAACATAGTTGCTCCTTCCACTAATTCAACCCTGCATTTGTATGGCAGACGCGAGTCTTCTTTTAAGTTTTGCTTTTCCATTTGCAGCCTCGGAAACAAAGCCCATAGTTGAGCAAACCACACCTGATCTATTACATCTTTTTGTTCAGGTGCTGGGGGGCACACCGGTGTTGGTAGTGTTTCTAAATATTCTTTAGCTTCTTCTTCAGTTAGGGTCTCTTCTGAAAATTCACCTTTTTCCTTATTTGCTTGCGCTTGATTTAACTCTACTTGGAACTAGTTTATCTTTTCATTTATCTGTTGGTTTTGACCTAACTCTTGTAACAAAGGTAAAAAGTTTTTTATCACCGTGCTTACTCCAATTAGATTATAATTTAGCGTATGCGGGGGCATTACTATAAACTTTAACTTTACATAATCGTCTTTGTGTGGTACCTCTATTTCTATTTCCCCCAAGGATGTTAATCCTCCGCTTCCTTGTTGTATGTTAGCCACTGACACGCTCACCGTCCGGTCTAACTTGGCTATTTCTTGTTTGGTCAACACAGAGGCGTCAATTATGTTTCTGTTATCTCCTGTGTCTAACAAGAATGTTCTATCATGTCTCTTATCATCTATGAACACGTAGCTTGATTTAGCTTTTGGTTTTTTAGAGGTTTGAAGAAAGTTTGCCTCAGCGTTCAAGTCCTCTAATTTAGTCCTAAAAAATCTACTCTGGGCATTTCCATTTCACTTTTCACTGGTGCTGATTGAGCCATGAAGGCCATGGCTTTATCATATACCATGGGCGCTCTGCTTGTTTCACTTTTCCATCTTTCATTAGGTCCTAACCCTTTAGCGAAATTAGCCTCAGCGTGTTCAGCGGGCAGAGCTGGCTCATCATCTTCTGTAGGTGGTGAAGGTGGATCTGCCCACACTGCTCGTGGTCGTCCTTCATCTCTTATTTGTTGTCTATACCTCATTGCTTCTTCTCGGGCTCCAGGTATGGCTGTTGCATAACTCTGTTCGTTATATTGTCCTCCCCGGTAACCTCCTCGACCACGATTACCATTTCGGTTTCCGTAACCCCCTCTGAAATTACCGTTTTGCCTACCATTCCAACCATTCCTATTTTGTCGCCAATTCTGGTTTGAGTTCCAGTTTCCCCTACCACGATTCCAATTTCCCCGTCCTTTAGCGTTTTGTAATCTCTTAGGGCATTCTCGCTTAAAATGACCCTCTTCATGACAGTAGAAGCACTTTAGGGGTAGTTTCTCTCGGTTTGATTCGTTCTGTTCTAATTCTTGTGCTTGCAAAGCTGATATTACCTTGTTTAATTTTTTGTCAAAGGCTTTCATATCAAATTTAGGCTTTTTTATCTTAGGGGTTTCCACTTGAGCAATCGCTGCCAAAGGCATTTCTTCTTCAGTTTCGCTATCAGTGTCAGTTTCCCCTTCATATTGATAAATTTCAGCTGTCTCAATTACTCCTGCGCTGTCTTTTACGCTTTCCCATATTTCAGTTATCACCCTTTTCCATTCTTGTGGCGGTTGTTGCGTTATTTTTAATTGTAATGAGATATCTACCTTCGAGGCTAATGCGGCTTCTAACTCCTCACGAAGTGCCGGCTGTGTTCTTACTTCATCCCACGTTAATTGTACCTCCGATATTATACTGGATATTTTATCAGCTGGATTAGTTCTCCAATTCCATTTCATTTCTCTTAACTTTCGTGCAAATATTGCGCGTTTTTGCCTTGGGCTCAATTGGTATTTACTTCGTATCCAATCGAAAAATGTATTTAGCACGCGCTTCTCGTGGTACGGTTTTCCAGCTGCCTGCACCAGTAAACTAGTGGCTTGTGCTGCTACTTCACTATGACCGGCTAATTGTGGTATTAGTGCTTGCAATGCCAACGCCTCTTCTCCAGGGATACCGCGATTTACCACTGATTCCATTAATGTAGCCCATGGGATTTCGTTACCAGGTACTAAGGGAATCATTACTCTTTTCATATCTTGTATTCGCAATCTTTTCTCTACTGGTTCAGGGGAACGCTCTGTTTCATCTTGTTCTTGTGGTTCTTTTGTTTCTTCTCTTTCCGTGAGATCCGGATATATTTTCTTTAATAAATTTGTCTGCAATGGTCTCGAGTATTCGGGTCTTGATGTATCTATGGGCATAAGAATTCTTTCAGGCGACCCTGGCAAATCGTCTATTCTGGTTGTTGCTCCTATCGTTACCCTTTTTGGGGTTTCCGTAATTTCTGGGCATTCTTCATCTCCAAATACTGATTCTGTTCTAGTTTGCGTACCTTTTTCATTTTCACATTCTAACGCTTCGTGTTCACTTCCTTCATTATCTGAGGCGGGCAATGGCTGGTAGGGTCCCCCAGGTGTAGTAGTTACACTATACCCACTAAATCCCCCAAAACTGGTCATCACCTCCTCTCTTTCACGTTCATAGGCTCTTTTTAACCTTTCATAATTTTCTTTAGCTGCTATTGCATCATTTTGGAGATTATTAAGAATTTTTTCTCTTTCCTCTAACATTCTCATCCCTATCGTGGTTGGTTCGTTCTTACCTTGTTGTACCGTTGCTTTTAAATCCCTTAATTTTGGGGCTTCACTCCTTGCTCTTACCACACTTAGAGCCCATTCCTCTTTTCCTCTATTTACGTCAGCCTCCGTGACATTTGCTTCCACTCTCAAATCACATGAGGGTGGTGCCTCATCTTTTTCATTAAACAAAGGTGCGCTAGGTTGCTTTCCTAAGTCTTTTTCTTTGCCATTTTGTTCTGGATTACTTTTGTGAAATAGGTTACCCGTTATTTCTTTAGCAATGTCTCCTAACGTTCCTGTTTTTCCTTTCTTTTGGCTTTTCACCAAGGCTTTAGCGCACTTGGTAAAACTCTTGTTTTTATTTTTTAATTCGTTAACCTCTGTCGCAAGTGCTGCCCCACTAGCTTTAGCCGCCAGACTATGTCGATGCACTTCGCCTACGAGTTCAGTTACCACTCCCACACTTTGTTGAGCTGCTAGCACTTTTTCGCGCAATTCATTTTTCTTTTGATCACTTTCTTTTTCAGTCATTCTTTGTTTTATGTTTTTTTCTTACAATTCCTGCAAACAAATTAATTTATTCTCCATTATTACTTAGTTTCCTCCTGATTTATTATCACCGTTTCTTCAGGTAGTTGTTCGTACTCCTTTAAATACCGTGGTTCTGCCTTGCCTTTGACATATTCTATCTCATCAGGCAGAGTCCATAATACATAGGCATAAACCTCGACTCCTTTTGTCACATCAATTATGCTTCGAGGTGGTATTTGCAGAGCCGTATGCATCATGGTGCGGACTTTTTCATAAAAGGATTCTGACAGGACTGAGCCTCTCTGATACGTAGCATGTGCCGCAAATAACGAGTGTTTTAATTCATCAATAAATGCAGACATTTGTTTTTCAGATAAAGCGGGTCTATCCGCAAATTCAGGGAAGCCTCCTTTGGGCATTTTTAGTTTTACTTGTGAGCTGCTTCCTGGCGCCAATTGCTTCATTATTTTATGGAACCTTTGGCTATTTTCCATGTACCAGATTGCTGTCACCCACAAATTGGGATTATTTACCCGTATTCCTACCGTTACTGCGTCTTTTTTTGCTTCGTTGGCCGCTTCGACCCATACTCCTCTCATGGCTGGTGAGAACAGGGCCTCATATTTCCTTTCGACTACTTTAATTAACCTTTCTATTGACCCCAAGTGCTGTGTCATTTCTAAGTTGATACCCCCATAATCATCGGCTCGAATCATATCTATGTTACTTGGTTTGATAGCCATTATCATTTGTGCCGCAATAGTCATAGGGTGTGCTCTCCACGTCCTGAGCCCTTGCTCCTTTAACACCTGAGCTTTCATTAATTGTACCAGCGGCGAGATTACATACTTTTTCTTCTGATCATTTCCTATTTTATACGGGCATCGTTGCACTGTATAAATATCTTGGATTGCTACTATTGCCGAAAAGTAGGACTGCTTTAAATGTCCTATCAGAATGTTTTCTTTCAAGGCTGCCGATTGGGTTACTGGTAGTACCTCCAGAATTAAAGAATACAATAACAATATTTCCGGTGTTTGCCATAGTATTAAATGCTCGACTTCTACGAACGCACTATTGGCTATCAAGAAGTTATCTTTTATCCAGTCCATTACTGACTGAATCACCAATGCATTAGACATTCTTTCCATTTCCATCCACTTATGCGCATAATAATTTATTATTGACGTTTTTATATTTTTAAACAATTACCTGCAACAACAACAACGCTTTTCAGTCTTCGCATGCCAACTTCATGGATTCTACTACATCTTGTGAATAATTATATTTTTGGCATAGGTACACGGATCTGGATAGAGGCAATGTCGTAGCGGCTGATTCCCTGTTTTTTCTCGCAGCTACCATGATTAATTCTTTCTTCCTTATCATATTGATTAAGTAATTTCGTGCCTCATCGTCGAACTGTCGTAATTCATAAATTCTATCTTATATCCGTACTATTATCATGGTGAAATCTCCCTTTACATAGTACATTTTTATGCATTTCGGACATCGGCAATATCCGCAAGGAAAATGTCCTCCGCATTCGTATTTTATAATCCAATGCATTTTTTCTCTCATGCTTCGCCAACGACAAGCATTTGAGTCATTGCCTTTTATATACCGGGCTATTAATGCTCGAGATTTTACATGTCGCCTACTCCAAGCACATAATTTCTTTTTTAGATGGAATTCAACCCTTCCACCGCGTCTACTTTTCAATAAGCGTCTTTGTATTCGGTAAATCGTACATTCCTCCTTCCAGTGTAGCCAAAAAGCTAAGCCTTCTTCATCATGTAATTCATCCATGGGTATCACTACTTTTTCAGCAAATTGGTCCACCATGCTTTTACATTCCTACTTTCTACACATAAAGTAAAGCTCTGCGTCCCGGTCCATATGTTCCACACTATCGGGTTTTACGGGGTGCCTAAACTCCCGTGGTGCCTTGCGGTCACCAGCAACTATCTAGGAGTGTCTTAAGGACTTCTCCGCAGTTGACTGCGGCTTCACCGTCTTCCGCTACAGGAGCTGCGACAGTGTGAATCATATGGCCATGACCTACTGGCCTGTGGAACCAAAACCACCGGTTCCTCTAGTAGTGGTTGACAATTCTTTCGTTTCTTTTAACCTTAACTCGGGATTGTGTACGAACAATAGTTGTCCGATGCGATGTCCTTTTCTAATATGGAATTGCGCAGCACTTAGGTTGACTAGAATTATCCCTATTTCTCCTCTATAATCATGATCTATCAGACCAGGTTGTCCTGCGATACCTCTGTCTTTTAACAACCCTGATCGCCCTAACAACAACGCACACCATCCTTTAGGGATCTCTAGGGCGAACCCTAAGTTTATCTTGGCCCATAAACCAGCAGGTATCCATTTATCTTCTATGGCATATACATCCTATCCTGCGGCTCCTGCAGTAGCACGTGGAGGCATTTTTGTTCTTGCATCAGTTAATTTTATTTTTACTTCCATTTTAGCAAATCCTAAACACAAAAAGGATCTTTAGAGTCACCTTGGATTTATACACGAAACGTCCGAATTTTTTCTTGTATCATTTCTCCACAGGTAGGGCACCGTGACACTTGTTCCTGGCACTCCTCGCAAATATTCAGGTGTCCACAGGGCAATAGCATCACCACAGCTTCCTGTGTTTGACAATTTTTACAATTCCTATCATACTCTAATGCTTTTAGTTGTTTTAACGGATCATCCTTCTTAAGTAACTCAGTTTCATCATCACTGCTCATCATTTCAGACCTTTCGGGTGTTTCTTCTACCAACACATTTATTAGCGTTTCCACTTTTCCAAAGCCTCGGCCATATTGTTTTAGTTGTCTCTCGACCACATCCGTGACATGTTTCTTGTCAAACCCCATTCTTAGTGCTTCTTGTGCTACAACAGAAGTTTCCACTTCCACATGCGCTCGTTGTTTTAGTTCCCTTTTTTGTTGTCCTGGGTCTATTATGACTGTTTTTGGCACAGTGAACGCTTCTCGTGGTCTTCGCGACCTAGTCAGCTCGTTGTCTCTCCCTATGTTAGGGAATCTGCTGCTAACCGCTTCTACATATTCCGGTCCTTTATTTCTTAGTACAAACTCACAGGTTGGAAACCATTTTGCATGTTCAAACCATGGATCATCATGTAAAGCCCAATTTTGCAAACCCCCGTTGCAGTACCAGCATTTTACCTTATCTCGAGTTCCCAAGTAGTATAATCCAGCCCTTGCCATATCTGGCATGGTGGCTATAATATTATTACGCTGCCAATTCGCGGCGTTCTCCTCAAACGTTGAAAGTCTTTGCTCATACGTGGTCATGTGTGGATTTATGGGATTCGTGCAGGGATACATTTCTCTCAAAGTATTTGTTTGCGGTGCATATCTACTTGCTCCGTCATTGACCCTCAGAGATGCACTGGGATTAACATCTGCCGTTCGTGTAGCCAGTTGTCTTATGGGTGGCACGACTTGTGCCTGTGGGCTTGCTATCATTGTTTGGATCGCCCTGGATTCCGTTCCTCGTTCCAATCCTTGCTGTCTCACCTGCCTTATATCGCTAACCGGTATGTTATGTTCTCTGTTTTTACAGTCAAACTGACACCATACTTCATGCCATTTTGCATCTCTTGGATTTTCATTCTCTTGCCAATCAGCCACCTGCCTTCCGCATCGTCCGCATTTAACCCTATCTTTATGACCCGTATAATAGAATCCTGCTTTTACTAATTTCCATGGGTCTTGTTTTGCAGAGCCTGGATATTCCTTGAATGTATACAGCCTGTACACTTCGCGTTTTGGATCACCAGGCATGATATAAACACATTGTTGTCCCGGTGGATCACGGGCTGGGTACACATACCCGTCTCCTTTTACAGACATTTTTCTTATCTATTTTCACCTGTAAATATGACGTTTATACATGTAAATTCTATGTGTTATTGCTATTTTTGCGCTAAAAATCTTATGTTTCGGCGTGAAAAATTACTCCCCCTATTTGAGTTCACCTTTATTGTGAACTCCTCTCCTCCCTCTTTTCTTTTAGGATGGAACTATTTGTTTAACCGTTTTTAGTTCATAATTATTGTCTTGCTTTTTCCCAACTCCTCTCAACTTTTTTATCACTATGCTTACGGTCATTAGTGTTACTACTACTATAACCATTACTATTATAATTTTGAAAGGATTTCCTAATTCTTTTTCAACGAAATCTATGGCTTCTTGTCCCACTTTTTCTATGGCTTTTACGGGGTGATTCATTACTTTATCAAAGGCCTGTCGCATTACTTTTCCACTGTTGTGTAGGGACAGGTTGCTTAACTCAGGCACAAATTGTATTTGAATGGGTTCTGGTTTAGTTTGATTTATTCTTGTCGTTAGATTTTCAGCCTTATCTAAGTGGTCCTGGATCTGAATTGTTAGCGCGTCTAGTTTCTTTGTGGATGGGAACTCCCTTCCTAATATTTCTTCGCACGTTAGATTATTTATTTCTTGTCTAATTGATTGGCTATCCCCTTGATTAGTTACATTGATCTGTTTCTCTATGGCTCGCAGTCTTATCATGCCCTGTCGCAATTGCCATGTATAAGCTACTCCGGCTTTTATGAACTTCTTACTGGTATTAGTTAAGGCATTAATTACCGTTTTTAATAAAAAGGTTTGTGCATCACTTTGTCTCTGATTTAACGTGGCTTCGTTTAGATGTGCCTTGGCCAACGTTACTAACGTACGTTGATTTGCCGATATTTGTTGCTGTAATACCTTATCTTCAAGCGCTTGCGTTTTTACCGTTTGAAGCAGAAGCCTTATAGTTGCTACTTCAGATTCCGACAGCTCTTCAACTTTAGAGTTTAAATCTTGAATTTGCCTGCTTAAATTCCCTATGGCATTGTCAGCCTGCCTAAAGCGCACGTTATTGGCAATCGCTCTGGTATTCATTTGATCATTTAACTCTTGTTCTACCCCTTGTATTCCTTCATAGCCTGCATAATCTACTACTCCTTGGACAGCGAATGCAGTTACTACAGCTGCTCCTGCAAAAATCTGTCTTTTGGTCTTTTTACTGCCTGAGTTGGGAGGGAAAAATACTACTGATTGCGTATGGTCTGGTAATACTGATTGATTGTTGTAGGGATCATAGAACGAGTCTGCATACCTTATTTTTGTTTCTATATCTACCATCCACTTATAACATTTGGCATCTCTTTGTTTTTTCTGACATTTGTCTCCCCACATTGCCGGATAACCTTCTAGCGGATGAAATTGAACATTTTGCACTAAATTGGCCCTACTAGTAATTCCCCCTTGCCTTACTTGAGCTTCAGAATGTAATACAACTAACCCTCTTTTAGTCTCCGTTAAGTGCAATGGCCTTACCTGACTTATCGTTAAAGCTTTCATACTATTTATCCACACGTATGATGGTCCTACTGAGTTTGGTCTTTCTACGCCTGGAACAAAAGTGCACGCAAAACGTCCCCCATTCTTAGGTTTGTTCATCAATATTGGCCCTAGAGCTTTCCATGATTGTGCATATCCTGACAACGAATACGGGATAGATAATGTATTTTGTTCGTTAGTTCTTTGACTAAATCCTAACTTGACTTGTTTATTTAATATTTCCATGGAACAGGTTACTGAGACAGAAGCATGATCCGCTAAATAAAACATCACTGCCGTCAGAATGTAGTTTACATAATCAGGAGGTACCGCACCCTTTCCATGTAACTGGCCAGTTTTTAGCCATTCTCCTTTCGGATGAAGGTTAGGGTCGGTGGCCCTTTTAGTACTCAAATGATACAAATAGTTATAGTCTTCCCAAAAGAAATCTTTGAAACCTTTTGGATAATTTTTTGTTAAATTAACCAGAGTTACGACCCTGTAGTCCAGATGTCTTTGAAAGAGTAGTTTCTTAGGTGGTCGTGGCGTTTTTAATTTAAGCAGCGGCCACCCATAAACATCTCGCTCACTTGGCATATTGTATTGCCAGAAATATTTAGGCGGTACACCAAACCGTCCTCGATGGGTTACTCCCATCCATAGCGTCCAGTCATCTAGTATTCTTGTCCATCCATTAGACGTTGCTTCTTTTATTTCTACAAAGCAATGACACTCTGGGACATATTGTTTATAGTTGTCTTGATAACTGCCCTCCTTTCCAAATCGTGCCTTAGCATGGGTCGTGGTGTTTACACCCACTAGCCCATAATGAGGATGAGAGTAAATGTGTTCTATAGGGTTCCCTGCGTCTCTTCCCGCTACCATTCCTAAGGGAACATTATGCCCAAATCCTGGTCTCCTTAATCTGCAATATCCTTGTTGAGCAAAGTTAGGTCGTTTCGCGTCTTGTTCAACCATTTTTATTTTCATTGCTCTCAATCCTGCTGGATAATTCTCTGCCAGTTGATACTGTGTCATTACATAACACATTCCTTTCACAGTCAACCATATTAAAAATTTTGACCAAATTCCTTTTAACATATTTTCCTAGTCGTCTAGCAAATAAATAATAATTGTTACTATACGTACGCCTTCTCATTTACCTGTTTCCGGCTTTATTTTAAAAAGATCCGCGCTTATTATAAAACGTATTTTCTCCTGGGGCTCATTACGATGGAGAAAAAGTTGTCCTTCCTTCCCTTCTATTAACACCAAGGTGTTGTTTATGAGCTGTGGTCCGGCCAGGGAACATCCTCGTTCTTTCCATTCTTTTATTATATTTCGTACCCACATACAATATGTCTTTGGTTGAGCCCCTTTAGTATTCACACCATTATATAATTCTTTTACTAAGGCATTTATTGGAGGATGTAATCTAGTGGCTTCTTCCAAGTCTGGTAGGGCCTTTTTTATCCTGTACTTTCCACTCTTAATGGTCGCATAATGTAGCCACGTTTTCTCTCTTCCCGGTAATAATAACGCACGAGGGTCCGCCTTTCGAACCGCCAGAGTTATCCTTTTTGCTTTGTAAGCTTCTCTTAAGGCATGCAAATAAATTAACCGTTCAGCTTTACTTTTTTCACTCCCCATTTTTCTCTTATCCATCCTAATTTTCTCCTGCATTTATAATATGTATTAATACCTTTTCATAATCTTACACCGTTGCTCCGCACCAAGGCTTGTCTTGGGACTTGATCGGTTACGTCAAAAGCTTGTTCACTGGTGATTCCATAATAATTTTTTATTTCTCCCATGGTCACATAACCCAGCAACCTCTTGAGATGTTCACATTCGGGTGATCGCCTTACATGAGCCATTAACGCGTTCTTGCTTACATCCAGTTTGGTTAGTTTCACGCCACAATAATAACATCTTAGTTCATTCGATCCACCTTGGGCATATAATCCCATTTTTGCCCATGCCCTTGAAGTCACCCTTGCCTCTGGCTTTAACACTGTATAGTACCGAAGTTCTTCTTTTTTCATGCGTGGTTCAACAGGTTGAGCCAGTGGATACTCTATTACGTGTCCGGCGCTATTCCATAACTTATCCGTGATCTCTAAATTTTCAAGCTTATCTTGCAAGCATAGCCTGTCATTTAGAAGATCGCACCATGGAAAGAAAACACAATGATAATCTCGCAAAATTTCTTCACTACATGGCATCTCCAATTGCCCCCCGCATGATATACATTGTACATAATTTCCATGACCTGTATAATACCAGCCTTCAGCTGCAACCCAATCAGGTCCCCACTCTTGTTTGGTTCGCAATGTTTCTCTTCTCCCCTGAATTGTTTTTAAATCGAAATTTTCCAGCCACTTTTCACTCATAAATTTGTCTAAACCCGTCAGTCCCTGTAAGGGTCGTAATAAAAAGGCCATCCCTAGTATGCGTGAATCCTACTGATGCCTTTAAACCGTTATCTCCTGCTTTCCAGAAGTAACCCTTTTCGTATGTTCCCTCCGTATGTGCCTTCCAGTAAAGGGCCAGTCCAACGGAGAAGAATTCCTCTATAGTTAGCGAATCGAAATCAATCTGTTCTTCAGGCAATGATGTTTTTGCCAATTTGCTTGATATATCTTCGTTGTTTATTATTGCCAATCTCAGATCTTCTAATGTTATAACACTCATACTCTACACCTGGAATTACATAAATAACTTATTTTAGCATAGGTTTTCCTCACTTAGGAGCATACTGCCCCTGTAAGGATACATTGTATTTAAGTATGTCAGTAAATCATCATATTTTACTCCTATATACGTAGCCAGTCGCACAATTTCTCCTGGCTCTGTTGCACAGTTTTTCTTTAAATAATTATGTATATAGTTCTGCAACAATGCAGAATTCCAGAGGGCTTGAGCTGATAATTGAAATGTTGTTTCGGAAATCGGAG
>Ga0210059_1007567_pt1 | contig 17227 bp, 12 predicted proteins | sample Ectturendosymbi2_FD_188042 | JGI IMG/M metagenome (GOLD analysis project Ga0210059, IMG submission 188042) | Ecteinascidia turbinata endosymbiont from Florida, USA - Sample 2 (SPAdes) (version 2) | ecosystem: Host-associated > Tunicates > Ascidians > Unclassified | place: Key West, Florida...
CAATAAAATTTATACAATTTTCTGTAGACCCCATGGCCTAGCCCAACGGTGCACAACCTGCAGCCGCACGGCCGCATGCAGCCTTCGATAATTAAATTTGCGGCCGTCCACATGTAATTTTAAATATAAAACTTGACGGCCGTGTTGGCGCGTATTGAAGCAAAACAAACGCAAGGCAACAGGACTTTGCAAAATTTTCTGCCAACAAGCAAGACCAAGCGAGTCACTGATTGCTACGAACTCGAACTCATTAGCGGCCATACTTCACATAAATAAACGTAATGCGGCCGGCAGTAGCAAAAGGCTGTACACCCTTAGCCTAGCCCAACAGATACTAATACGAAGAAAGTTTGTATCAAAATATATTTGAGTGCTTTTTACTTGAAATACAGGATAAAATAATACACAATCGGAAAATGCACTACAGTATTGATTGTGACGTAACAAACAGAACGGTTTTCACAATGTCATCACAATGGATGATTAAATAAAAACTAATCGAATCGAAGGTGCTTTTAAACTACAGTAGCTGAGATTTGATCAGCCCCCTTAATTTTGTTTGATTTGTTGAAAAATGCCGTTTGCATTCCTTGCCCGATTAACAAAAATTTTGAATTGGAGGCTTCATTGCTCCAGTAGACTCCAGCACTTAATCATTGACCCCCTGACCATTCAGTGACCCCTATTAGACCCTGTGACTATTTATCGACCCCTTGAATGGTTCAATTGATCCCTGGGGGTCGATATCGACCACTTTGAGAACCACTGGCTTAGGGTAATAACAGTGACAGGAATTTGGATTTAAACAAGATTAGGTTTTCGCATTTGCATTATATTTTGCAATCTAATTTTTGGTTTGGATTTGAATTTGAAAAAGTTAAATCACTTTAATATCTGGAAAAGACTCAAGGTCACAGTATGCGGCCCACTGCCATGATCACGATATAAACCACGATAAAGTGTAAAGATATACTGGATTGGGATTGCAAAAATCTCCGATTTGTTTAACACTACTAGGCAGGCAAAATGTAAAATTTCCGCCAATCTTGATCATCACTGAAGCAAAAAGTGATCATTTTTTTGTGTGCAAACGAACTGGGTTTGTCCATCAGGAACTCAGCAATTTTGTAAAAATGACTCTGACTCGAGACTCGAGTCATTGGCTGTTATTCGAGTCGAGTCATTCTGTGAAAAACGTGACTCGAGTCGAGTCACCATTTTTCTCAACGTGACTCAAGTCGAGTCCGAGCCCCCAAAAATCGTGACTCGAGTCGAGTCAAGTTATTGACTCGAGTCATGCTATCACTGCCTGGATGGTGCATAAAGCAGCAAGGTAGGCTAACTCCTGTAGCATTGTTTAGGGTTGAGGTTATCCGCATTCGGGCATACCACTGAAGTGCACCCTGTGAAAATTGAATCTGTTAATACCAAGTAGGCTAACACTAAACAGTGCACACTTAAAAGTTTGAATCAAGTTTTACGTTTAGGGTCTGAATTCTGCTTATAGTATACATAATTCCATCATCCATTCCATATTCTTTACAGTATAGTTTGTTGAAATAAGTAATAGACACTCTTGCTCTGGTTAAGTGCATTTGTATATCCCGTTGGTAAAAGTGTAGGCTACACATTTTGGGTAAATTGCATAACATATCATTTTGGTTTAGTGCCTGTATCATATTAAGTGCTTATATATCACCTTGTTAAAACTGCACAAAAGTAGACATTTGATGTAATGCATTGACATTCATTTAACCTTGCTATATACTTGGCACACTGATATCGCTACAAATTTAATAGTCCTACTGTGACTGTGGTATGTCAAATAATCAAGTGCTATTAGTTTAAAGATTAAGTAGACATTGAACTCAAACCAACTGCAGTAATGGCTGCTTTGTACTTTGTATGCAGTATTACTGCATTCAAAGCTAAGATGCTTAGTTGGATAAACGATGGAAGAAATTGCCAATATGTGCTAGTTGTAACCTAAATACAGATTATAAGGAGCGTACCTTAAATTTGTAATGTCTGCCTGCTGCATAGCTTTCTGCTTTATAACCTCACTTCTCTCTCATTCATTAATCTGCATTCCCCTCAACTCTTCATACACTACTTTCCCACCATATCTTCTCTTTTTTGTTTTTTTTCTGTATTTATTATCTGTTATACTGTGGATAATTTTGTTACATGTTGTGCGATTGTTGTGTTTATTTTGTCACTGTGTTTGAACCCTTCTTGCTTCTTTTTATTACTTTTGTTGTAATGTATCAAAATCAATGCAACACTGTTTAAAACATACGCTGTGAATGTGTGTAAGCTATGATATATGATTTATAATTTGTTATTATGTTCAGACGAACAGTATTAATAAACGCTCCTGTATGATGGTGACCAACTGCAAATGGTTGGTGCGTTGTTTTAGTGTTCGCGTCTTGCCAGTATTGCTTTGGTGTAGTAAAAAACATAATCTTGTGTGCAATGTGTACAAACCAACCATACGAAAAGTAAGAAATATAAATGGTACAAAGCTAAGTGCCACATCCTGGTTTAAAATTCAGGAAAATGTATTGGCTGTCGATCTCATGATAAATGCTTTGCAAAGCATTTGAAACTTTGATTGGAATAGTTTGCAACCATTTGAGCACCAATGTGCACTCCCATTTGACTTATTTTTCATTTTATTCTTTTTCTCAGTTAGCTGCTTACCTCAAAGTTTTGATATTAGAATGCCTTCATTTTTCTCACACTACAGGATTCCTGCATTATGATGGGTGAATGACGCTAACCATGGGTGGCGGAATCTTTTTCAAAGTGGGGGGCACAAGTGCACGTCAAAAAAACTATAAAAAATGTTTGTGGCTTGAATTGGCAATTGTAACGTCACAAGCATTGGAATATGACGTCCTTACCTATACACCATATGATGGTCTAAATTACACTATTTTAGACTAAATTACACCACTATGAAAAAGTGCCAATTAACCACCTGAAATTCAAATAGGCTGTTACAGGGGCGGCCCAGGTTAACAGCGTCACTCGGGCTCATCATACGATTTATTCTGACTGAATAAAATCATTCGACGGTTTGTTCGACGTCACTGAAATTTCCATTTACTTTCGTTCTGGCTGGCATTATCGTTGCTCTGTGACGTTAGTTACGTAACAATAAATGAGAAGTTTTCATGATAACTTCTCCATTGTTGAGTAACGTCCGTCATAGAGCAATGATAAGGCCAGTAAGCCGTTTGCGTACTAGGCCAGTGTTGCCATTTTAGTCTTTTTTAAACCAAATCTAGTTTATTTTGCAATCGTTTGGTTTATTTTTTTGCGATTTGGTTTATAGTTTATTTTTTTAGTTTAATGTTTTCATTTTTTGGTTTATTTTTAGTTTTTTTAAAGATATTTTACGCCATGTATCAGCTGTGTTCCCTGCAATGATATATGTCTGGTTTCGGCGTTTTTAAGAAAATCTAAGCAAGCTTTTGGACAGTCTTTTGTTTTTAGCAAGTCTGTTCCAACATATCGTTGTACCAACAAGAATAAGCACTCTACAACCATTGACATGTCACATAATTTATTTTTTAATGCAAGACCTTATTTAGGTTATGAAACTGAAATTTTGATAAGAGATATGGTCTGTTCTGAGTCAGAGGAGGAATCCGTGAGAAATCCAAACGATGTCTCAATTTCACCTTGTGCCTATTTAAGAAAGTACAGGGTACCAACGCATTCAAATGTAATGAAGGAAACGTAATCGATGTTTGTTTCAAGTGCCTTATGAAACATTATAGGACCTTTAATGTAGTTTTTGGATAAATTGGGGATAGAAGGTGAAGAAAGTAAATTCACTGGAAAAACTGAATACCAGTGGCAGAATTTGATAATTATGTGCTGGCAAAATGTTACTGACACAGCAGCATATTGGACTGAAGTATGCTTGTATGAAGATGTCATCGGAGAAAACCCATATAAAAACTGGCTGGTTTTGCGCAACGCATATTATGTAGCCAATACCACACTGTTGTGCAGAAATGGACCAAGTATTCGACCAGATAAACATGGTAAAATTAAAATTGAACAACAGAATGAGTGTAGAACTGGTAAATGCAATTTTGAATATCAGGACTGGATTAAAAAGAGACAATATTATAAAACATGTTACGATTATGACAGTTTTGAAAAGCAGTGACAATGTGAAGTTTTATTGGCACTTGTTTGGTATGCAGTGAAAACTATATTTTTGTAAGTTGTGTTAAGGTAGATAATTGTGACTGTTTTTGCAGAATAAGGTTGCCATTTGCATACTCCTATCATTATGCTTTTTTTGTGTGTTTAGTTTATTTCTGCTTCAGTTTGGTTTATTCTAGTCTTTTTTTCAGGCTCATCTAGTTTATTTTAAGGAAACCGAGGTGGCAACACTGTACTAGGCTCATTCAAATTAGCTCGAGTTGCTGGACAATTCATCATTCGTTTGAAATTATTCTCGAAATGAGAACTGTCCGTTGGATTGGACTTCAAACCAAATGTTCTATACAAATCCATTGCTTCAAAAACATTCAGTCCTATATGAATTGTTTTTAAAAATACTTAATTGCATAGGGCAGCTCGGGCTTTAACGGATGAACCCGAGTAAAGCGCGAGCGAACGAAGTCGAAAGAATGCCTACTACGAACGATATTGCTTTGTTCAGGTCACCTGCAACATGAACGTGAAAGGCCAGAAATGATACGAAAATGTATGAACAGTGACAAGGCACAAGAAAAGAGCCTGGGGCTGGACCTTGAGTGGTGGCACAAATATGCAAAGCAAGCAAGCTCGCATTATGTATAAATCGAAATCGAAGACTCAGGCTAAGCCCGAGGAGCCCGTGTCCCGGAGTCATCTGTAGGCTGTTGAAAACACTAAGAACACAGCTTTAAACAAATAGGCAAAAATTACACACCATTGCTACCTGTCTTAAACACATTCAAAATCACTTTTCCACATCTTAAACACAGAAGTAACATGAATGAATACTCATTCTACAAAGGCATTAGATACCGGAATGCAAAGACACAACACAGCATATGTAGCAACTAGGATGCCAATTGCGTTGCCAATTCAGAAACAAAATACAGATATTTAGTGTTGCCAATGCAAAAGCAAAAACACCATTGAAATTCATCTGTCAAATACTTCAGTGTGCGTATAAGATTCAGCACATTTTCTCTATTTAGATCAGGGTTTTTAACCTGGGGTGCTAGCACCCCCAGGAGGTGCTGAAATCAATTTCAGGGGGTGCTGGGTAAGGTCACATATATGGCGGTCAAAGGTAAAAGGAATACGTTTGGACAAACGTGTTTTTACCGCATATTTTAACACTTCAATGACTGCACTTGTCTTTACTTTATTCTTATAGTAACCAGGTCTTAGCCAATGGTAGGGGGTGCTGGACTGCTTGGACGTGACCAAAGAGGGTTCTGAGGTATAAAAAGGTTAAGAAACGCTGATTTAGATAGAAACGCTAATTTAGATAGTGCCAAAACGTTTGAAATTACACCAATTTTTCTTAGCGTGGCACGAACTTTTTCCTACACACAAGCATGAGTGTAGGAAGGGGGGCACGAATTTGAAAATAGCAGCAAAACGCCGTTTTCTTAGTTTCGAGTGGTGAACACCAAATTTCACCATTTCCCCCCTAGAAAGTTTAGGAAAAATCCACCAGTGGCCCCACTCCCGATGCCCATGCACACAAGCATGCAAAATTACACCATTTTTGTAAAAACTTTTGTTGTATACACCATCTGACAACACTGTTGAACAACACTAATGCGGTGAGCAAGCCATAGCGGGATGATAGACTGTGCATAGGTGTAGCCAGGGGGAGCCTAAAGGCGCATGCACCTCCCAAATTTTTAGAACATGTAGTCATTTTGCGCTTTGAGATGCGGTATCCCAAACAAAACAGTGTTATTCGCCTAAAACCAAACGTTTTGGCCCCCAAAGTTTTAGGCTGGCTACGCTACTGAGATTGTGCACGGTGTATTCTGCCAAACAAATATGAAATCCTGCCAAATTCATCACAAAATTACAAATTATATATTACAATTAATATTAACAAAATAATGACAAAATTCTGCAACATTTTTACATTAAACAATTTACTTTAAAAATTGACCCAATACTAACGGTGTTGCTTAAACTTATTCAGGCGAAATTCGACATTTGAAACTGAAAGGTCCAGGCCCCTCCAGAAATAAAAGTGGGAGAACCTAGGCCCATGCGCCCCCCCAGTTCCGCCACCTATGACGCTAACATGTTAACATAATTAGTGTTGATTTGCCCAGGGAATCCGTGTTAGACTTAGGCTAATTCTCATGTAATACTGATAAGTGTCAATGTAAGTAGACTTCACTCACATGCTGTGTTTCTTTAAATCATTACTAGTACTACTCGTGAAAGGAACTAAATTGTTTTCTGTAAGAAAAAAGCAAATGTAACTATATGTTAAAGGGAATAGCAGAGCCATGGTATTGCTTTCCTTGAAACAATATTTTTAACACTGATTTTACTGTGTGATGCGATTCACATTGAACTACATACAGTAGCTCAGCCTTGCATTAAAAAATTGTCTTTATCAGTACTGCTGGTGTAAGAAACTCAAATCTTTTCTGTAAACAAAAATCAAATGTATCCTAACAAGCAGAGATGGGCAACCGCCACTTTATTAATAGCGTCGTTGCCGCTCCCGCTATTTGTTAAATTTAATAGCGGCGCTACCGCACCTGTTACTGAATAAAAATAGTATCGCTGCCGCTCCTTTTGCTGCACTTTAAAAAATTTTTGTTCTTGTTCTACTGACGTAGGATTTATTTTGAAAAACCTAACCTTGAATTTCTTTTTGAAAAATGTTGTTAAAGAAAAAACGTAATCTGAAAAAATAGTAGTTGAACAGTTATGATATAGGAAAAGTTATTTTACAGTGTATACACATATAAATAACACACAAACTGCAGAACGCCCATAGCTTCGTGACTGGATTGTTATAGGTTTAATAATTCGCGTTTATCAATGCAAGTTTCGCGCTGTGTGTACAGTACTCAAGACTTCAAGAGAATGGTCAAGCAATAAAAGATCAAAATTATTTTTCACAGAGTGAGCGCGTAAATTGAATTAGGCCTGCAACCATGGTGGGGAACAAACCGAGCAATCAAAGTCTCCGGTGAAATTTTTATGCATTATTTTAGATTTTCATAAAATGTTTGGTTGATCTATGTTTCATGCGAAACCCCTGAACTAACTACTGACTACTTGTATTTTAAACTGAGATCCTTGTTTCTGCATGGTTCAATTTATTCACGATAGTAGTTTAGTGTAGAGCGTAGTTTCTATAGCCTGCGTGCAAAGATTTTTTTTTTAGATATTTGAGAGCGAATTGACCAACCATCCTTTCCTTAACATTCCAGCTTTTGAAAGTGCAGCTTAGGTGTTGAATGCTTTAGTTTCAAAGGTGTACAATGATCATTAAGCAGCCGGAATCACCTCTAAAAAAATAAACCTCCGAACATCAATAGGGTAAGGTGGGGTACAGTCGACACGTTTTTGCATTTTCAACCTCTGCTACTTTAATTGAAGTCCAAACAAACTCAAAATTTGTCACACAATAAAGCAACTATACATAAACAATATCATGCCAAAACATGAAAACAAGTCCCTTCAGAAAAAATTTTACAATCAATTTAAAAATGGTGCCCCTGGAGCACACTCGACATGAGCATGGGGTACACCTGACCGGTCAATAAGAAGTTGGGTTGCATGCATTGCATAATGTTCAGGTGATATCCCATGTAAAATGGGCACTTGTTGGCTACCTCTCCACTTTTTTCACATTCTAATTACCCACTATCACTGTATGGCAAAACAAATTTGTATGATTACCAAACATTAAATGAAATCAATGCAGTATGCTGAAACTCATGCTTTACCATTCAAATATAATGTGCCTCTAAGCCAGGGCTGGATTAACCATTGGTCAAATACACTCCTTTACTGGTTTTTCATGTCTTTAGACTGTTCACCACCCATCAAAATTGTAGAGTTTTTGCTTACTGCGTTCAGCATTAAGGTCAAGGAACCTGACAACTTTGGCATTTATCGTTTTTGAGTGACTTAAAAGAATTGAACCAAACAGCACCGTGCTTTATGACCCAAGAATTCGATCGAAATCAGTGCATCCATGGGTTTTCGCAGAAATTTTTCCAGAGGGGGTAACGTCTAAATTTTGCTTATCCTTTACATGTTTCTGACGATGAAATGCAAATAGACGTTCACAAAACGCTTTATCCTTTCTACCCCATTAGTCTATGCTGGTTGAGCCTCAATTTTCAATCTTTTGTCTGAAATGTTTTCTACACTTCGGCTATCAGAAACGCTTTTTCTTTCCATTTTTTCGAGCACTTCCTACGAATAAGTCATAATTTAAGAATAATCAACGCCCAGAATAACATGATCGGTGAAAAAACAAGAAAGTTAGACATTCTCGCAAAACTGTTTCAAGCAATGAGACATAGAAATATATGTTGACAAGACTATTGGACAACTTACTAAAGTCAGAACACCACGCAGGCTTAAAAAACTGAGCAGATGAATTATTCTCCACAGCACGAAAATATTTCTCCACAAAAAATTCTCCACAGCACGAAAATATTTCTCCACAAAAAATTCTCCACAGCAACATAGCTTTGCACTTAGTACTCATTAAGAAGTCAGAACTAAATTTTAGTGATAAATACGTATTCCCACAAATCAGCATAGACGTATTCTAACAAGCCACGTATTTTTATACTGTCTGAAAAGAAGCTTGCATAAGAGTCGTTTGATTAAGCAATACATTCGGGCACGTTGATCACAGTCTCACACTAGCAATGGATTTTTCAAACTTGTTGAAGCACTGCTACAGTTTTACTCATGCTTCCTATCACACAGTATATAGCTACACGTGGCTTACGCTATTAGAAGTGTCACTGTCTCGCTGTATTACCTGCCAAGATGTCTGTGTTCAAAAGTCATATGCAGGGCTCCCATCCAGTGATTTCAAATAAACCCAGATTGCACACCAAAAAAGCCATATTCGTTCAATCAAACCCCAGAAAGCTTGTGTTACGAACAAAAACATGCGAGTGTACTATTTCAATTTAAACGATATAATCGAATGCTGATTTAATTATAGTTCCCCTTCAAAATTATTTCTGCAACGCAAACATTAACATTTGGACGACCTTTTTGTTGCTCAAGACGTTTTCATAACGGCGGTAACGTACTTTATTAATGATACCTCTCACTAACTGTAGGAGTACATTTGTTATCAACTAGGAATTTTGTGCAATCTTGAACTGCAGCGGGATCTGAAATCCCACAGAAAATATAAAAATATATTCCCAATGCCTCCTTCCTCTAACTGAAACTTGTTATTAATTTGTATGCGCAGAGAAACATCGACATTTTAAACAGTCAGTCTTAACCCTTGTTTCGCCAATCTTTTCAACTGGCATTTGACAATAACATCGTATATATGACACCGACAATAATCTTATATGAGCATATGAAACCGATTGCACACGTTCTGCTTCATCCGATATGCGTGCTTTCGCACCTGATGGGAGCATGCAAACACTGAAATAAAAAGTTATCTTTATATTATCGAACATATTGAAGTTCTTGATGAATTTCTCTCTTCAAAAAACCCAGATTTAACGCGATTTTTCATGATTAAATCTAGACGCCCATGTCGACTGAAAAGGCAGATCTGGGTGAAAAAAAGCGCAGTGGGAGCCCTGGTCACACGCGCAAAAACGCCTAATACCGTAACTTGAAGTGAATGTTTGAGGATTTATTACGGTGTTATTGTTACGCAACAAAGACCAACAGTAGAACCTGGGACGCTGGAACATCGGTTGGGCAGTAAAAGTTGAGGGTGATGGAAACTTATGAAAAACAAAAAAATCATTACCACTTATCCTTGCTACTGTTCAACAACAATGTTGACTTCAAAAATAATTAAATAAACTATAGCAATTTATTTCAATTCGATCTTCATAAACCATGAAATTACCTATGAAGCTGTTATGAAAAAGACACCTCTGCCCCGGTTGTCCCTCTTTTGCAAGGTCATGGGGCAATGCCACCGCTCTCCGGCGTCCCTGCTTATCCCTATCAGCAGTCACTGTCTCGATGCATTACCTGCCTAGATGTCAGCGTTCGACAGTCATATGCGACAAAACGCCTGATACCGTAACTTTAAGTGGACATTAGAAGATTTGTTGCCATGTTTTTTGTTTGCTACACAACAAAGACCAACAGTGAAGCAACCCGCTCGCAAGTTTGGCAATCGTCCCCTGCAGGCAAAGGAGCGGACATGAGTGAACTGCAAGCTCACCACTGCATGACACCAGAACAGTGAACCTGGCTTTTGCGCAGTGTGAGTGTCGTACCGGCTAATAAACTGCCATTGCAAGAAATGAATGAATTAATCGGAATTGAACTGCTGACGTCAAGTTTTCTAGAAAATTTAAATTCTTAGTCCCAATTCCCAGCGAGGGGCAGACACCCATTTTGAACCAGAGGTGGATCCAGCCAGTAAGGTTAGGGGGCCAGTGGTGTAGGAGGTGAGGGTGCAGGGGTGCAAGTGCACCCCCAAAAAATTTGATTTGTTGAAAATTTGGGCAAAATCTTCTAAAATTTGGGCAAATCCTTGAAAATTTGGGCAAAATCCCTGAAAATCCGAACAAAATCCCAAAATTTCTAGAAAAAATCCTTGAAAATTTGGGCAAAAATGGCGCCCAATGTTGCTTTACTTCAAAAAATTCTTCCCCAACGTTTGCAGGAAAACAAGTGAAGCCATTTTTTAAAAGGTCACACAAAAAAACGGTCGGCAAAAGTTGCACAAAAACTTTTTGGGCAAGTTTGGAAAAATTTGGGCAAAACTCCTTTTCACCCCCAAAAATTTGCTTGCTCCTACACCTATGAGGGGGGCGATTTCAGTAAAATTTGTTAGTCAGGTCTCATTACAGGTTCACTACTGTAAGAGGTGAAATATAGTTGACAATACTTCTGTGACAAAACAATGGATTACAAAATGGTCTTGTACTGCGAATGCATTTTTCTGAATTGTGCACAACGTATGTTTTAGGGGGGGTCAATCGCCTAATCGCCCCCGGATCCGTCCCTGCTTTGACCCCTGCGGACGCCCATGGTTTTTACCTACCACGAGTTCAAAATTGTTTTCTTGAGTTCAGTGTAAAAGCGCACCCATAATAGTCTTTTTTCGCATTGACATGTTTAGCAACAATGTTGTCTTCGAAACTAATAACAGAAATTATAGCAAACCATTCAGAATTTTATGTGTGCGCGAATAGCTGCAATAAATTTGTTTCAAGTCGATTTTGATAAATCATGTAATTACTTATGATACTATTATGTAAAAGCACCTGTGCCCCCGTTGCCCCACTTTCAAAGGGCAGGGGGGCAGTGCCCCCGTAATGCACCCCCGTTCCGGCGTCCCTGAATAGATCAATCCGCTAGCAAGTTCCGCAACCTGTCTCTGCAGGCAAAGGAGCGGACATGAGCGATCTGCAATCAGTGGCGATTGTAGAATGAAAAAAGTGGGAGGGCCAACATAAATGTCTATCTTGCATAGTGATTTTTCATTGTTTTCAAGATTAAGTTGTTATGATTAACCCTGTCAAACCAAACATAGGCTGGCGAATATCATTAAATATGAACTAGCGTTATTATGCACTAGAGACACCTAAATGCCACTGTAGATGCCATTACACACGCGTACTACTATTCTGTGCTAACCATGCAACTTCCACACCACTGCACATATAAATCGAAACACCATTTTCCGTACACAATTGTGCCGGCCTCACATGAACGAAAGCATCTCCTTTAGAAAGTGAAAACAATCCACATGACAGCGAAATGTTTCCAACCACGAATTCCATCTTGACACAGAGACAAGTAGGCTGTTGATAATGGTAATGCTTTATTGTTTCATATGACTCAGCCAACAAGCAGAAGCACCATAAAAGCCATCGCATGCAGTAAACCAACCATTAGCGAAAATTAGAGCAAATGAAAACACAATGGCACAATAGCTGATCAGTGTAAACAAAGACGGGCGCTGTGTCATATAGGATTGGCGAAAGACCGTGGTGGTCATCTAGTCAACCAACCCTGTTTATCAGTTTTTGACAAGTGTTGAGAAACAACTGTTGGAGATCGAATAGGCATAATGAAAATAAAAATGATAGCCAACTAGTTTCATTGAAGTATTCTTACTGCAAAGCACATAAAAATAAACCATCTTCCAACGGTTTGGTGACTTCTGACTAATTCGTTGTTGTGGTAGCTTATGGACAGTTTGTGACTGTGGTGCAACCATAAAAATGTTATGCAACTACTAATACGAGTGTGCAGTGTGGATAGGGTGAGGACTATTCAATGCGGTATGCAGTTAACAGCAGCGAGGTTTCGGTACCTGATGCACCTAAATAGCATAGCAGCGCCGCAGATGGGTATGCACCTGATAGCAAGATGTCACAGTAGGCGAAAAACTTATTTTGCACTATATTCCCAGCAAAGTCGTTCATTGTCACATTGATTTTTCCTCTGAATGATCCTCAAAAACTGACTTTTCAAGCCTGCATTGATTTATGGCTGTCTTGTCATACTCGAAACACGCACTACCTCTAAACCAGAAAAGATTCAGACAAATAGACAATGAGCAATATGATTTTCACACAGATTTCTGCACAGGCTAAGTTCAAATTTTATATCATCATCACCTCAACGTAACTTAATCCTTCGTTTATCATGTCGACTGTCAAATTCATCAACGAAATCATCTGAATCTGTTTTAAAGCTAATACCTTTCAATTTAAAGTATATCAATGTTACCCAATCTTTCACTGGTAATGGATTTTCTGGGAAATGTTTTCAATAATTTCATTTTTGAAAAGTTTCTCTCACACGAAGCACTGGTGACAGGAAGAGTTACAGCAGTGGTTCCCAAACTGGGGGTAAGTTACTCCTCGGGAGTAATATGTGATTTGTCTTGGGGTAATGCGGAACCAAAACCACAATACTTGTTCTATATTATGGGTAGGGCAACCAAAAGTCAATAAAGTCAATTTTTTCTGCCTTTTTTAGCGCTTCTGAAACGCCAACGAACCAAATTTCACGCTCATGCCACGAGGGAATCCCAAGTTATTAGGTCAAAAAAGTCAAACTTTATCATTAAGTCAAAATTTAGCGATGTGTCAAACTTTTCTTGCACCACAGCTTTTTGCCTCTTTATCGATATTATATTGAAACTACAACGGATTTTGACATGCGTTTGCAAATTTTGTTGCACTTATGCAATAATAATGGGTGTGCTGCGATTTCAGACGTAACAATTTTGTTTTTCCCACTACTGGACGATTGAATATTATGTAGGATAGGTGTGGCAAGGCAAGAAACGTGGTCTCACAGTACTTTGTTCGGTAAATGCTCAATGCATTATGCATATAGTGTTTCAACTTCATGATGCTCTCAGGTTTGACTCTACTGTATTTACAATTGCACTTATCAATATATCATGCATTCCCAAAGTTAAACACCCAATTTTTTTTTATTTCGAAGCATAGAGTGCATGAATTTGTTTCTGGGTTAACCTCAGTACCTAAGGCTGAACTATTTTGCAGTAGCAAACGCAGAAAATTTATAGGTCAAAATAACGTCAAAATTTGTAAATTATAAAGTCAAAATTTTAAGTTTTTAGGTAAGAAAATTGATTGCCCTAATTATGAGAGATCACTGCGAAATACTGAGGGTAATTAAGATATAATCGCTACCTTTGGGCAACGACCCGAACCAGTTTGGGAACCACTGAGTTACAGCTACCAGTAACAATCAAACGCAGCGTTTTAAGTAGTCATAAATGACAAAAATTGTTCGAGAGATAAACGCAGCTTCGACTCTTTCAAATTCTTTGCCAAAGTTATTTCATGGTTTAAATCATTTTCACTAAATGCATATGAACAGTGAATTCTTTCAAGTGTGTTTCTAATGGGAATGTTGATCTCCGGGACAAAGAGCTGAAATACGAGAAAGAATCGCTTCTGAATCATTGCAGAAAATCCGTACAAAATTCTATGGGGTTGCGGGACATGTGGGTACAGTTAAAACTGTAGTCACGTATCACTTACGTAAGATGTTTCGAAGTTGTATACACAAGGCAGCCGAATTCAATACCACAGCCAGGATAAACCTTTTGCTACTAGGACAAAGCAACAATCTGCTGACTGTAATATCATCCAGCTCCATCTCACACTGAAATGCACGAAAGATCAATCTTTTCACGTCTGTGGCTGTTTCTTAGTTTCGAAATGAGTTTTTCAACACCACGACCACTGTCTGACTAAATTTTACGCAGGATCCGAGCAACACCTGCTGTGTGTCGTCATAAATAACTCTATTTACCCAACCGTCAAAAACAACCACACAGCTCATCATGCATTTGGGAAATGCTGAATGCAGGCTAGAGGGTTTCTAAATTATCGTTTAAAATATTGCTGGCCGAAAATGATCTACTGCATATGTCTAGGGTTGTCAGATGGGCGGTATTTCACCGGCCTGGCCGGTATTTTAATTTAGCAGAGTCTGGTAAAAGGCCGGTATTTTGAAAATCAGCGTCTGAAGCCAGAATTGTGAAAATAAATAATTTGGCGTAACTTCAGAAAGAACTAACGCAGAATTTCTCAAATTATAATGACTCTTGTAGGGAATCTTGTCAGGACAGTTTCTTCGGCGAACTTTATTTGCTGCTGTCAACGCAATCCTTGTTGCGATTGTCACGTCACACACACACCAAAATGTAATGAGCCAGCTAAAATACGGGCAAATTATTAATTGTGGCTTAACAACACTGATTGTCTCTCTGTTTTCCCTGTGCCGCTTACAAATTACGACACAGCTTAGATCTGGCGCTATTGACAAAATCGCCGGTATTTTTACAAAACGCATTTGGCAACTTTACATGTGTCAACCAAATGAACTTAAACGGGAAATTAAGAAAAAAACTGGGGGGGCCAAACGGGGTCCAAGCAAAAATCTGGGGGGCCATGGCCCACCCAGGCCCCCCTTAGAATTGCCACTGCTCAGGTCTCGTCTCGGTCTCGAAGGATTTCGGTCTCCTTCTCGAGCTCTTGGTCTTGAGACTTTGTATAAGTTATTTTGTATGAAGTTTTGCAAGGAGTTCCTTTAAAAAACGGTTTTAAAAAATGATTGTTCAAAGTTTAGCCGTTCAAAGAGGTCAGTGGCTAAGCTTTCTTTGTTGTTATGTTGTTTACGAGATGGAGAAAACAATTTGCCCTCTACCCCATTTAAAACTTATTCTGAATTCAATGAAAAATGTGCATGCACCAATGAAACCGCAGCACGTAATCCCTGCAACGAGAGGTTGGGAGTACTGTGCTAAGGATTATCTTTGAACTGTTTTTCCAGGAGTTTTGTTATGAAACCCATAGGCTTATTCAAAAGAGGTGGGAGAGTTCCAAAAAGTTTCTGTTTTGAGAAGCCAAATGAAATCATGTCTTTTTTTGAAGTGCTTTTCAAAGCACTCTGTTAAAACACGCTGGTGAAGTTTTTTTTGTTCTGGGTAATGCAAACCTTTTTAAGCTCAAAAAACCTTGGAATTCTCTTGAGGAAAAGTTTTGCTCATAAGAGTTTTATACAGAGAGCAAATAATGCATCATCGATGATCAGTCACTTTGACATAGCCTACTGCTATAGGCTTTAAGGTAGAGATGGCATGGTCCAAGATTTTTCAGGCCCAGACCGCCCATAGCACGCAACATCCAGCCCATTAACCGCCCGTGGACTGAGGACATTTATTTTATTTCAAACCGGCCCGCCCATGGCCCGTTAAACAGTTGGCAGACTTGTCTATTTTGCCTTCCGAGGCAAAATATCTGCCGGGGCTATTTTGCCTTTTGGGGCAAAATATCTGCTGAGACTATTTTGCCTTTTGTGGAAAATGATTGGTTGAAGTGGTGATGTCATGTTGCAAACTGAATATACAAAGTTACATGTTTAAATTAGTGTGTAGCCTATTGTAAGCCTAAAATCCTAAACTTAAGACCCTAAACCTAAAACCCCTAACCTAAACCCCAAACCTAAGCTTAAAACCCTCAGCCTAAAGCCCTGAACCTAAAAATTACCCCAACCTAAAACCCTCAACCAGTCCCGTAGCCACAGGGTAGCTTTATTGGGCTTAGCCCTTCCAAAAATAACTCCAAACTGTAGGTAATGTGAAACACCATGGTATAAATCAGTGGACTTTTTGTCAAGTTTAGAATGTCAACACCACTCACAAACGTAAAGCCCCCCTTGGGAAAACTTTCTGGCGACGGTTTGCTCTCACCCTACAAGCCTAAACTTACAACCCTCAACCTAAAACCCTGAACCCAAATCCCTAAACCTACTGTAAACATCTAAACCTAAAAACCTAAACCTAAAACTCTGAACGTAAAGCCCTCAACCTTACTTGTAAAGTGATTGTGATTTGGTACATAGCCTATATAAAAAACACCTACAGCACGCAATGAAAACGTTGCATAATACGTTCCCACCAACAAGCCGCTCAGCACCGCAATTACTGACTGCCATGCTCATTTTACGAAGTTGTCGTCATATACTAAAAGTTTCTTGAACTTCAAGACTTGAAGTGTTCCTACCAGTCGCGCCCGACGGAGTGCTCACATATGGAAAAAGCAAATTCGCCTGAAAATTGGCAAAGCAGTGCCAAATGGTTTCAGTCACTTCTATTGCCACTGAGTGGTTCTTCTAACTCAAAAAAACTTTGAAGGCTTTTTCAATATTGGTGGGCGGCTCGTAGCTGCTCGGTGAAATCCAACCGCTAAAAATATTGTTAGCGGCCCGCTCGCTCAACCTCAGCGGCCCGCCCAAAATCCGGACTATTACGGAAAAGTTTAGTTGTTAGGCTAAACTTCGCCATATTTAGCTACATCCGAAGTTCCTACGTGGGTTCGACCATAGACGTAGCAAGGACGGTATTGACAAATCTAAGTTTGCTTGACCCCCCTATCAAAGACTTCTAATCCCGGTTATTTCAATAAGAAAGACACACATAATTAATTCATTGTCTTTTATTATAAAGTTTAAGTAATACAATAAACATAAC
>Ga0210059_1007568_pt1 | contig 17227 bp, 11 predicted proteins | sample Ectturendosymbi2_FD_188042 | JGI IMG/M metagenome (GOLD analysis project Ga0210059, IMG submission 188042) | Ecteinascidia turbinata endosymbiont from Florida, USA - Sample 2 (SPAdes) (version 2) | ecosystem: Host-associated > Tunicates > Ascidians > Unclassified | place: Key West, Florida...
CCATTTGAGTGCTTTGCAGCAAAACTAGACGTTGAAAGAAAGCAATGGAGATGCTGTTTTAATCCATTGGTGAGCGACAAGAGCTGTTTTGGTGCTGTACAGAAAAACGCAAACACACCTTGATCGTCATGCAAGTCACACTTCTCTTGTCCAAATACTTAAGTCACGTATGACAAGGACCTTTTCACATAGACAATTACCGTTTCCCCCTATCTAATGTTATTGCTTGCGCATACGACAAGAATTTGCTGTTTCTTTCATAGTGTTACTCACTTATGTGAGATCTACAAAGTCCTTCGGGGACTTAGCAATCTTGCTCATTGGCATTGTGACGAGTGTTTCCGAAAAGCTTTTTATAGTTAATGTTACTAAAATATTTGAACCATAACAACGTACAAGGTTGGCAATTTATGTTTTATACAATAAAGTGTCTTAAACATCTCTTCCGTCCAAAAAAACTCAGTGAATAAGAATAATATTTTGAAGGTGCTTTAAAGCGAAATCAAACTCGTTTTTCTATATTTGGTGGTTCAGGAACGGGTGTCTATTGAGTTCTGATGACTCACTCACCTTCCCGCTGATAAGCTCAACTACAAAAGCTCCTTTTCCACTTTCTACCTCAGTAGCATGCAGTCGAATCACAGCTTTTTCGTCTATCATTACTGCAGGAAAAGCGGATGCAGAGCCATTGTGTGATTTGTACCAGAAGCAAAAGGTGTAAGCAGTGCTCTTTGTGAAAGACTTATGCATTCCTTTCAAAGAAATGGGATGAATTGAACCAGTTTGCTTGCTTCTGATTTCAACAAGCAGGAAAGATTCATATAGGTTTGAAGCAACAGCTTTTCCTTGGTCTGCAAACGAACACAGTAATACAGTAGAAAACTTTCAAACGTTTCCGCGTTAAATTATGGAGCAAAACAACAGCTACGTACTGTATGTTCGAAGCACAAAGTACAGCAAATGCGAGTTTTTCACATCGCGTAATTATTTGAAGCTTGAGGATGTACAAAACTTGTGTTGGCCAAACAAAGCTTCCAGGCACCCACATTATCACAGCATTATGATGAAAGTCTGTCTGAGATCTTGAAAGATTATCAGTTTATGCTTTGGGAGTTCTTAGGTATATCACCAACACTGTCGAAATAAAGCGGTAGATACTACCGTGTTCTTACAGTTGCACGAAGTTCAGGATAAATTTTAAAATAGATTTACTGACGTTTTTCTCGTGTGCTCTCAGTAATCATTCTATCTTGACTTTTTGTCACATGAGCAGTTAAAGTACTGTTACCTGCCATTAGGTCCAAAACGAAACCGGCTGCTTGGTCAATGTTGGGAGATAACGACCCGTTCAAGTTTCTCAAAAACATTCCATTCAGAGAACTCTGAATTAAGTAAGCTTTTTCAGAGCTACTTATCGGAAGCAAATGCCAAGTGTGAGGTCTGCAAAGAACTCATTGTCACTTTAAAACTTGCCTGTTGATCTTTTTGAAACCAGCTAAAGTACTTTCAAGCGTCTACGAAGTGACGAAAATTGTAGGTATGTAATTTTGAAACAACCGCTGAAGTAAAGGTGTAAAAATATGTGCAACAAACTTTGGCAAAAGCATATTTTAAAGCAGAAAAAATTTGAAAAGGATAAAAGAAAAGATTTCAATAAACAGTCGTATTAATCAGCAATTTAGGCAACCAAACTATCAAAATAATCCGCGTAAGGGTTAATGAACAACAAAATAGAGTTGCGCTGTGCAATGAGAGCAACCTTTTGAAGATAGATGACAGGCTTACCCTGATGACGGTTTAACGAACTTGACAGTGGAATCTTCCAGCAAGTTGAGCCAGTACAGGCAGGTCGGGCCATAGGGACAATCGCGTATGTTGCGGATGGCATAAGCATTTCCGAGAAAAACTAGTTCAATTTGCATTCTTCTAGTTGCCAATCTAATCAAGATGTCAACAAATTTTAGAACAACTTGATTCAGATAACATTTCGGCCCACTTAACTATATCCATAGGGGTGTAGTGAGGTGGGAACGCGTTTCTCACATCTTTTTGCACTTTAGTAACGTTACTTGAAAATTCAGATTTTTCATTTCAATTTCTACGTGTAGCGGATTGCGAGAACTAAGCGAGCTATTTGCACATGACGGCATCTGAGAAAAATTTGGTGTTAGACTGTGGCTTCAACCTAAATCAGGTGTGTAGTGGGGTGGGGTGGGAACGGCGTTCATACACATCTGTATTTGGCACAACACCACTGTATATCCATCTCTGACAATGGCTCCTCCTTCATAGGCGGATGCAGGACTTTTAAGGGAAGTTCAGGGTCGAGTTGATCCAAGTGTTCTGAGGAGGACAGAGACCCTCGATAAGATCTGACGGGTTCTCTCCCCATAGAATTATAAAAACGATTTGGTGCATTGTGACACATGTGTGTTGGTACATTCTGTAGAAATGTTGACAAAATTGAGTAAAATGGAGCAATTATTGCCCACATATCCAGAAATTGACATTTGCTTGAAATTTACAATGCCTGGTCCCCTTACTTTAATATCATAGGCAAATTTGACTAATGTAGGCACACGCTAGGGCTAGGCTATGGCCACAGTTTATTCATAATAAAGTTTTTCTGCTTCAACTCCAGTCACCATCGATATGATTGCTAGCTTCTGAAATCAAAACAAATAATATTCACTGATATACGTATAAATATTTGGAAATAAATAATAGCACTGTAAATATATATTCCTTTCTACTGCTAACCGTAAATGTACCCCTTCAGATAGGTACACCAAAATGTACCCCTAGGGGTACATGTACCCCAGGTTGGGAACCTCTGAGCTAAAATAATATTGTCGAAATACAACAAAAGAATTTTAAGAACTTACGTGCGGTTAATATGACAATGGGACGTTCTTTTTTGCTTACAAATGTTGCATGTAAGAATTTCTATTCAGATGAAAAAACACATTCACACTGCCCAAACTCAGTAAAATATGTTTTGTATTAATGATTTCGTCCTTCCTCCCTGTGCACGAAAGGATTTATTTAGAGACTACCAAAAAAGTCACCCAATGCACCTCTTTGCGCCGGGAATCACCGTTCAAAAAAGTAATTGAAAAGTTTGGGTGTTTGATCCCTCCTGGATCAGCGTATGCATTTGCAGAGAACTGCTTGGAAAATTGCACACTGCGGCCAAAGTAGGATTACACAATGCTACTATTTTTAGCAGCCATAAATTAAGCGTTCAACCACTGCGTCAATAATTTTGAAATAAGATAAAAACGGGATTTTTATTTAAAGCACAGTTTTGTTTGCCAAATTGAGCCAACCATTAGAGAGATTAGCGATAGCAGAGGGACATGAATGTTTGGTGATCCCTGTGATTGGCTGATAATGACTAATTCGTACTTTTACTACACCATTCAACAGCTTTCTTTTCATCTAACACACGGCGTTTTAAAGTCTTGAAAAGATGCAGATTAGTTTTTTCACCAGAAGCTGTAACATTGTGTTCAAGCAAGCAGCAGTCATTACGCATGTTGAAGTTTACGTTTGAAAGTAACAAGCTAACAGACCTACCGAAAATCTCGGGCTCTGGTTTCTTCTTTGGGTAAATCATCAACACTCGTCACCGACGAGGTTCTAGCAGAATCGTAGTTTTTCGCAGACTGAAGGCTCGAGGCCTGGTCTGTCGTTCCTCCGCCTGCTTCGTAGCTCGGTGTTTCTGTTGCGACGGGGTACAGACCGACCAGGCTTCTGTCGCTTGCAGTTAGGTAGTAATTGCCAGGAAGCAAGATGGACGACCCGTTACAATAAAATCCAGCCGAGCCGTCCGTGCAGATGCACAGGAACGTTCTATGCAAAAGCAAAGTTATCATGCACACACTGCCGAGCACTGATTCCCGGCCCTTGCATCAGGCGTTAGTCACATATGATAAATGTTCAAATCTCACGCACAGGAACAAAATAAGTCAATACACATGCAAAATTACTGGCCATACTTTCAGCGTCAAGCGATTCGGATAGTTCTTCGGCATGTTTGAAAAAATCCTTTTGTGATTACGTTAAAATCACCTATATCACCTCTTCATGTTGGATTTTTGAAACATTGATTTATTAGTTAAATGATGAAGATTAAGGTTTAATGGTGCTTTGTTTGGTTTTACACAATCGCTAGTACATTTTTACGTTTTCTGGTGGTGAAAATTAAGAAGAGCGTGGAGGGTGGTCAGGCTCGACAATAGCGCTTTGAAATTGTCAAGTCAAGAAGAACTTTGCAAATTTTGTAAACCAGAAAACATCAGCTCGGATTCGTTTATACTCGCTTCCTGTACCTCCTTTCGGAGTGTCACGAATGGTCTGCAACGCCCATCTCCGCGTGTTTGCACCTTGGACCACGCGTCTATTTTCGTGGTGAATATATCAAGGGCGTCGGAAGGATTTTTTCCAGGAGGGGGGAAAAAGTTTATTTTTCCGCACGTAGACAAAAATACTTTTCCTGAGATGGCCAAAAATGCTTTACTCACTCGAAACTAAGCTAACGGCCTTTTTTGCTAAAAATTTGTAGGAAAATGTCAAATTTCAAATTCCAGGGGACGCCAAGGCCCTTCTGCCCCCCTTCCTACTCCCACTGGAATGTAGCGTTGATGGCGAGTCAATGGCAGCACCGCGTGTGAACCTTTACCTTGCACCCACCCCTTAAAATCAACTAAAGATAAAAATCCGCGTCATTGGTGAGTCCAGTTGGCCATCTACCGATAGTGGCTGGCAAGATATGGCCATAAAACAACAACTGATCCTCAGGGACTTAAACCGAGCACAAAATTGGACAGGCGAGTTGTCATTGGTTGAAGATGTAATTTGGACTTCGTCGAAACGTTGGAACAGTCAACCACTGTACCACCGACTAGCATGCGTAAAATGTTTGATTCTGTTAATCAAAGCAACTGCAGGGACATTTTTCTTTGACTAGAACACATTCCTCATACTTTTCTACAAAAACAGTCACTACTCACTGACGTTTTCTACCTGTGCTGAAAGTGCTCCAACACCTCAAGATGCGAAGCAAATGTACATGAGAAGATTTATACAGAAAATTGAGATTTGTTTACTTTCGCGTTCGCTTAAGCTGTTGTTTGAATTAATTTAATGAGCACAAAAACTTTTGGCGCCCGCATCACGTAAAACAGGCAAAGCACTAAGGAACAAGCGGCGTTAAAAATGAATTCACCTCAGGCGAAGCATCTCGACACCTTGCGAAAACAAGGTAAATTTGCGAGGCACAGATACAAAATGAATCTTGCTTGTGTGTTTAAGCTTGCATCGTTAAATTTTCGTTTTCAAAAAAAGAAAAACAAAAACAAAATGCTTGGTCGGTTCTACTGAACAAATGAACCACATTGCTGCTGAGACCTGTACTTCTACGATGTGGGTAGAGGCACAAATCGAAAGGTGACAGTTGAAGTCTTCTCACCCATTAGACATTTTGCACGAGCTTCCTTCAATGCACGAATCACAACCCTCTAGCTCGAAGGCAGATGATGAAACCACAGTAGCAGGTGCAGAGACAGGGGTTGTCGAACCTACAGGTGAAACACTGGACTATCTACCACGTTGTGGAAATGTGGATACAGACAAATAAACTGGAAGCATTTAAAAGGAAAGAGAAGCGTAAGTTTTTGATGCCTTGAAAGCACTTTACAATTTATAGAAGCTAAAAACGAAAATGTTACTCCGAAAATGATTGTGAACAAAGAGCATTGCTCCGGCGTGTCCGAGAGAAGCCTCCTTTTCTTTTGAGTACACCGAGGCACCGAAAACAGATGAGGCATGCTTCGTGGTGTAAACGGTTGTTGCTGCTGAATCTGGTAAGCGAAGCTGTCTCGACACTTTTACTGACGATGCGTTGGTAAAGCTGCTCCATGGTTGGGCAGATGTACGGAATCCAAAAACCAGTAAGTCTGTTGAAGAAGTGAATAACATACCACATTGGTGGGCCAAAACCGATCAATGGAATTATGTCAAGCGCTCAAACTAAATCTTTTTGCCATAGTACAAGCAGGTTTTTCAAACGCTTGAAGGAAATTTGTGCGGCGAATCACTGGGACTGCACGGAATGGCAGCAGTTAAAGAACTGTGCCTGTTAATTCAAAGTTGAAATGCTCTCTAACGTTACAAAAAGCAAACACTAAAACACATGAACTTGCGCAAAAATTCGGATAAAGTAGAAGTAGTGAGTAGTCGTGTCCATGCGGTGAGATCCAATGATGCAGATATCTTGATTCGAGGTCAGTGGCGTAGCCAGCACAAAAATTTGGGGAGGGGAAAAAAATTTTGGGGGAAAAATATTTGGTTTGAGACTAATAACACTATTTTGTGTGGAAAAACGCCTCCCAAAGCACAAAATGACTATGTGTTCTAAAAATCGGGGGCATGGCCCCTAGGCCTTCCTGGCTACGCCTATGTTCTAGGTGCTGTATTGAAGTCATCAACATAAATCAGTCTACAGCATAACTTCTTGCAGGTCGACCTTCCAACTAGTCAGTGAAACTTGAAGTCACGTTTGATTAAGCAAAGTTTACCAACGTGACTGCATTACATACACGCATGTGCTTGTTATGCTTTGATAAGGTTCCCTTCCTTTTCACACCCGCTTTTTCTGGGAGGTAGCAAAAGCCTTACGAGAACTTCACTGCTTTCAGCAACCTCTGATAGTTCTGCTGGATCCACACAAAGACAAGACACAGCAAAGTCGGGGTATAATCACTCCACCTAATCCTTGATCGAATTCTGGGCCGTTTTCCTGTGGGTGTAACGAGCTGGACTCGCCTCCATCTTTCTTGGGGCAATCTGGTCACGTGGCCAAACCGTCACAGCTGGGATCTATCTATTCGGAGATGTGGCTGACAATCAGGGCTTCACGAATTTCACACCTGTGCACTTTGTCGCTGAACGTCACTGCAATGAACTCTTCGTAAAAATCCCATCTCTGCCGCTTTCACTTGGGATAGCATCCTTTCAGACCACAGGTGACGATCGAAACAACGACCGATTGAATAACGGAAAGCTTTGCTATGTTTGAAAGTTGCTGTTTTGTGCCTATAGCGTTAAAGGTCACGCAATACTCTTTCAGCTTTTCCCAAACTGGGTGTCAAGCTCCTTGTTCCGCTTTCCGTCACTCGGGAATACTACGCCAACGTATTTGGACACTTCTCGACTTGCTGCAGTGCACTGCCACTCACCTGCAGCATACATTGAGGGTTTCGGAAGATACATAATACCTGGCTTTTATTATAACCACGGGCATGTCAAGGACCCAGCTGTTCACAGGGCTCAACGCGATATAGTCTTGGAAAAGCAAACGGTTGATTCTACAGCCCGCAGTAGTGAGACCCTCGTCGAATCGGCTATGATTATCTGTCCAATATAGAGTAGACTATGAAGAGCAGTGGTGACGGCACAGCTTTGTCAGATTCCAACATGCAAGAGGTGTTGAGGAAATTTCACCAGCTCAAATGATGTAAATACCGTCAACGTTCATAAAATTCAGTATTTATGAATAAAACAAAATCTGTTCGAGTCTCTTCACTTCTTTTATGAATATATTCCTTACTTCTTGCTGGGAAGTTCGGAAACGTAATGTTGTGAGTTGAGCAGCTTTGAGTTTTCGCTTTTTTAAATGTTTGTACCAGTTGTTGGTGTAAAAAAGGGCAAAGATAAAAATAAACGCGAGTGCTGATTAGGATTATACCTTACGTGCCAAACCTAATACCTAGAATCTTGAGAATGCTGAAACAAACAAGTCATTGTTCTTCATGTGGTTTGGTTGCAGCAGAAAGGTTGAGACTTATCTGTTTTCATACCGGTGTGGGCTTTCGTGGCAATTCCCACGTACGTTGTGGCGTCTGGCCTGGACGATGCAGACTGAGCGTTTGAAAACTTCGATGTCGGTATTAATAAGGACATGAAAGGGTAATCTGCCGCTGAATGCCGAGTCACCGAAACGGATTCACTGGCTTGCTCTGAAAGGAACAAGCTATATGTTACAGCCAAATACTTTTCATGCAAAAAAACATTTATGAACCCATTCAGTGCTGATTTAAGTTTATCAAGCGTTTGGCACGATCACACCCAAAGCGCATATGTTAGAATTTGGATGTAAGAAAAGCGTTTGCAATTGCAATTAAGACCAAAGCAAGCTGCAGTAAACCACTAAAAGAAAATTGGATCGCGACTAAAAATGGGGTATAATACCTAAAATGATAACGTTTAAATTACCTTCAATATCTCGAGCAACACCACTCTTTCCGAAAAGCACAGCAAGAAACACAGAGTTGGTAACACTTCGCAGTAGTGAGGTTTGGTTGCTCCTGAGGTCGATGTTCACGGTTTGGTATGGTTTGACCAAGTACGTCGTAGAATGGTTACCGTGAAAAAGCTGTAAAGCCAGTTCAAATTGTTGTTTTGTCAAAAAATATCAGCGGCAAATATTTTGTTCACCTTGATTTAGGAGTGCGGTTTGGTGTTTAGTAATTTGCAATAAGTCAACCGTGCACGCCTCATCTTTCCGCGTACATTACGAAAAAACGTGAGAATAAAACAGCATTTCAGCTAACCGGTAAATCTGCTTATTCAAGTACAGGCAAATAATATTGAAATACATGCCTCAGGTCATGAATCTCCGAAGGCTTCAGGCTCAGAAATATAGGCCTATTTTGTCAACCTGAGCAGCTACAGCTTCGTTTTTTTGCAATAGGCGTTGAATGGACTTCGCAGAACATTTCTACGCCTCGTCAACAGGGGCGTAACGAGGGGAGCAAGGGGTGCGCAATTCCCCGGGCGCCGATTCACTATGGGGACGCCAAATCACTGTGGGGTGCGCTAAAAATCCAAGCAATGTCACAAGTACTTTCTTCAATACAGTACATTTGCTTCCGAAAGACCTCAGTTTCGAATATGGGGGTGCCAAACTTGCATTCTTTCCCCAGGCGCTATCTAACCTCGTTACACCCCTGCTCGTCAAGTATGGCTATAAATGTTCTAAAACTTGCTGAAGTACAGCAACATCGATCAGTTACGATTTAACTGCTTTTCTTTTTTCCCGATGCAGAAATTCACACAAAACCGCTGCGAAGCAAGAATGCAACTGACAGGAATAAATCGTATGCGTTAGCAGAGTTGCCTGGTCCAGATGGAGCAAAAATGCCAAAACGCTTGTAAAAATAGGTCAAATAGCTTTAAGCAATGCCACACAAACCGAAAAAGCTGATGATGTCCGATTTTGAATTAACCACATAAGTAATGGCATACGGCAATGTTGCTACAGAACAAAGCCTAGAATTATACAGTATATAAATAATCATATAAATCAATAATCAATTGTTATACTCCCATAACATGATTTTAACAGAAATTACCCATAAATGCCTAAAACAATAAATTACCGGTAATTAAATACAAACATGCACCGTGCCGTTGTTTTTAATCACATTGAATCTGGTAAACAAGCATTTGGTGCGCAAGACATGTCACCATTCCACAAAATATGTTACAAAATGCTAGGTCTAACACACCGAAAGACTATCAGGATGGCCAAGTTCAGATGTAAATCAAAACATGCCAAATAGCTTCAATAAATGCCAAACAAATCAAAACAAACCGAAAAAATCTTGAGTTTAAGCTTAAAGCAGCCAGGCTTAAAAAATACCAGAACAAGGTCGTTTTTTCTGCCAATGTCATTAAAAAAGGTCAAAACATGCCAAATAATGATTTACATGCTAAACTGCATTTCATCATGCGAAAACACTTTGCAAAAGACCAAAAATAATTTGGCATTAATTAAATATGCCAACCTGTTTACCCCGTGCGTAAATGTCAACTTGCTGGCGAGTTCAAATAAAAAGCCTGACGGTGTTTGCGAGTGTCGTGAAATCTGCGCATCGAACAATGGCTCAATACCACGATTTTAACAAAGTTTAACGAAAGTATGAAACACTGTTTATGAACATTGCGCTACTTCTATACATCGTCTTCTTAACAGGTTTTCACCTCTACTTGCGCCGGCTGCGTGTGTGACACAAGAAGTACCAGGCAACCGGCCGAGTGCGAAGATGGCAGATTGGCCACATACTCGTAGCCCCATGAAGAAACGGGAAGCAGTTGCTCAGCTATGATGTCTTTGGTGAGCAGCGCCTTTTTTGCTGAATACGGAATCTTGAAAAAGAAATACGCACGATTGTAGTCACCTCGTTTTCCAGCATGTAGAGCTTATGACGCTGCTGCCAAGTCGAAAAGCGTTTCCGTGTTACCCTGTCTGCACTTCGGCAAGTTTAAGACGACTGCTCATTTTCCTTCATATGCTGTACAACTCAAACCTACATGGGATTTTCCCGCCATAAAAGCAAGAGGTTTTGCCAAAAATTTGTGACTTAAGTTTGTGGACAATTATCTGTGATGTACAGCTTAAACATTTATAAAACTCATTCTATGCCATGAAGTAAAGGGGTTTTGCGGAAGGTTTCTGACTAACGTACGTTAAGTATTTCTTTTAGAGCAGGGGTCTCAAACACACGGCCTGCGAGGGCATATTTTGCGGCCCTCGATGCTTTTTGGGAATTTTCAAATAACTAATATCTCAGTCATTTAGTTGATAACTAATATCTCAGTCATTTAGTTGATAACTAATATCTCAGTCATTTAGTTGATTCACCGGTGTTTAAAAGTACCTGCCCAGCAAGTGAACAACTTACTTAGAGACGGCGAGAATTGATTTGCCTGTAAATCACGATATCGTTCGCAGGAAATATAATGTACAAGCTGTTTCTAGTAAAGATCAGGTACAGCCATTGTTGTGTCAGCGTCATAGTTCGGTTCTCAGGTAGTCATAATGCGGCCCTCGGGTTACTTTGTAATTCCTAAGTTGGCCCTCGGAACAATGAGTTTGAGATTCCTGTTTTAGAGGAAGTTCTGAAAACGTAAAAGTGAATTACAACTTCCATAACCTGTACGTTCGTAGACACACTAATAACGCTTATTGGTTTGTTTGCCGTAATGTGAGAAGCCGGCCAGGAGCATCCAAGAGCGGCCGCATCGTTCGTTTCAAAGTAAATCGTCTGCAGTGAAGACAAGTTGTAAGTCGCCGTCGTAGAATGCTGACAACTCAACCTGACGACCGTTTCTTGTTCCAAGGCTGTCACAACAACGAAGCTTCGCGAACCTGGGTACGTCACAATCACGTACGCTGTGCCCCAGGAGCAAGTGGGTAGCACTCCAAAGGAAGCCGCCTGCCTGCGATAAACAATAAAACAAGCTACCAAGATATTTGAAAAGCATTTGCAAACATTAAATTTTGGACACACGTTTTACGGCAACAAATATTAACCAGTTCAGGATTTTTTTGGTTTATTCCCAACGATGTGATGAACAACAGCTGCGCTATTAGGGAATGTTCAAGCCAACGCTATTTACGTTTAGGTAATGCACAAGTGCCTGTGCACGTTACTAGCCCAGGTCTTAAAAAACGTCGATCTTTCAGTCATACATTTGCACACATCTACTTCTGGCCATGCTTGAGTTGATTTTATTTGGCGATAATTAATATTCAGCTAGAAAAAACACAAATTAGTGCAAGGACGCCAGGGCACTGAAGGAACCGGAAGGTTATCGAGTCGATGCCCCTCAACAGTTAAACTAGCTTTGTTACTGTCCGGTTTCAACTCGTGGTGTTGCATGTGTGTGGGAAGGAGCTGCTGGATGATGAACACAGTTGCGCAGGGGGTGCTGGGTCGCAATCGGTCTCTCTCGGTGGATGGGTTGCTCAGATCCGCAAGGATCTGGGCGTGGCAGAGAAAGGAAAAACCAGCTAAAATGAAACTCTGCCAGGGTTGTCATAACCCTTTCGCATGGTCTATCGTAAATGATTGCACACGGCATGCAAAATAAGTCCTGAAAAGGTTGACCAGCACCACCTGTTTGCATTGTCGTGCACCACAACGACTCCTTGATATTCGGAATTCCCCGTAAGAATGCGAAAACCTTTTGATCTGGGCTTGTTGTTGATAGCATCGTGCTGGCTGAGCGGCATGGCGATGGTGTGGCTCGTTTTGTTCATGGTTACAGTATCTCGCCAGCTCTCGTCGAAGGTTACCGCACTCGCCTGAAAGCAGGAGGCGGCGCACGAACGTAAGGCACATAAATTATTTTCGTACACTGTTTGATGCAAATATGAGAAAGAACCCAGAGGAGCGACTTGAAGTTGATATTAAACTTCATGAAGAAAAATTCAGTGAATCAATGACAGGATATCAGACCACAAACCACGCGAAAAAGATGCCGAATGTTTATGTCAGCTTTCCTTGGTGGAGAGCAACCGACCACTGAGACAGTGCCACTGCTGGCTGACATGGGCGTCTGAAGAATTTTTCCAGAGGGGGCACAGGGGGCTTTTCCACAATTTTTCTAGGGAGGGGCCTAAATTGGTGAAATTTGTTTTTTCCCACTCGAAAACAAGAAAACAACTTTTTTTGCTGACATTTTCAAAATCCAGGGTGGTCTTGGGCGCCTGGCCCCTCCGTTCCGAGGAAGTATTTCTGAGAAACCGCACTATGCTATAAATGTGCTGAAGTCGTATTTTGGGTTATCATTATAGACTCAGAGTTAATCCATAAATTCCCAAGTTTTAACACCATCCTAAACAGCAAGGGTAACAGAATTGTTGGTGGAAAATTAGTACGGCCAACCATATCCTGCAGAAACTGTATTTGACACGCGACTAGGGAAAGGTTGCCAACCCTGCTCTACATGAACCAAGCTGTTCTAATCACTGCTGGAGGCTGGAATTTCTGTTTTTTCCAACATGCTTTGGATATTGTGTACTACGCTTAGGCTCGTTTTCGTGAGCTTCGGCATGATTTTTTACGGGGGACCGCAATAGTGGATTTTTGGTAGTGGTTAGTGGATTTTTGGTAGTGGTTGAGATCATTTTTCCAGGGTGCACTAACAGTGAAATTATTTTACCGACGCGAAACTGAGAAAAACATTTTTCGACTGAAACATCAATACGAAAATACAAAATGACAAAATCAAGGGGTGCCTTAGCCCCCCTGTCACCCCGTCCGACGCCCATGGTTGTTCTGAGTCTGACCAACGCAGCTCTCACCACACTGACCTGTCAGTTTGTATATGGTGGCTTGAGCGTTTCAAAAGAAACTTCGGCTTACAAATTTAACATAAGTTTAACTCTGACATTACTAACTTTTAGACGTACTCAGAAGGTTGTTGATCCTCCTGGAAGTTGTCAACTTTGATCTTGCGGTTTAGCAATCGCATCCCTTCTTGGATCAATTGTCATAACCCCATCACACTATGTCGTTTTTTTAACCTTGCTCGCTACATACATGAAACGTTACGGGTAAAATTGATAAGCAATGAAAGGCCACGTTGCGCATAAGTATATTGTGTATCATTTTGAAATCGTCATAATACAACCAGATATGAACAAGCTCTACAGCAAGCTAACTACATTTATTTTGTACTGCCGAGGCACTGAAGAACAGGTTTAGATGATTTACGACACCATTGGTTGATGAGGTCATTGGCAAGAGGTGTTAACGATAAAAAAGTAACTCACTGCTCCATTGGTCTCGAAATTTTTTTTAAAAGCGTTTTTTTACGCACCACTAAGCAATAAAAACACAGCATAAATGGTAAAAATCTAAAATATCGGTTATCCACGTATCGGAAAATTGAGAGTGGTTTTATGTTTACTCGATGAAGAATTTAAAATTTTCATTGTCAGAGTAACTTGTTTTATCTATTTATTGCAGCACACATCTCTTTCAAACCTCTGAACGCTTTTATGCCGCATTTGCGCGACTAACATGGGAGCTTGTGCCTTTACATCCTCTACAATCTGATTGCTACCCAGTGTCATTGGGTACAGGCCCCGTAATCCGAATTTGTAAATATCATAATTGCCGTCTGAAAGGGACCGCGATGGCACCATTACAATACAACGTGGTTTCTGTTATTTTATTTTTTTAATTCTAAAGAGTGCAAGTCGTTTGTAGAGAACTGTTATTTTTACTCTGCTCAGTAAGGTTTCACCAAATTGCTGCCAAGCTTCTGCTTTCCATCTGATACCTGCATTTGTTGCGAAAGAATTTCGGTGACTGAAGTGCTGATACAAGATTGCCAGTTATAATTTTGCCTCAGATAAATTTACAAATAGCACTGCATGTTGCGGTTCATGGATCCAGTCACCAGCTGAACTTTTAACCAGCAGGCTGCTAATCGAAACTTCTATCTAGGAGCAAGCGGCTATGGGCGGAATGGTGCCAAATCTTTTGTTTGCTCTCAGTAGGAAGAAAATACCTTAAAGAGCATGCAAAGTAAGTGCCTCTACTAGTGGAGTTTTCGCTTTTTCGCCCTCAGGTCAAAACTCGTTTGCAGCTCGCCAGTGCTGCCAAGTCAACAGAACAGAGTAAATTACATTTTTTGTGGTTTCGCTGCTCCCAGAAGTCAAAACGAGATCGATTGCGAAGTCTCCGATTGCTGGAATGACGAAGTCGTTGGTGAACGATGAACAGCGAGGACCTGGTCAGCAAAAATATATTGGCACAATGTGTTGAATGTAGACGGAGAACGGCACCTGTTCCAATGAACTGGAGGCAGTTGCTGGAGCCATTCCTTCGCGGAAATGGGAAGGCCCACGTGAACGCTGCGCTTTAGCACAATCTCTATTTAGCTGCATATTGAGTTTATGTATCGGTAGTTACGAAGCATATCGTTTTGGCAAAGTGGTGACGATGTGTGGCGAAGCGGGACTGGAGTAAATGCAATGAGAAATGCAACTTAACAGGCTTGATGAATCAATAATAGCCCGCACATCGATGTAAAAACAGAAATGCAATAATAAGAAAAAAAAATGTTTAAATTTGACCATTGAGTGTCTTGGAAATGGCGTTTAAACCCCCAACACAGTGGCTATTACACATTTTAAGTCAATAACCCCTTACGATGGTAAAAAATTTTTTGGTCCCAATCTGGGCCAAGGTCGCCAGATGACGTGATATTTAGCGAAGGCAAAGGTCACAATACGCCCATTCCATTCTACAAACCTTTAGTTGACCAAGCACCAATGGTCGACCAAGATGGATTCAGCAGAGATTTTCGATTTTCTGAAACAACAAGGTGTGTGATTTACTTTCGAGTTTATGAATATTCTGGCGTTGTATACATTATTTACAAAATTGACTCGCAGAAACGATACAACTTAGCAATAATTTTTATCGGGAAATATGCTCTGCCTTTTCCACTTTTGACACAAAAATGCAAAAATCAACAAACTTCAGATAGCACAATGTCTCTTCGCAAAGAAAATTTGCTGTACATATTTAAGTCTGAAGCACAGCTCTCCAAGGCAATCACTGTCATTCGAGCAAATCGCTACTCACCAAGAATTCGCGCAAACATCTGCTCTCCACTTCTATATTGACATGTGTAGAGTGCATCGTATGCGACGTCACCTTCGGCTACGAAAGCGAGTTCACGGGGAAACCGGAAAATCAATAGGTCATCATCCCACTAAAAGCAAACAATTACTTTCTTGAAAGTTTGGGTTACGTTCTGTTAAATCCCAACTCATTGCACAGTCGATTCCGAAAATTTGTAAAAGAATCTGGCTGGATGAATATGACGGTGTAATCAACTTTCTATAATGCTTCCTAACGCCGCTCGTGGCTAAAGTGTTTTCCCAGTATGCTTTGACTGTTATTGTATGGTATTGTTTACCACAAACACTCAGGTTCAAAACAGTAAAAACAAATTGTTTGTACTGCACATACTGTGGCTGAAAGAAGTGTTCAAGGTTGCAGTTGCGACACTGAAAAAACTCCTTAAGGTTATTTAGCTGTTATCCCCAACTGGACGATTAAGAAAAATAGTTTTCTGATAATTACATACAACTCCACGAAAATTGTGTTTCTTTAACGTTAATATTTAAAAACAGCTTTCGTTACAGGCAGCTGTGGTCCACACACAATATACCCATATGCAGCCAATCTTGAAAGCACGAATGTCATTGCACGGAAATTAGCAAAAAAATAAGATAATACAAACTATATACTCATTTTCATAATAACCACATTCATCCATATAAAAATCACCAGTAGAAAGAAAACAAAAATACAAAAAGCACAAGGAAAACTCACGAATGCAAAAACAGCGACTCACAAAGTGCTTAGATGGAAAATACTAACAGCAATATTTTGTTGATACCTAACCGTTACTTGGAAATTTAGTGCTGGCATAGCATTGTTAGCATACAGCTTTTTTAAGAGTTTGCGGCTTGGTCACATATTTCCTCTTGCGCGATGTATAAATGTATGTGACATCACAATGCCTTACGGTCATAATGCATTTGGCTGGAAAAGTGCGTGGTACAGACATACGTTCTGGCGTGGTGACTTGGTCAGAGAGGTTTGGGCTTGCATTAAAAATTTTACCGAAAAAAAATCTAAGTATGTGCTATTTTAGTTTGCTTCTCCAGGCCCTGGAGAAACCATTCCATTTGGGTAACCTAGGTAACTCTAGTCCATGTAAGTATCCAGATCCGTATCCAGGTTTTAAGGTTTGGGGGGGGGGAATACATCCTTAGGGGGGAAGGTTTTTTTATTATAAAGATTGGCTTCAATGCCCCCGAATGCACCCCGTGGCTATGGGCTTGTAAGTATCCCAGTTACACGTGGGTTACTGAATGTAATGTTATTTCCTGATTACATATAAGGCGCAATGTTGAAAAAGCAAACTTTCTGCTACGGTTCAGATCCATTAAAGCCATCAAGCGGAAAACTCAAACAGCACATAATGAGATTTTCTTCGGTAAACTTTTTAATGGGACTTCGAAAATCCCTCCGACCAAGTCACCACGCTAGAGCGTTAGGAATAAATAAATGCGTTTGGTTGTCCGTTGGCATCATTACAAATGAGTTTGTTCATATGTTGACATCAATGCAATAATTACAATTTTACATAACCTTGATCTTTGACAAAGCATTGTGATATACAAGCAAAGTGGCTTGGTATAATTTGGGATCAGGTCATGTTTTAAGTTGGGAGTTCTTGTAAATTCCGACATCCACCCCCAATGTCCATTACTAATATGACGACAATAAAAACTTTTATTGCTAGAATAAACAGCAATATTGCTAAAAAAAGTATAAGCAGGTGC
>Ga0210059_1007569_pt1 | contig 17226 bp, 10 predicted proteins | sample Ectturendosymbi2_FD_188042 | JGI IMG/M metagenome (GOLD analysis project Ga0210059, IMG submission 188042) | Ecteinascidia turbinata endosymbiont from Florida, USA - Sample 2 (SPAdes) (version 2) | ecosystem: Host-associated > Tunicates > Ascidians > Unclassified | place: Key West, Florida...
ATGTTATCCTTGAGTGTCCAATCCATCAACCTCGCAATGGAGCGTTTGGCCTAAAGATTCTGGATGAAAAGACAATCGAATAGCTGCTCGGCACCTTCCCTGAGATCTAGTGCGGCCTAGCAGTGGATAAGAACCCGCTAAAGCGATGGAGAAGGCATTCAAGAATTAACTTGTGACAAAGACAGGCCAATGCTGCAGCACTGTCGAACGGCAAATCCAGAACCGCGCTGCAACACGTGTGTTCGCGAAAACGATTGCGTTTGTTAATAAGTAAGGCTGGGCATTGTAGTGTTATTACGAAGATAGCAGTGTTGGTACTGTTCGATAAGAGTGACTGCATGGGTAAAAGTCCGGCACGTAAATCTTGGAGTAAAACGAAATGTAAAGCTTTGTTTAGTTTAGGGTAGGGGTCGGCAACCTACGGCTATCGGGCCGGATCCGGCCCGTCAAGCAAAATCATCCGGGCCGAAGCCTCTTTACAAATTGTAGTAACTGCAGACTGTACAACAGAAGTGTCAAATGGAACTAGTTTAGCTGCAGTGCTATCACAAGTAAAAATCAAAATTTCACGCCGAGGGTGTATCGCTACTTGCTTTAAAAAAACATATTGAATGCCAAAACACTCCCAGGTACGTCTAGGGATGTAGTAGGGCGGGAACGCGCCCTTTTTTCATGTTTTGCTGAGTTGGAAGCTGTTTTAAAATACCTATGTTTTAATGCGTTCCTACACCTTTTTTGTTAACACTACATCCCTGGCTAGGTCGAACCCAAATGGCTTACCGAGCCAAAACGTTTGTCTATCTTAACCAGGGCCGCACATTGAATGACTTACTTTGATCTTTACAAACTAAATTTAGCTTAACCTATTGCACTGAAAGCGACGGTATCCCAATTGCCACAGTAACACACGTGATAAAACGGTACTGAAGACGACCTGCATCAAAAATGTCAAATTCAAGATTGTTAAAATGAGGACAGGTTGTCAGAATATAGGATACTTTTGCTACAGCGAAAACCTAAACTGGGCGGCACAAAACCTTCGACTGGGCCGCATGCGGCCGCGGGACGCACGTTGGACAAAGCTGCACTATCCCTGCTTCATTAATCATGGCAAAAAGATGATATCGACGTTTGGCAGCACATATTTTTAGTCAATGAAAATCACCAAGAGCAAGTTGAGAGCTCAACGTACTGATGACCACGTGCAAGATGTTATGTTGCTCGATTCATCCAACTTACCATCTGAACTTCAGAAACTTTCAAACAAAATACAACATTAAAGATCACATTGGTTTTGCTGTAATTGTACTGTGTAGTATTTTGTACTTCCATTGTGAACTGTGAAAATCAAGAATTAATCTGATTAAAATTCCATAAATTCGCAAGTTTTAACAGCATCATGAACAGTGAAGGGAACAAAATTGTTGGTGGAAGAGGCGGATCCCGATAGTACGGTTTGGGAGGGGGGGGGGGCGATTTCAGCATCATTTGGTAGTCAAGTCTCATAACGGCTTCGCTACTGTATGAGTTGAACTATACTTCACAATTCTGTTGTGATGAAACAATGGACGGCAAAATGCCTTGTATCGCGAATGCTGTTTTCTGAATTTTGCAAAATTATGGTAAATAAAGTCACTTTCGTACGTTTTAGGGAGGCGATCGCCCCAATCGTCCACTATGGATCCGCTCCTGCTTGGTGGAAATTTAGTACGGCCCCTAGACCTTGCAGAGTTTGTTTTTGTCCCGCGGCTAGGGAAAGGTTGCCGACCCCTGGTTTAGAGCATTTTTAACATATGTTTCCACTTCGATAGGCTACTAAAAACAGCGATTTATATCAAAGCAGCGGGATTTAATAGCGAGCCACAGACGTTTGATGAGGACACCTGCTCTAAGCTACCCCGCCATGGACCCAGTAATGACCTCAAGTTAGTACGTTAAAGATAGGATGTTTGCGAAGAGTTGACGATGTGCCACCAGAATGTTCCAGGAAAGATGAGTGAGGCACGTCCTGCTGGCTGCACCTGCGAGAAAGCAACCCAGAGATCTTCTGGCGACTAGTTTGAATGACTACATTTCCGACCTGGCGTGGTCACGACTTGGTGTGGAGCCAAGAGAAGTATCTGAGATTACTGTTGACCGTGAGATATTTCGAGACCTCCTAGGGCTGCTGAGTGGCGACTCTCCTCAGAGGAAAGGTGGGCATGAAAATGAATGTAAAAAGGAAACCTAAAAATCTTTGATGAAGTGTACTGTGACTATTAACTAAACAAGTTCACGGTGAATGGAGACGCTGGGTTTAAAGACTCACTTTTTTTTCTAAATTATTTCCAGGTATTAAACCAACCTAATTTTCATTATTCAGCTCAAATCTTTCTGCTTTCTGCAAGCTTTACCCAAATTTACCAAAATATGGAATGCGAATGATGCACTGAAACAGGGCACACGGCTGATCGAAGGAAAACAAACGCAGTGTTCTCCGCTTAAAGATATTCACGATGTGCCACAGGGCATAAAGTCAGTGCAAGGAATTTATGATTTGCGCCTGTGGTGTACGAACATCGCTGACTTACGTTAACAGCTAAGCTTCAGTTCAGCTGAAACAAAACCATCAGCCTGAAACTGCTACGAGTACATTTCAAACCACGACAACAATTCTTTTTTTTTGTCATTGGCAACTAGAAGGTCTCGAATCACTTTCAAAAGCGGTCATTGCAAAACTATGCAACTGAAAACCAGCATGCATGGCTTGCTATTCGGACAAAGACTACTACCCAGGCTACACGAATAGACAACCTGTTGCGCCCTGTGCACAGCAACGTTTTGCGGAAGCACGAAGTACAATGTATTTGAGTTGCTCCGTGCACGTTGGTATGGGAGAAAATTGCATTGCTGCATGAAATCATTAAGGCAACAAAGAAAAGCCTATGTGTAAAATATCACGTTTCTTGGGAGATCCGACGTCACTTGAAACCTTTATACCTCATCCACCACCCTTTATCCCGAGTATTTGCTGATATTTGAAATACAGCTTTGCAAAGTAAAAATACTTCATAAAAGTGACTTCCAAAAAAAAACACGGACAGTTATTCAAACAAGTCACAAAAAAAATCTCAATAGATTGTTAAATGCTGTTACACAATATGCGATTTTTACTTACTTTCACAAACAAAACCACAGGTTTCTTGTTTGCTTGGTAATAGCAATCCTCTCTGCATTTTCTGCGGAGATGTCTCACACGGGTAGCAGTCATTTCTGAAAAAATGGGTTTAATACAAAACTGGGCCTCGCGTCCATGTTTGAAAAATACTGACGAGAATGCCGTTCGCAAGTGAGCTCAACGCCAGAAGAGCACGTGACAGGGCTGAGGTTTCTCTCCTGCATATTAATTTGCCAAACTTCAGTTTTGACATCACTTCTGAATAAAAAGCTATTTTCATTGAAAGTTTCAATGAGGGTCACATAATTCTACGAACATAAATTTTATCTCAAAACTTATGCGGTAGTTCTCGCATGAAGACGACATCTCAAAGTCTGCTATTTTCATCTTGAAGCAAACCATTCGCCACAGCTTCAGGGATCGCATTTTATGGTGTGTTAATGATATTTTCAGTAAAAATTTGCCATTTCTAATTTTAGAAATATGGCATCTATGAAGTGGAGTAGCTCTCAGTAAGGTCGTTGCCTTCTTGGCTATGAACAGTTCAATGTCTAATAGATCATTCATTGTCGCGTTCATGCTACATTGATCGTTGGACGAATGACAGGGATTCTTGAAATTTGTCTCAATAACCTCAGGAGATGCTGCGAGGGCCATTGAGTGTTTGATTTAGGAACAGAAGATGTTCTGATTAGCTAAGCATCGTTGTGAAACGCAAATGAATTCCTACGGTGAAACCTTAAGTGAGATACACATGCCCAACCTCGGCATCCACTTAATTGAAAATTGTTTATAGTTCATGTAAGACCCGCCCCACAAAGTCTTCAATCGGGGGGCTGTGCCTTGGTTCAGGCGTGTTGACTGTTTGAAAATGATGAAACTCCACTGATTTATAGTTTTTTATTATTCACTTTGGGGGGCTTGGAGCTTCGGCTGGGGATAATTCCCCGTGGCGACGGGAGTGTTTCATGTACAATGCTAGTTGTTTCAGTCGTTGTTCTTTTACGTTATTTGTCAGCTAGTGCTACCAAAGACTGTATGAATCGCGTATTTTTTCGATTTGAGGGTGAACCCGCTTCGGGTTGGGGTTACCTGACGTTCAACAACAAAACCTGTGGTTAAGTAATCACAGTCTAAACACGGTGATATGCATTTCATCAAAAATATGCTGATAGCATTGTGCTAATGTTCTGTTTACAAATGTTTCATGTATTGCCAAAAATTGTTGTTCGACTTGGCCTTTGGTTTGTTAATACTTTTACCCAGCAAAAACTGATTTTGTGCAAGTGCTGTGTGCCAAACAAGCATGCTGCGTGCCGCATGCGAGAGATAATTGCCACTGGGGACTAAATCAATGTCATTTTTTCCTTGTCAAATGCAAGAACTTTGCTGATGTCGGAATCCTAACACAAGATTTGCACCTTCCTTTGTTCCCCATTTCAATTTGTCAGAAATTACCTATGCATAAGCTTTTGTCTGATATTTACCAACAGTTACACGTTAACTAGAGATTTATTTGACTATTAGTCTGCATCTATTATGAATAAATGGTGGTAACATTAATGGCAGCCAACACACAAAAAACAGATTGTTTATATGCCCTGGAAGACTCCACAGGGCTGAACAGCCAACACTGCAATAAAATAACTGTTACATGCACAGCAGTCAAGGCATTCAACGATAAAGGCAGAAAGCAGGATCACCGCACGCAAACGCAGCAATCAATGCATAAACACAAATAGCACCCAAGGCACAACCAATATATCACGACACACCGATCACACATTCTTAATATCATATGTTCATCTGCTGATAATATCTTCAAACTGATCATAGCTTCGCACAGACGGTGATCAAAGCCATGCTCGTACCTGTGATCAACAAAGATGACGTCCGGTTTTTCTTCAAGCCCATGATAATAATCGCCATTTATCTAGAAAGAAAAATTAGATCATATGAAAGGTTGACTTTCATCAACATATTTCTAGCTTAACTGTGTTAAAATTAAATTTTGTAGAAATGAACGACACTCATCATTTTTTACATATTTATTCAAAGTTTAATCAGACCATTGCATATAGTCATTTTCAGATTTTCAGCATGTTATAGTTTAACACATAAACTTGAGCTAAGTCTGACAAGTCACTCGATTCATGAAAGTTTCTAACGGCATCGTTGACTATGGTTTGCTACTACATAACACACACAAAAAAACAAACGTTTGGATGGTTTACTTTTCTTACATTTTCTAATTAACCTGTGTACAAATTGGGTGTGTACGTACTCAATCCTAATAAAACAATTCATGAGAAACAATCAGTTTCTATGCCAGTGTTTCTCAACCTTTTTAGGACACGGACTATTTTCGGATCAGTATGAATTTTCGCGGACTCGCGATAGACTAAGACTACGAGAATGATACAAACACTAGTTTTAGCAAATTCGGTTCATCGCCCACATTCACAAATTTCAATGAGAGTCTTGTCTTTGAGTTTGTTTCACAAGTTTGTCGAAATAAGGGGTTGTGTTCGTCAACGCACACCTGATGTTGTCCTCTGGTTGAATTTAAAAAACTAAAAATAGTTATATCATTGAAAAACCGCTTCACAACGGTATATTGTTGGAAAAAGAGCTTTTGTTTCCTGCCAACACAGATCAGAAAAATTTGGTTCCGTTGTCTGGACATCCACTCAAAATTGAGTCAGACTCCACAGCTATCGACTTGGCAGCTCAATCTGCTGTTCAGCAATGCAATCCACTTCACAATGAACCTGCAGCTCTGGCACCTCAAAAGGGCTTCGCACCCAGTTAAATGTTTTGATGTAATTGTGAGAAGGGCTATATCTATCCATCTCGGAAAGATGTGGTAAGGCGCTCAAGAATGATTTGACGAATGCAGCCCAAATCAATGTCAACCTCTTCTGCAAATACTTAATGTCAAAAATGCAGATATTCTTCCATTTACAATTCGATGGATCCACAACTGTATTTTACGTACGATGCCTTGTACACATCTAAAAGTATTTTGCCTTTTGCGTGCATGGAGCTGTTCAGCTGATTCAAACGTATAAAAAAGCACTTTATGATAGCTATTTGGTAATCCACTTGCTGTCGATGAATCAATCAGCAAAGTTATGATTCTGTTCTTTCAATAACGCACTGGCGTTGTTACGTGGACCACTCTCTCCAGCATCTTTCCACTTGAGCCAACGGATTATCAAATGGAACAAACGCCCACTGTGTTCTGCCCCCATCTCGTCAAACAAAGCACCAAATTACGAATGCGTAAGGGACGACTTTTGATGTGACTAACAGTAGATGAAATATATTTAAACTGCCAGATCTTAAATTTCTTCTCTGTCTGATTTTTTCTCGGCGAAGAAAGCAATAACTACCTAAATATTTTTGTTCTACTTTTTCATAAATTCATAAAGCCTTTTTAGTTCTTATCATAGCCGAAGCACCATCAGCACAACAGACACGCAGTGTGTCTGCGAAAGCTGACGTTTCTCAGCGAAGGATATCAACTTTCTCAAACATTTCTTTTCATGTGGTATGTTGGGCAAGTGTGGTATGTTGGGCAGAAAAAGAGAAATTGTTCCACGTAGTCCTCAGTCGCACGGTATCGTACGAACACCACGAACTGCGCATCGTTTCCAAAATTTTTAGTCTCGCTCAACTCTGAAATAAGATTTGCACTTCGCTTCGCAGAGGGCAATAATTTCTTTCAGAATATCGACTGAGAGTTCTTGGATGCGCAACTTAGTGATGTTGTTTGAAGAAAAATCACAGCTAATTTATTAGCTATGGCATCACTGCACGTTATCCTGGCTATTTTCACGGCTGCTGGTTTGACTAAACTCTCTCCTGATGTATGAAGCGCTTTTGCTCTTGCATCTTTCCAAGCAACAGAAAAGCACGCACTGCTTTACTATGGAAGTAAGTTTTCAAGCTTGAAGTAGATGGACGATAAGTGCACGTTACCTGGTGTTTTTTCTCTTTAAAAAGCTCAAGGATTTCGTCAACGTGTTTTACATACTTTTACTCTAGATGCCGTGGTAATTAAGTTAAGCTTCTTTGAGAGATCCGTGAGCAAGGACTTCTTGGCAAAACACCAACTGTGCTGGATTTCATCATTTGTCACGACTGGAGTAAATCTAAGTTTGAAGTAGTTGTCGTTATACGCCAACGCCTGCTTTCGTTTAGCAATTATAAACTGAGAGGGCAAAACAAAACTGCAGTTTAGATAGCAACTTTACGCTTAAGCTGCGGACTACACTACCTCAAAAGTATAACTGCCATGTGGAATAGCAAACTTTTGATTTTTCACCCTGGTTAGGTGCATTATAATCTCTGTACGAACAAAAACGTCGATTGTATAATGTTGATGAAATTATTATTGTGTGAGGGCATTACAAAAAACTTGTTTGCCCCTAGTGCTTGCGGACTCAACCAGAGCCTCCCACGGACTCGGGTTGAGAAACACTGTTCTACGCACAAGATCATACACAAATATTTAGATAACAGCAGAGCCAGATTAACCATTGGGCAAACCGGCCAAATGCCCGGGGCCTCGCACTTGAATATGAAAACACTTATTTACTGGTTTTTCATGCTTTTAGGCTGTTCACCACGCGTCGAAATTGTAGAGCTTTGTGATTACTGAGTTTAGTATATTCGTTAAGGTAACTTAGCATTTATCGTTTTTGAATGACTTAAAAGAATCGAACCAAGCAGCAAGAATTAGATCGAAATCAGTGCGAGTGCATCCACGGGCTGCCACAGAAATTTTTCCAGGGGGGCAACGTCGAAATTTTGCTTCTCCTTTTCAGGTTGCTAACGATGCAATGCCAGTGGACGTTCACAAAACACTTCATCCTTTCTGCACCATTAGCCTGTACTGGTTGACCTCAATTCTCAATCTTTTGTCTGTAAGTGTTTTCTACTCTTCGGCTATCAGAATTGTTTTTTCTTTTCATAAACTGCCTAATATCCATTTTTTTCAAGGACTATCTGCAATTAAGTCATAATTTACGAATAATTAACGGCCAGAAAACATGAGCGGTGGAAAAACAAGGAAGTTAAACACTTTCCCAAACTGTTTCAAGCAATGAGAATTAGAAATATATGTCGGCAAGAATATCGCACAACTTACTAAAGTTAGAACATCACGCAGGCTTAAAAAATTGAGCAGACGAATTACGAAAACTCGCCACAGCAAATATAGCTTTGCACTTAGTGCTCACTAAGAAGTCAGAATTCCCACAAGTCTGCATAGACGTATTCTAACAAGCCTCGTGTTTTTATACTGTGTGAAAAAAAGGTTGTACAAGAACCGTTTGATTAAGCTATTCAGTCGAGCACGTTGATCACAGTCTCACATTAACAATGAATTTTTCAAACTTATGGAAGCACTGCTGCAGATTTACTGATGCTTGTTTTTACACGGTATAAAACTATACGTGGCTTACCGCTATCAGCAGTGTCACTGTCCCGCTGCATTACCTGCCAAGATATCTGTCAGTGATCAACAGCCACATGCAAGGCTCCCATTCAGTGATTTCAAATAAACCCAGACTCCACACCAAAAAACTCATGTTCGTACAATAAATACCCAGAAAGCTTGTGCTACGAACAAAAACATATGAGTGTGCTTATTTGAAATGAAACGATAATGGAATACTGATTTAATTATAGTTCCTCTTCCACATTTTCTTCTGCAGCGCAAACATTAACATTTGGACGACCTCTTTTTTGTTGCTCAAGACGTTTTTCATTACGCTGGTGACATACTCCGTTGATAATATACAGTATCTGACTAACTATAGGAATACATTTATTGTTAAAGTAGGAAATTTTGAGCAATCTAAAATCCTACAAAAGTATAATCCCAATGGCTTCTTCCTCTAACTGAAATTTACTCTTCAATTTGCATGCATAGGAAAACATCGAAATATAAACAATCAGTCTTAACCCTTGTTTCACCAGTTTCTTCAATTGGCATTAGAGACAATAATGTTATATACATAACCCGACAATGATTTTATACGTGGATATGAAACCGATTGAACACGTTCTGCTTCATCCGATATATTGCGTACTTTCTCACCTGATGTTCACATGCAAACACTGTAATATGAAGTTATCTTTATAGTATTGAACACATTGAAGTTGCTGATAAAATTTATCACTTCAAAAAAAACAGATTTAACGCGATTTTTCATAATTAAACCTAGATACCAGGGTACACTAAAAAAAGCAGATCTGGGTAGAAAAAAAACGGGAACCCTGGTCATATGCGGAAAAACGCCTACTACCGTAACTTGAAGCGAACGTTTGAAGATTCGTTTTCTGTGATACAACTTTATGTTTGAACAAATTAACCACTCACGAACCACCGTACACGGTCACCCCCGATTGTCTCTGAAGTGTAGGCTGCCAAATCGTATCAGTTTTGATGTTTTTGACCGATGCTTCTGCAAAGTTGAAACGAGGGCATGTGAAACGTTGCGCTAAGCGCGTATAGGGGGCCTCGCGGTCACGACTTTGCCCGGGGCCTCGCCTCCGGCCCTGCATAACAGTGATTATTTATGCAATAAAAAACTAAAAAATTTTATCAAAGGTAAGATAGATGGAACTATAAAATTCTAGACGCTGAAAACAGCCAAATGGTACATCACTTCACCTGTATGTCATTTTCAGTGTTGAACAGCAATTGTTCTGTTGGACAATCATTAGATGCAGATGCCTGCCTTCCATCAAATGAACTCCACTTAACAACGTGATCCTCAAAATTTTGATTTTGAAATGGGAACCACATGATCAACTTTTGTAAAGTCAAATTGTCAAATCATTTTATACAAACTGCTACAATAAAAAAGCATCTAGGACAAACAAAAGATGAAAAAACGCAAACCAAAGTCACTGATGAAAACCCAGTGACCGAACTTGCAAAACACAAGAATTTTTAGATTGATTGAAAGATTGCTGTAAGTCAGTAACAGGCTTGTAGTCGTCACAAAGCACTTCATGGCCAGGTGACCTCAGATAGGTCATTGTTACACCGAGAGCATTTGCTTTCCACACCTGTAAGTGTTTATCATAAAATGTTAAATGTTTGTGACTTTGGAGGGCGTTTTCGGTAAACTTTATTGGACACTGCTGTATTGTTTCACACAACAAAACGAGGCTCATTTGTAACGGTTTAGTTATTAGTGGTGAATCAACAAAACAGGCTTTAGCCTACATAACAGAGCTGCTGAAAGACTACCACCGTTCAGTCACAAAATTACGTTAAATGCACTGTAGAATAGCATCTTACTTTATCTCTAGGATGATAGGTTCGTGTTGTCCACAGTATATGGCAAAAAAAACAATTGAAGGTGCATTCTTTAGTCGCAAAATCACGCATCTAATCGCAAAAGGTCACGTTAAAACGTTGTCGAATATGTAAACACGACAGATTTACTGGTCGCCACTTGAGTCCGACTGTTCCTTCGGTTTATTTTCGAACAGTTGAAATATTTAAAAAAATTTTCGGGATAGGGAGGGCAGTGGCTTCTTCGGTCTCGTTGCGCTCATGTCATTGCCATCAAGCAAGCGGACAGAACCAACTCACAATTTTGAAAGAATCGTAGTTTCAAAAATACTTCGCAAACATCTAAGTAACAAACCACAACTTACAAGCTTTGTTGCGGTTGCTTGGCTGATTTGAAATACGGACCATAGAACATTTAGCACGTGAAGTCACACATAATGGCATCAAGAAAAACAAGAGCTTCTTGAAGATATGACCCTTTCACCACTTCATACTTGTAAAGGCATTCTCACCGCACTTTCCATTCGTGGTGCCTCTTGCTGCGGTGGTTCTTGTGACGTTGCGACTGTACTGACTGTGATATTTCCTTGTGAATTCCTTTGCTTACTAATACTTGCTTTATTAAAAAAGTATTAACCAGTGTAAATCAATCGTTGCCATGTCATAACATTTAAATAGGCGTTAATCGCAGGTGGCGGAACCGGGGTGGCCGCCTGGGCCTAGGCCCCCCCACTTTCATTTCTGGGGTGCCTGCCCCCCACTTTTGAATTCGAATTTTGCCTAAATAAGTTTAAGTAACACAATTAGTTTTGGGTCCATTGTTGAAGTAAATCGTTTAATGAATAAAATGTTGCAGAATATTGGCAGTATTTTGTCAATATTATTTGTAATATGCTGCTTGTAATTTGACAGGATATCGTATTGTTTGGCAGAATACATCGTGCACAGTCTGTCATCCTGCTATGCCTTGCTTACCGCATTGGTGTTGTTTAAACAGTGTTGCCAGATAGTGCAACAGGCCTACGACACAATTTTTTACATAAATGGTGTAATTTTACATGCTTTTGTGCATGGGCGTCGGAAGGATTTTACCAGGGAAGCACTAGTGGGTTTTTCCAAAACTTTTTCTAGGGGTTGGGCAAAAGTGGTGAAATTTGGTTTTTACCACTCGAAACTAAGATAACAGCCTTTTTCGATAACTTTTCAAATTCCTGCCCCTCTTCCGACACCCATGCTTGTGTGGAGGAAACGTTCGTGCCACACCATTAAAAAATTGGTGTAATTTCAAGCGTTTCAACACCATTCTAAATAGTGAAATTTTGCTGAATCTTCTACGCAAAATGAAGCATTTGACAGATCAATTTCAATTGTGTTTTTGTTTTTGCATTGGCAACACTAAATAGCTATATTTATTTCTGCATTGGTAACACAATTGGTGTCCTTGCAGCAGACTACTCGCTAGTTGCTGCATATGCTTTGTCTTGTCTTTGGATTCCGATATCTAATGCATTGGTAGAATGAGTATTCAGTCATGTTACTTCTGTGTTCAAGATGTGCAAAAGTTGTGATTTTGAATGTGTTTAAGACAGGTATCAATGCTGTGTCAGTTTTGTCTGTTTTTTAAGCTGTGCTCTTGGTGTTTCTAACAGCACAATGGCGACTCCGGCACACGGGCTCCTCAGGTTTAGCCAGAGTCTTCGATTACGATTCATATCGGAGAACTCGAGCTTGCTTGCTATGTGTATTTGTGATAACACCCATGGTCCCACTTCACTAAGTTGTTAATTCGGGCTCTTTTCTTTGGACTTTGTCACTGTTCACGTATTTTCGTTCCATGTATGGCCTTTCGCGTTCATGTTGCAGGTGACCTGAACAAAGCAATATCGTTCGTAATAGGCTACCGACGTTCGCTCGCGCTTTACTCGGGCTCATCCATCAGAGCCAGAGCTTCCCTATGCAATTAAGTATTTTTTAAAATATAATTTATATCGGACTGTATGTTTTTTGAAGCAATACGTTTGTATAGAACATTGGATTTGAAGCCCAATCCAATGGACATTTCCCATTTTTGAGAATAATTTCAAACGAACGATAAATTGTCCAGCAACTCGGACTAATACCAATGAGCATGGGTGGCGGAACCTTTTTCAAAGTGGGGCGGGCGCAAAAGTGCACGTCAAAAAACTATAGAAAATTTTTGCGGTTTGAATTGGCAACTGAGACGTCACAAGCATTGAAATATGACGTCATTACGTATACACCATATGAAGGTATAAATTACATTATTTTAGACAAAATTACACCACTATGAAAACGTATCGGGTAACCGTATCGGTTGAAATTCAAATAGGCTGTTACAGGGGGCGGTCCAGGTTAACATCGACACTCGGGCTCATCATACGATAATTCTGAGTGACTAAAACCGGTCGAAGTTCGCGTCACTGAAACTTCCATTTGCTCGCATTTTGGCTGGCTCTGTGACGTTAGTTACGTAACAATAAATGAGAAGTTCTTATGATAACTTCTCCATTGTTTAGTAACGTGCGTCACAGAGCAGTGATAACGCCAACAAGCCCTTTGAGTACTATAGGCTCATTCATATTAGCCCGAGTTGCTGGACAATTTTTATTCATTTGAAATTATTCTCAAAATGGGAAATATTCACGGGATTGGACTTCAAATCCAATGTTCTATAAAAATCCATTGCTTCAGTAAACATTCAGTCCGATATGAATTACGTTTTCAAAATATTTAATTGCATAGCCCGGCAGCTCGTGCTCTGATGAATGAGCACGAGTAAAGCGCGAGCGAACGAAATCGAAAGAACGCCTGCTACTAACGATATTGTTTTCTTCGAGTCACCTGCAACATGAACGTGAAAGGCCGGACATGAAACGAAAATATATGAAAATTGACAAGGCACAAAAAAAAGAGCCCGAGTTAACAACTTAGTGAAGTGGGACCGGCCCTTGGTTGGTGGCACAAATATACAAAACAAGCAAGCTCGCGTTCTCAGACATGAATCGTAATTGAAGACTCGGGCTGCGCCCGTGTGCCAGCGTCGCCACTGGGCTGTTAAAAACACCAAGTAGACAGCTTGAAAAACAGGCAAAAATAAAACAGCATTGATACCTTTCTCAAACACATTCAAAATCACAACTTTTTCACATCTTGAACACAGAAGTAACATGGCTGCATACTCATACTGCAAAGGCAATAGATACCGAAATGCAAAGACACGACAAAGCATAGCAACTAGCAAGTTGTCTGTAAGGATGCCAATTATGTTGCCAATGTAGAATTAAAATATAGCTATTTGGTGTTGCCAATGCAAAAACAGAAACAATTGAAATTGATCCGTCAAATATTTACTTTTGCGTGTAAGATTCAGCAAAATTCTACTACTTAGATCAGGGTTTCTCAAACGGGACCATCGGCCCCTCTTGGGGGCCACGGAGCGGTTCTCTGGGGGCCACGAGCACAGGCCTTCACTAGAAATATTAACTGATGGACACCTGTTGAAAACAAAACTAGGTATTTTTACTGATGAGCAGGGGGTCACAAGTGTTGGGGGTCTTTGAAAGGGGGCTAAAATCTCACTATCTCACAACGATTTTTCCCTGCTATCACAAGAACTTCCCTGGATTGGATTCAACTTTGATGCTTCATCCAACGGGAAATTCCTGCAGCAGGTAAGGATAATTTTACCTTGAGCCACGCAACTATGCAACAAGAAAACCTATCGTTATGCTATCGACACAAAATGACTGAAATCGAACTGCGATCACGATGTTAGAAGTCAAACCTTATGAAGTATCTGGAACTGAATCAAAACATGAGCACTTGTTGCTTCAATCTTCCGCCTAGGCTCGACGTTTACCAGTAAACTGCGAACCTGTTGAACAGCTGTGTACCAAGGTTAACTTTCACTATGAATGACCAGCTGGCAATGACCAATATACCCGTGGTGCAACACGAAAGATATGAGGGCAACAAGATTATTTCCCGGTGCCGAGAGATTTAATCCATCCTACCAGTTTCAATGGCGCGTGTTCAACCAACACTACCAACTGGCCGGTAAAGCTCACGCAGAAACCGAAATTTTATGTTAAAAAAGCAGGTGCTCCCCAACATTCCATCTGACAAGCCAACGATTGATCACTGGTAAAACAACAACTTGTCATTTTCTGCTGTGAAATAAACAAAAATATGCCAAACAAACCATTCACAATGAGGACATTCATGAAAGTAGTAGAACTCACAAGTAAAAATAATGAACAACGTACGTTCTAACATGTCATTTGTGTGCTGCAAGTCACTGTGACTTTACGGCGAAAAATGCGCGTCCGTTCTAAAATCGAGAATGCGGATTTTCATGAACTTGGAACCGCCAGTAGCAAGAGGTTGAACGAAATTTGTGCAAAACACCAGACAATCGCAAACGCAGCCAAAATACTCGGTGCGTCTTACCCGTAAAATCAAAGAACACATCATTTGCCAACTGCTGGAAAAAACAAAACTTTGCTTATCGCATTTCAAATTTATGGTGGTTGACAGCGGGGCTGTGGAGTCGGAAGGATTTTCAACCAGAGGAGTCGGAGTCGCAGAAAATTTTAACGACTCCAATTCCGGGCTGACATTTTGCGGGTCGATTGTAGCTGTTTGTGCCACAAACGTGCGCAAGCATTATACTCGGCAATTTAAATGGCTTCACATTTCAGCAAAAGCGAATCGTGGCTATTCAGAACGGCTGCAGCGCACTGAGTTGCATACCTATTCTTGATTGAATGCTTTTGCACAAGGACTTCGCCCCACAAACACGTGCTGTTTTTGATTGATATGTCTACAACGCGGCACTACAGAGTCCAATTAGATTAGATCAAGTAAGCGGCAACTCAAAATGAAAACGCACGGCGACCTTAATCCCCAGTAGAATAGACACTCGGATTTCACCACTGCCGACGCCGTGTGCCTCGATCAAATCAATTCGTCTCGCAGCATGGGCGAAGCGCAGGCGCAAGGAAGCCAACTAGCCGCCGCGAACGATCATCCCAACATTCAGTTTCTGGTCATGCTTCTCGAAGCACGGTGGACTGTCTGACTGCAACGCAAACGATCATTCCGAAAGACCTGTCCTTCCTGGTCATATTACTCCTACTGCTTTGCAACGCTTTGATCCAAAGCGGCTGCAATAACGCAGCAAGCATCTGTGCCAAAAAAAGACAACAAAAAGATAGCAACACACGTGAGTTCCGCAAAGCCGAAGCGAGGCAAGTTGTGTCAATGAAGTCATTTTGAGATGGTATTATGAAACTCCGAGCGCGTTTTTTAACCGCGTCGCGCAATATGTACACATGAACACCGGTAGGATACATACATTTTTCAATTTTACTTGTTTATTGATATCGTTTGCAAGGTATCCGCTCTGCTTTAATCAATTATTAGCGTTATTCAGTTTTTTTAAAGGTGTTTTGGCAGAATTGAAAATCGGGTTCCTAAAATCAGAGAAAATTATCATCGGGTCCCTAGATTCAGAAAAAATCGGGTCCCTAGAATCAGAGAAATCGGGTCGCTACAGGTCCACACCGGGTGCCTAACATTTTCCTCAAAAAAACCCTGGCGTTATTTAATAATTTGAATTGTGGCTGTTTTCCATGGGCATTTTTTTTTCAAAAATATGTAGGATAACACCTGCTACATCACATTTTCCAAAAGTGAGAGATGGACGTGCATGTAGATCGTTTCAAATCAAGTTTTCGAATTTTTAAAGTGTAAGTGGGGTTAATGAACTCATCTGAAAAGAATTATCACTTTAAGTAACTAATACAGCTGAAGGTCGGAGTTGGAGTCGGATAATCGAAATTTCCCGGAGTCGGATGACGGGACGTCCGACTCCACAGCCTGGTTGACAGACGATTGTCTTCGATGATCGTATTGTGTGTGAAAATGATTAAAACAAGTGCAGCAAATCGGATTCTGAACCAAGCTAAAAAATACATGACTATCTGCCAAATTAAAATTTTGTGAAATCACTGTGCACACAGCCAGGGCCGGGTCCTAGAGGGGGGGTATTGGGAGCATCGCCCCCGTAAAACCTACGAAAGTAACTTTATTCACAATTATTTTGTACGATTCGAAAAACAGCTTTTGCGATTTAAAGCCATTTTGCCGTTTATGGTTTTGTCACGGTAGTGTTGTGAAGTACGTCATCTCGCTTACAGCAGTCAACACGTAATGAGACTTGACTACCAATTATTACTGAAATCTCCTTCCCCAACCTTACTGGCTGGATGCCCCTGGACACAAGTGATGTTTGTTCACAATAACAGTAACTCTTACCAATGACAATGACAGTTCGAATAGTTGTTTTGGCTGTCCTAATTACGCAGTTACGCAATATTCGTGTTAAAGTGTCGTTTTCACAGAAACAGTTCGCAAACAAACTCAGTGGCATTTGACAACTTTCTGAATGTATCGATTTTGCTGACATCAAAAACATGCAAAACATTTCACGAATCAAATCGATGAAGCTAGCTATCCGATTTATTTTTTGCAACATCCCTGCAAAAATAATAATGTCAAACAACTCGTGAATTTACAAACGCAATCTTTTGGTGAATTCCATGATTATTTAGCAGCCGTAGTCTTTTGTTGTGTCGTCATTGTTATTTTTTGTGTCTACAGCATTCAACGTCACATTTGTCAACGTGACCCACCTTATATCAATGCATAAGTGTTTTCGAATCTTTTC
>Ga0210059_1007570_pt1 | contig 17222 bp, 13 predicted proteins | sample Ectturendosymbi2_FD_188042 | JGI IMG/M metagenome (GOLD analysis project Ga0210059, IMG submission 188042) | Ecteinascidia turbinata endosymbiont from Florida, USA - Sample 2 (SPAdes) (version 2) | ecosystem: Host-associated > Tunicates > Ascidians > Unclassified | place: Key West, Florida...
TTTCGTTTTCCTCTCACCCGTCTCGCAGTTGTCCCCAGTATAACCAGCAGCACAAGTGCAAGTATACATATTCACTCCACCATTGCAAGTTCCGAGATTTTGACATGGGTTGGAAGAACACTCGTCGATATCTGAAAATATCAAAATGAAGTGTTGAAGGGCATAAAAAAGCAAAACAAAATGAAAATCCGGCACAAACAATAACATGTGCTGTATTTTTCTACTATCATGTGCTTCAAAAATAGGACACCGTAAATTGTTGATAGGTATTGACCGACGGAAGTCGATAAGCTGGTGCACGAGGTCGATAGTGCAAACGAATGGATGCCGAAATACGAATAACCGTTCATATCTTAAACGAACGGCAATGATTATGTGCGTTTGCTGAATCTGGTGAAACTTCAAATTACAACATGATCTGTTCAATTTAATCAAAAAATGGAAATATGTTCAGACAAGTTAATTTCACGCAAATGGGGCAATTCAAATATGTTGCAGACACAGAGTAAACAGGAAGTATAGGAAAGTGATATTTTTGATCACATCGAGAATTTCCAGATACTTAATCAAGGGGTTTTCCGCTGTTCTGGAGAATAATGGTTCTCTACGGCCCGAATTGAATTACATAGAGACGAATTAATCATTTGACACCGGACAACATTACAAGGGATCTAGTATCGCTCGAGAAGGTTGAAACTTGGTTCAAGTTCAATGCAGACGTGTATTCACAGCGATGCAGATGGTTGCAAGGAATTTCAAAATAATATTTTTTCAAAAATACATTTTTTGAAACTTGCTCAACATTGCAAGGGGTAGTTGTTATCTCATAATCCCAAATGTCGTATCAGTGGTCACTGATTTTACAAAATTTTCGTATTGCCTTTACTGCTCACAATGCACCAAACAAAAACACACTCCATTTCACAAACGCCTGGAATTAGCGAAGTGGAAGTTGAAATGATTAGACAATCAAAGCAATTGACGGAAAATGTCATTTCAATGATGTTGCATTGTACGTACACGTACGTGCGGCAAACTAATTGCTTCCTACACGAGGAACTGTTTACAGGCAAATGTGTCAGTTAACAGAGATTCACAATGTAAGACTGACAGATTTTGCAGAGCATGAAACAAAGGTTCAACTGTGGTTCAACATAAAACGTTTGTTATGTGACGATGCCGAAGAAGTCAAAGATGTTGAAATGAATTTTGTTCTGATTATCACGTTCGAAAGCAGTGATCAAAACGAAGCGTCTTCAACATTTCACCAGGTGCTTGATATCTCGTCATCTGAAATGTTGTTACAGTGACCACTTATTTATCAAACGTTTCCGAACCCATTTACTACTTCTCAGTGCGCCAAAGGAAAACGCATTCCGTTTCAAAAATGCCTGGAATAATCAGCGAAATACAGTTGCTTTCGTTTTCCTCTCACCCGTCTCGCAGTTGTCCCCAGTATAACCAGCAGCACAAGTGCAAGTATACATATTCACTCCATCATTGCAAGTTCCCAGATTTTGACATGGGTTGGAAGAACACTCGTTGATATCTGAAAATATCAGAATACTCGTTCTGAAATATGATATCTGAAAAAGCTTTGATGCTGGTTGAGTCACAGTTGCGTTCATCTTACATTATCGTCAATTCTTTCAAAAATGTTCAAAAGTATCAAATAATTCATCATATACCATTTTGCAAGTATAATCCATGATATACTATTGCGCAGCTTTGCTGCACTGTTTTATGTGAAGTTTTATTCTATGACAGTGAAAAATAAGTATCATTTGGTACAAATTTTGCTGTTACTTGATAGGATTTTTCAAAAGTTTTTGGAACAAACTTACTAAAGTCTTTTTATGGTACTGAATTCAATTTAAAGATTTTCTTTATTTACATATTGGAGATATTGCTGGGGGCCCTTTGAAAGCACAGTACATACACATCACAGAGGCGGTTGGGGTCCCCTTTGGAAACAGAGCACCTGAACAGTGCGGTAGCTGCTGGGGGTCACTATTAGCAGCGAACTTACACATTTGAGCTAATGTTGGGGACTACTTTGTGAGCAGAGTAATTACACATTGCTGATGCTGTTAAGGGCTCATTTGAATGCTGAGCATTTGCACACTTCTGTTGCTTTTAAGGGATCATTTAAATGCTGAGCATTTCACACTGTTGTAGCTGTTAAGGGGCCCTTTAAAAGCAAAGCACTTTCACATTTCCGTTCCTATTGGGGTCTTTTTGAAAGCACAGTATTTATACAGTGCATTTGCTGTCGGGGGTCTGTTACAAACAAAAGACTTGCACATGCAGTCGCTGTCGTGGGCCCCTTTGAAACCAGACTCCTTACTTATGATCTGCTTCGGCGCATTTTCTATGAGCTGATAATAGGTTTTTCATTGAACTTTAGGATATTTTTGCGCGAAACATCTCGAAGGCTCTTCTCAAGAAAAGGATTCGTGGCAAGTGCCTCACTCGCTCCCTTTAAACACCATACTAGGAATCTCAAAATGATTTTGCTTATTTTCAAAATTTGTTTTGATACCAGCAATGTTTGGTTCAGCCACGTCTGTCACGGTTAAAAAGTCGTTTATTCTTGCCAAGGATAACTATTTGAGCTACACTGCAGCACGACGCAAAGCTTGCTGCTCATGAATTACACTGCATGGAAGCACGATAGGTGCTCACGTGCATTGTAGCAGGCATCGACTTTTGGTAAAAGCATGTAATGTATCAAACAACTAGGGGCTGTGGTCTGAAATGAACCGGATACTCTGCTGAAATGACATATCAGACAAAGGATGGCAAGGATATGACGTGTTCTGCTTATAAAAGCCAGCATTTGAGTGAAGGTGGAATTACGCCCAATAATTTCCCGTCTATTTGCTTTGGTTTTTGTTTTTTGTCTAAAACCTACAAAAATATCATTAACGTTCTGAGGCAGCTGAAAAATGTCCGATTCTGAACATAGAAACCTTTTTGCTTTCTTGATGCGTAATTTTTGTTGCTTGAAAATCATACTTTTATTAACTTACTTGTCTGGCAGAACTTTCCTGTGAAACCAACGGCACAAGTGCAAGTGATTGAGTCAATTCCATCGACGCATGTGCCGCCGTTCTCACATGAATCAGATGTACAATCGTTGAAATCTGCAAAAAGGTAAAAATGTATGAGGATGATTTGCAGAAACAAAGCTATGTCTGAAGAAATGAAGATGTCTTGGCAAACAATATCATCCTCTATGCGTTTCTTCTGTCATCTGAGGACACCATGTTTTATTCACATATCCACAGATAGTTGCTCTTCAACGGGGTTTCCCAAACATGTAGTAGGGTTCCGTGATTCTTTTGGGAGTTCTGTGAGGGTTCCTGTTTTTTTTAGGGGAAATCATTTCTTGCTACAGTATGTTGATGCGTCATTATGTAATCTTTAGATCACCGTGCCGCATTCAAAATCCAAGTAGGCTGGTTGTACAGGGGGTTGAGAAAGAAGTATTGATAGCTGTTGAATCACCTGCTATTCATTGTTGTGCAATTAAGAAGAACGATATTGAATTGCATCACAGTTACACGATGTTGCCGATGTACAGTTCACGGTACTGTGCGCCGGTGTAGCAGAGAGTAGACAACGGACTAGAGCTGCTGTTCAGCTCGTGTGGGAACAAAGTAAAACTGTGTGAAATCCAACTTTTTACTATTCAGTCAAGCCAGATGAAACAAAATAGCATATTTTTTTTGTGAAGCGAAATAATATTAACAGCGAAGGTGTGGACGGTAATGAGCAGTGTAGTTCAAATGAAAAAGGGGCACCTTATCCGAAGCGGACCAAATGTGATTCAATTGCCAAAGTTAGAAAATGGGACGACACATATTTGAGATAGGCGTTCTATTTGCCAAATTCTGAATGTTAAAAATAATCCAGAAATGCAAGAACAACCGACTATTTCTTGCTTTATAACATCTGTAAAAACTGCTTGTTTGTTGAAGTGTCTAAATGCGAGTATTTGATTGTCTTACAAGTAATTCGTGTTTTTTAAATTTTTGTTAATGGAGGTTTCATGGCAAGCGCAAAAGTGTAACTGGGGTTCGACGATGACAAAAACGTTGATGAGCGCTGTCATAGATATTGACCTACAGGAGTGAATAACAAGGTACGCGCGGTCGGCAATTGCAAACGAATCGAATGGAAGTCGAACACAGGACTCGTCATCTATGCGTTTCATGACTAGCAGTGAACATGAAGCATGTGCGTTCCGCTTCGTAACACCAACCTTGTCAAACTGGAAATGACAACACATTTCCGCTTACTTTCAGTTAACAATAAAAGGTGTCGTAACACGACTAAGCAAACTTTATGCGAATAAAACCAAATGAAATTTCGAAAAGTTCGCATGGCAATCGTGGGTTTACCTTCACAACTTCCATGGTCTTTCCAAGCTGCCAAATCCATTACGGGCAAAGTGGAGCAAGGAACACGCATATTGCAATGTTCAGGTTGTTGCATGACGTATGTGGAGACTGTTTTCATTCCTATGAGATTGTCGCAGAACAAACGACTCATTTTGACTTTTCTTAATTCATGAAGTTGTTCTGCAAAATGGCGCATACTTCATCAGTTGACATTTTGCGAAAATTAATGATTTGCTGGTCTTTCCTGTATTATCATCTTTTCCAGTTAAATACAAAAGCTTATAATGCAACGCATAGACAGACAAAAGTAAAGCATGCACTAAAAAACTTCATGAAACTTTTGCTAAAATTGGTGTTCATAAAATCAAGTAAACATAGAACGAAATGCACCATTAAAACTGTTAAAGCGTATCAAAGGTTATATACAGGTATAATTGAGTGAACACTCCACTGAAATTTTATTGCAGCAAGGGCGAAGTCAATCATTTGTTGTGATAAGTAGTTTGTCGAATCTGGTGGACTTGTAGAAATTAGTTGTGTAAGCTAGCGTGGTCCAACTACTTATGACCTACGGGCCATTTTACAAAAATGTGACGACTCACGGACCACTTCCAATACAATATGTGTGAAACAACAGATTCACAAGATTTAAACTAAAACAGGGAAGATGAGTGAGTGCGTCATTGAAATTATTACACAATAGCATATAGCAATTTGTTACAAATCTCTATCCGTGGGATGCCTGTGGTCCAGGCGTCTCTGACACTATCGTTCCTTTATCTATACCAGAGTTGGTGGTGAAAGTTGGAGACTATCTTCCAGTGTTTCCTCTGGCATTCGATTTCCGTTTTTATATTTGTCTTGCTGCATCGTAGAAAATGTACTCTCTCACAAGCATGTATTTCCAAACATCGAGTGCATTTTTTTGCGAAATCTTTACCCTTGGGAAATCTATCTTTGCTTACTAATTTCCTGAAGCTCTCTGCAATCTCTAACACCGTTAGTATTGTACATTTTTATCAAAAGATATTATGGCTGTTCTAATTAAAATTACCTACCGCAGCGATGGACAATTAATAGGCGCGAGGGCTACTTTGACAAGGCCGCGTTTAGCGGATAGACAGACAGATTTATTTGGCGGTAATGAACTCATTGCGTCAGATGTACTATTCAAGACAACAAAAGCCGTGCACCGAAAAAACACAGAGGTTATTTTGACAGGTGCCTCAGCGGAGGGTGATATGAGGCGAGCTGTACCTTGTAATTTCATCGTAAAATAATAAAATAAAATAAAATGGTACACACCAAACGAATTATTCGTTGTTCTTGTGCAAATGCACTTTATCCAGAGCAAGCAATTCAGTGACACAAATGTAACCTCACACACTTTTCACCAAATTTGAGATTTGAACATTTGTCCTGAATGCTTCCTCGGGTCACTGAAAATGCTGTGGCGGGCCAATTGCAGCCGGCGGGCCTTTAGTTAGACCACACTGGAATAAGCTACTGTATATAGAAATATTACAGTAGCTTATGCCAGAAAAAAAAAAAAAACTTACGCACGTGTCTGCTTTTCTTTATTGACCTCTCTACATAAGGCCCGGAAAACATTAACATTTTTGATGCCATTACCCATGCTGGAAAAATATGTTCCCACCATTATCGAGGCTTACTGAAACGTTTCAGAAGCACACGTGGGCTTTTCAACAACTCAGCAATTGTTCTCAAGCTCATCTCACCCGAGAAAACAAACTTGTTTATTTCGAAAAAATTTCATTATTTCAAAATGAAACATGCAATTCCTTCCCCAATAAACCGCGGAGGCACGTAGAAAAAAGACACGAAATATACACGAAAAACTCCGACATTCGCCTATAAACTTGTTGGCGGTCTGTTGGAGATCGATGTGACGTATATATTGTGTTCGAAGCTCGCTGGAGTACATGGAGTAGAAATAAATTAAGGTGAAACGTGAAAAATTTACATTTTCAGGATATTTTTCAGCCAGTTTGATAAAACCTATATTTTACGATATTAATTATTCACGTAAACATTAACTGCAATATGTTCTTCTTAATTACAAGTTTATAGTAGTTTTTACTCGAATGAACAAGATATTGGTATTGTTTTTTGTGACTGATAGTTACTTTTTTGAATTAAGATAGCCTGAGCGTAGTCTATAAACTAGTGAATTCCGAATTTCATCATTCATATAAATGATTCTAAGGTGAATCGATCGTAAAGTTGAGGAGAGGAGTCAAGTGCTCTGCCTTTCGTAATTAAGTGCATTGTTGTTCTTGTGAAAGCGCTTTGTTAAATTGGAGAGACCTGAAGATTTGCTCTGCTTAATGGCAAGTGGAGATAATAATAGAAGCTTTTCTGATTATCATCGTAACCCTTCACCACATCGAAGAAAAAAATATGGAATGATGACTGAGTTCGTTGTGGCTTCACTTGCATCGGAAAAATTGGGGATTTGCAAAAGCCTCAGTGCATGCTCTGTGAAAATGTTTTCTCCAATGCAAATTTGAAGCCATCTAAGCTGTAAGAACTATTCGACAAACGACATTGGTGTGCCAGTGTTGTGGGCCACGATCAAAAAACGTGGCGAACTCAAATAGTGCGTTTTGATTATGCAGCTATCCTTTGTGTCTATTGACTAAATACTGTTGATAGGATCATATCAAGTCGCGTTTAAAGTAGCAAAGTATACGAAACCTCATGCTATTGCAGAAGAGCTTATAAAATCATGGATACTGGAAATGGCTACAAAAATTTTCGCAGATGAAGCAGGGAAGAAGTTTAAATTAGTGTTGCTATCAAATTATGTTATTCAGATCTGAATTGCAAATTTTAGTTTAGATATTTTGAAACCCGTTATCTCACGTAACAAAGACTGGTCCATTGAACATCTCCCTCTAGTTAGACGATACGGCTGATTTTTCGAATTGCAGGCAACTTATTGAACTGAAAAAGGTTTGTCCATGATGGTACTAACAAGGAAAACTTCTTTTTGTGTGAAGAACTAAAAACAATCACCAAAACAAAAAATATGTTTCAGTTTGTGCAAGACATCTTCGCAAAACATAGATTGGATATTCAAAGCATTGGCTTTGTGTGCACCGATGGCGTCCCTCCTATGCTGGGAAATTGTCAAGGTTTGTGTGTTGCTGCAACGCCGCCTTATCGTTAAAACGCTGATTGTTGCCAAGAAAGCTCGGGGAATTTGGCGTGTGTATATGGCAGTAGGGGCGTAACGAGGTTAGACGGCGCCCGGGGCAAGAAGCAACTTTGGTGCCCCCATGTTCGAACCGGAAGTCTTACGGAAGCGAATGTACGGTATTGAAGATAGTATTTGTGACGATGTTGGGACGTTTCGGCGTCCCCCGCAGTGATTCGATGCCCCCATAGTGATCCGGTGCCCGGGAATTGTGCGCCTCTTTCCCCCTCGTTACGCCCCTGCATTGCAGCGAAGGTCGAACCCGCCGTTCTTAGTGTTTGCGATGAAGTATTGTTCTTGGTGTTACAGGACTCACTGCTTTTCGTTTCTGCAGTTGGTGGCTGTGACTTTTGTTGATTAGAGTCGAGCGTTCGAGAGTTGCCTCGTTGGTGTCGTGTGTCACAGAAATAAATCAGGGTTGTCTGCACTGATGAAACAGGAGATTACACGCTTGCATGTTACTCACTGTTTCCTTCATCATCATGCTTTGTCATCAAAACCTTTGCCTGCGAAATTGAACACGTCGTTTATTTTTGTAAAGACCATCAATGGCAACCCTGACCTGCGTGAGGCTGGGCTGTTGGAGTTGTCACGGGCAGTAGAATCGACGAAAGAGCAGTATCATTACGAAAAAGTAGCATTATTGGCACTATTCCGTAATAACGCCCAACAGGCTTGCACCTGGATCATCTGTTCTGTAGTTGGTTCCCAAAATGTTTTGATCGCATACCACTTGGGGGTCCGGTATTGTCAACACGCACCACCTTGTTCCAGGAAAACCCGTTCAACCAAATATCATTCGATGAAAAGTTTAGAAAATACATTCTAAAAAAGTTTTAAATCGAAATCCAAGTCGATGTTCACTTTTGGTGATTTTTTGGGCAAGTGGAGGACAAGGAGTTATATTTTCTGCGGCATGATTGGACTAGACTTGTGGAAATAATTGAGAATGAAGGAGAGATGTAAACTGGAAAATACTTTCACCAAAAACATGGATATAAATGTAACAAAAGTCCTGAAATAACCTTGGGCACCAGTTTCAGCACGTTGGACGCCATTTTGCAGCAAAAAAAACGTAAGAAAAATGTTAAATTTCATTTGACTCGACGTTGGCTCGAGCTTGTATTTTTTCGCAGGGTAACCAATTGTAATAATTTATTTGACTTTGTAACAATTTTATCCCTAACAATAACGCAAGTATGCAAACCAATCCGTGCCGCATTAACACCGCGATGTTGTTTATGACGGCCTGAACTGATGCGTAAACAGTGAATGCTTAGTGACAACCAACATGTTGCGTTTGACGAATGGTCTGCGAAATAAAACTTTCCGGCGAGCCTACGTGAATTGCAGATTTGCATAGCGTAAAAAACGCTTCCTATGTAACATATGCTATCTTCTAAGAACGTTCACTTTGAACAATAAACTCTCTGCAGTTAGTCGATCTTCGAATGGCCGTGCTTTTTATTTAGGCATCACTTTGACTTTTAAACTGTGAAAGATAAAAACAGAAAGTTCCAGTGGCGGATCCAGACCAGGCGTTTGGGGGGGTCAGTCAAATAGGGGGGAGCCAAAACGTTTTCACTTATTAAATACCCCTGGTTCTCTGTGACAATCGTTGGGTATCACATAAACGTGGTTATCTTTTGTAGGCTAAAAAGGTGGCAATTTATCTTGGTCGACCTATGCAATCTTTCATGGAATCGCAACAGTTTAAAATCACTTTAAATCACAATTCACAAAAAGTTTGAAGCGGGTCCAAAACGATGGACGCTATTTTTCACAGGTTACACATGACTGAGGACATTGTTTGTGTCCCAAAAATGTATGTTTGAAAGAATTACCCTAAGGCAGTGGTCCCCAACCTTTTTGTAACCGCGGACTGGTAAATGCATGACAATTTTACCGCGGCCGCAGAGTACTCTATGACGGTTGTTCTTTTTCAACAACCGTAATGAAGCTACCCGTAAGAACCATCAGATAAGGCTACTACAGTACAGTCTGCAGCTTTGCTCCATCTCCAACGCTTTCACTTCATTCTCCAGTGCTCTCACGGTATGCACCCAGCAGTGCGTCCATGGGAAAAATCGACAAATCACATGCCCAGATACCTGCCCTTTCGAAAGGGGAGCAATGGGGACGGATGTGCATTTTTATAATAGTATCATAGGTAATTTTATTGTCTATCAAGATCGAATTGAAACAGATTTATTGAAATTATGCGTCCAACCAGAAAATTTGGAATGGTTTTCTGTAATTTCTGTTATTATTCATGAGGTCAACATTGTTGCTAAACGGAAACAAGCACAACTAAGCAATGATTCTTTTGTTTTTTATACATTTCCACTGCGCTCCATTATTTTATTGCCCCCCCTGCCCTACCGTTGCTCCAGCATCCCTGGTTTCATATATTTGAACATTGGACGGCTGATGTCAAGAATAAAATATCAATCCTATTAATTCAGATTATAAAAAAGATGTGACACTGTTCAAAAAAAGTAGGAGCAGATGGGATGAGACCCCAAATTCACAGGAAATACCTGCAAACTCAAGCTCTAGTCTCCATGATAAAGTAATTTTCCAATTTATTGTACACTACTATGAACTTTTCCCAAACAAGCCTAAAGCCACTCCCAGTGCTGTTGATCTGGCGATGGACCTGCTTCTATCCAGGCCAACAAACACAGCTGAGAATCAGCCTATAACCAATTTAAAACCGCCACTATCAGCCAACACCACATTTACCACTAAAAAAACTAAAATTTGCACCAGAAGATTGCTTTTCTCCTCAAATTTTTCTGATTTACACCGAATGATTTAACCAATAAGCTACGCATTTTGCTGTCGGTTAAAGATTTCGCTAATCATGCCAAATTTGTTTTTTCGTGGCCGGTGTGAGCTGTCTACGGGTTTGGAATCGCAACAAAAGGATCACCACCATATGGCAGGGAACCTATTTACTATCACGGGCCACATATATCGCGATATGTTGCTGGCGGGTTGCAAAAAATAATTAATTTTATCTTAAACTTTTTCCCTTGTCTTCCTAAGAAAAATATGGAGAGAAAACTAGAAGAATGAGTGAGAGATACATCTCTTGACATACTAAGTATCTGTTTATCAGAGTTTCGTTTTGATGCGATATGAGTTCTATCTTGGATGCCAAAATTCAGATACGGGCCATATCAAATGTCTACGCGGTCTGCATCCCCACCCCTGCCACATGGCGATCAGTCACTGTTGCTAGGCGCGTAACCAGGGTGTAAAAGGCGCCATTTTCTCTCTCAAATGTGACTGCAAACATTGAACCAATGAGCTGAAATTGTCATGACCGCGTAAAGCCAATCGTTCGTTCCACCAAGCTGATAGCTGGTATTTTGCCAATGTTTTTGCGTTAGAGTTGACTGCCGAGTGCTATGGTTTGTTGAGGAGCGTCGTGCTAACACGTAGATCAGGGGTGTCAAACATACGGCCCGCGGGCCAAAACCGGCCCGTTGCGAGGTCGAATCCGGCCCGCGGGATGATTTTGCAAAGTAAACCTACTTTGTTTGCTTGGGAGGTTTATCCAGTCATACTTCGATTACTGGTGACTAGATTTCAATTACTAGAAACCTTAACGCAATTGTTTATATTTTATTGTTTTTCTCACGTAAAATTTTCCCGTTTTCTGCATATTTCCTTTTGCATGTTCACACCGGTTTGAACTTTCAAAAAGGTAGGATGAACATGCAAAAATTCAACTGCTGTTGATAAAGTTTAACACTAGAAATCCGGGAAAAAAGTATACCTTGAGCTCCAGCGATGTCGATTTCGAAACCTTCATTTTTCTAGGTGCAACTCTAACTAAAATTTTCTACGTAAAGCTTCTATTCCAATTGACCGAAAAATAAACTGCACAGAAATCTATTCGTCCGGGTAAAATGTGAGAATCGGTAAAAAGTAGTAACCGCAGAAAATTGCGCATTGAATCATAAAAAATGTCGAAATCGACATCGCCGGAGTTCTAATGTTAAAAAATACGCAGAAATGTTAACTAAAACCACCTGGTCAAGCAACTTCCTGTTTCAAATATGTATGGAGTTAAAACGCGGAGGACATCTTTGTGGTTGGAGAGAAAACGCGGAGGATATCTTTGTATGTTTCAGGGAAAATACAGTAAGAGCGAAGTAAATTGTATTGTGGCGTAATAAGGACGTTTTGTTAGATGTAGAACTATTCCATGCTCGGACTTGGACTTTTGCTTTTCCTTAAAAACCAATAAAATCAACTGAAACAAAATGCAATAATTGGGAGCTATATTAGTGTAGTTCAATCGACCAAAGAATACTGAATAGGCTAACCTACGTAACTGTACACCTGTATTTACCCTATTACGCAAAACTCGTAACACATAAACCTATTATAAAACCGTAAACAACCCTAAACTGAAAACTCTAAACCAAAAACCCCAAACCTGCACACCCTATACCTAAAACTGTAAACCTAAACCTGAAACTAAAGCAAAAACCCTAACTACAGCTAATTCTTGAAAGCTATAAGTGCAACTCCTGGCTCATCATGATCAGTGTAAGATGCTAAAACGCTTAACCTGACATTGCAACCCACACACTTTCAAAGACGCGTACCTGAAACGGCAGCGTAGTGCAGACATGACTTCCAAGGCCACCACCCTACTATTGTGTGTTCACCCAACTATGATAAAGTCTGAATCTGCTTTCTGTTTGTGGTAACGAAAACTAACCATGCGCTAAATCACGTGGGTGCCGACTACTTAGCACTTGATCTTAAGTAGCCGTTGCCGGCTACCTAGACACTTCCTTCCTTAAATTGCTCAATTTAGCCTTTATTCTCTATTCCGTGGCAGCCTCATTACCCAAAATGTCTTAATCGAAAAAGAGAAAAGTTGACGAAGAATGCAATTTTCCACGACGTTTGGTCCGTTTCCTACTTTACTGCGGAGGTGAATGGGGCACCTCTATATTTGGTGTGTTCACAGCAGGTTTCAGTGGCAAAAGAATATAACATTCGAGTGTTTCGTAAAGATTGCTTCTTAAATCTGCTAATAATCATTTTCAGATAAGCTTGAACGTTTTGCATTAAAGTTAGGAAAACAGTTGGAAGATGTCAATACTTATAACCAGGGTTTTATACAGTGACTGCATTGGTCCGGCCCGCTTGAGATTAAATTTGCCTGAAGTGGCTCCTGAACTGAAACGAGTTTGACACCCCTGACGTAGATATTCAATGCTACGTTGCATTTTCTGCGTTAGTCTGAGGTGTTGCACAATTGCATTGTTAGGTCACAACGTTCGGTCATGAAACACGCCCAATACCTATTTTTCAGGTAGCGGTAAGTTGCTTGCTAACATACATATGTTGCTACAGCTTGTCACATGCTGCATTGTGGTAAAAGCAGTGGCATTTTTTCCGACATAAAGCTCATCCGCTTACCTTCATGTTACAAAACTACCATATCATGCAGGGGCGTAACGAGCGGGGGCAAAAGGGGAGCAATTCCCCGGGCGCCGAATCACTATGTGGGCGCTGAATGACTGCGGGGAGCGCCGAAAATTCCCAACAGTGTCACAAATACTTCCTTCAAAACAGTAAATTTGCTTCCATAAGACCTCAGATTCAAACATGAGGGCGCCTTGCCCAGGGCGCCATCTAACCTCGTTACGCCCCTGGTATCATGCAGATCTACTCCGGAATCACTGTCTGCCACTGGATCCGCCACTGGAAAGTTCTGACTGGTAGTAACATGTCGGGAGGCCACTAGGCCTTGCGCTGATCGCATTATGACGTTCATTGGTTTATTTGTTGCAGAAAAAGCACAGTTTTAGGACTCACAATGAGAACAATAAAGCACGATGCAAGAAATCTTTCTTAGTCATCAAGATGACAATTTCACTTTGTGTGAATAGAAAACAATTAGAATGAAGCCAACGCCGAAGCAGGAAAACAATCCAGCTTCAAAGAGAACAGTTTTTTTCATCTATTTGTTCAGGCCCTATCCCCAGGGATCTGCAACACTAGCAAACCAGTGACCCAAAGTGACTCGACAATTCTTCTGACTCGCTTCTGACACGACTCGACAAATTTTTCGATGACTCTTGCCCGACGGGCTTGTGAATCTGACTCGGCAAACATGACTCGAGCACATCGCTGGACGTCGGACCCGGCGCTGGTGCCAGAAACGTGTTTGATGCCTGGAGCTGGAGCCATGCAAAGTCGAGCCTCAAATTTGTGTTCCAGCACAGCCCTGCCGTTGGCAGTTTACGATAACCATGACTGTACAACTTGTTTTTCTGTTTCTCGTGCTAAACACGCCATAAATTTCTTGTTCCGTCTAATTCCCACTCAGTGACGTTTTCGGCTCTCAGTGCCTTTGAACTGCGTATTTACTTTACATACATTAGCGCAAATCGCAGTTGCGTGCTTCTCTAATTGTTAATTGTTTGTCGCGAGTCGGCTAACCGACAGTGAATTCTGTTCGCTCCACCGGCATGTTAGAATGCTTAGTTTCGTTTTTGTTGTGCTTCAGAAACCATTTTTGACGATCAATCGCTGTGGAAGTTTGCTGCCTAAATTGTGACAACAAGTGTTTGCGGCTTTGCGCTGATCAATTTCTGTTCCGTAAGTCTGTGCTGCAGAGCAGATATTCTCAACCACTGTTTCAAGAGCCGCATCAGCAGTTTTTCAATAATACCTTCAATGTATTGTGTAACATGGGGGGTTCTGCCATAAATCAAAACGTGCCAATTGACATGTGTTAAAACTTGTTTGGTGCCACCTACAGCTTAAAGGTTGTCGGATACAAGTTGAAAATCTCTGTAAGTGCTAGCTCTTCACAGTTCGCACCTAAGACTGGTCCATAACACTGGGCACTTTCAGCGATATTGAGGGCTTGCTGATAGTGTCTTTCAACCTTTTGTTTCTTCAAACTGATTTTCCTGTGTTTCGCTTTTTCATCTGAGATTCAATCGTTATCAAACTCGCAAAAAAACTAAAATGTTCAAAACTTCTTGGCCTCGGAAAACAACAGCGCCGAGCTGGGAAAGAATGTAAATGATGTCAAGGTAAACATTCTTCAGAAGCAAAGCGTAATACTCATTTTGAAAAAGTTTGTTTTCTGCAAAGGTTGGTATTTCCATTCAGAACAACTTTACTTTTGGATAAAGTCACAATCATTCCATATTTATTTCTCACCTGGAGTAAACTGGTTTGGGTTTTCGAACCAAAACCGATCTCCTTTTCTGAGTTCGCCGAACTGAAATGCAAATAAACAAGCAAAAGTCGGTCCGAGGGTACCTTCTGCCACTGGTTTCTCGGACAAGCCTCCCACGTAAAGATCAATATCGTCGACATGTCTGAAAATTAAGGAACCCAAAATCAGCAATCTGGCCCTCTGCATTTGTTGCATATTTACTCTCAGTAAGACCGGTCAAACCCAAAACTGCTCACACATAGGCTTGCCTTGCCCGGTGACAGCAGTAGATAACCCATGAGTAGTAAGCTTACTCCTCAAATGCTGGAAAATGCCTTAAGATATGAAACATTTCCCCAAAAAGCCTCAATATGCCAAGAGCTATTGTGGAAGCAACAGCATTTAGGCGATTGGTGCAAAATATGGCCAGTATTGCTCAGTTGATGATAAAAACATAAAAGTTGGCACAAACAAACTTGAGCTTGTACTGATGATTTTCAAACGTGGAGCCAATGAATAAAGCATGTTTCTTAGCCGCGGTTGCTAAAAAAACGTATTTACCCAAGCAATAGGCAATTTAAGCATGTTTAATCCATTATGAAAGGATGATGTTGTTTATGTTGCGAGCACTTCGACTCACAACATGTATACACGAAAAAATAGCGTAAGCAATGACGACACTGACACAACAAAAGACGAAGGCAGCGAACGAGAATACAACTTCCTCAACCACATAAACAGCAATGCAACCGATTACGAGAAACAAGTTTGTGAAGATTTTGAGATGAAAGAACTTGACTAGAGCAATGAAATTTAGAAATGCAGTATTGACATTAAATCACGATCATTCAACTAACTAAATGTATTTAATGAGTGTAATATTGTGTATACAATGAGTAAAAATATTGTTTTTGTGTTTCAGAAAAAAAGAGAATGCAGTTGGTAACTTTAAGTAACTTATACGTGGCGTTCATTGAGAAAAGGAATCTTTGAGAAATAACATTGGAAGTGAACATCCCCTAAACCGAAATACAACAACTGTACTCGTAATGTGCATTTCAAGTGTATGAACTTTATTGTGAACTTTATCTGAACTCGCGTTGAAAGTATGCATGAACGGTAACTAAATATGAAATTCAAGTCTTAAATATGCCGCTTGTAGCGGTGCAACCTCGATCACCGACCACGTGAAATCACATGACGACGCAAATTCTTACCAAATTAGGAAAAGCAAAGAGTTGCAAGAGAGAGAAGTGGTATGATTAACTCGCTTATTGACTACCTAAGCCACTTCAGAAGAATAAAAGAACACAAGGTAGTTACTTTAACAAGACACTTCGATGCCACTGCAGGCTATGATAGCATGTGAGTCAATCACAAAATAATGATATAAAGAAATTAGAAGCCCAAAGCTTTAACCTGCAAGAAGGAAGCTATTGAAAACGCTTACTTGCAATAACGCTATATGCCAGTAACGCTGACTTGCATAAAAACTTGCGAATGACAGCAGAAAACAGCCCACTTGCATGGAACCAATCAAAATAAATAAATTGAAACTTACGCTGACGTAACCTGACTTCTAGAAGATTCGCTCATAAGTATAAATACTGATTACTTCCACTCGGGAGTGAGCTATTTCTCTTGGATATGTGACTCAGGGGAACTGTGTTGCGATCCAAACAAAACAGGAAAATTTGAACCAAAAACTACACGGGTGATTCTACGAAGTGGCATATGCGAAAGGGCATGTTTCGAAAAGCTGCATGAGGTATCAGTGTCCGGATTGAATCCAGCAGACCCACTTTTTAAAGTTTGGTTGAAGGTGTAAACGCAGCTTGAAGACACTATTTATGAACAAAAAGTGCACCTAACTCTCTGTGTAGATTTAAGTACGACAGGAAAACACTGCAAGGCGTCTTGGCTGTTAGATTTCAGGCTGCCTTAAGATGTTGTCAGGACATTGTGTAGTCGGAAGGCTAGACATTCAGACTGGCATCAATGGTGTTGTTCTGCAACAAAGATACAAGAGAATCCCTCTTGCAACTCCCATGACAAAGGTATGTTCACCTTTTTTCAAAAAATTGTTTTAAAAACTAAATTCAAACCAAATTTAGTCGGCGACAGAGACATATTCTAATGTGTTCTAGTGCCCGCGTTTTATTGAAACCTGTCATTACACTATTATCGCAAATTACATTACTCATATTCTGTTTGTTTTATTCGCAATTGTTAAAAGTTTGAATACAAGGGAAGTCATGGTAATATTGTGACGAGGTGTCACAATATGAATGAATTTATTGGAGTATTGTTAAACGTTTTATTCCTAAAAAGTATTGCAATTATGCAAACCAATCTATGCATCGCGGATTTAGAGATGTTGTTTACAACG
>Ga0210059_1007571_pt1 | contig 17222 bp, 9 predicted proteins | sample Ectturendosymbi2_FD_188042 | JGI IMG/M metagenome (GOLD analysis project Ga0210059, IMG submission 188042) | Ecteinascidia turbinata endosymbiont from Florida, USA - Sample 2 (SPAdes) (version 2) | ecosystem: Host-associated > Tunicates > Ascidians > Unclassified | place: Key West, Florida...
TGTTCTAACTCCCGACTAAAACTGCCTGACATTTTAAGTTGCCAAGCCGAAGCAAGGCGTTTGGCTCTCACCACTTGATAGTTCGTTTCACAGATTTCCTGGTGCACAAATCTTTATTTACAAAAGGTTTTTGATTAGTAGCAGCAGAAATAGCTTCACGATGGCGCGACAGCAGAAACAGCCAACGTGGTCCATGCACTAGCGATACACAACTCGACTCTCTCAAAGTGTGTTGTCCACGCCGATGGACAAAACAGAATGCCATGCGAATCGGGGTCATGCGCAAACGCAGTGGAAGGCAGCCAGAGCTGTTACGGGGTGTATCTGTCCGGTCTGCGCACAACGCGGGTGCGAGGATGACGTGGTTGGGACGGCGATGACGTCAACGGAGACGGGTGACGAATTGCATCGCTCGGAGAAGAAAAAGAGGGAGAAACATGCGACATTTGAGCAGCAGAAAGCCTGGTGTGGTTGTTGGGGCTTGCAGAGCGAGAAACATCATGACAAGACTGGTTGAAGTCTGACAGCATATAAGCGGGCTGCAAGCGGAGGGAGTAAGAGTCTCAGAGGAGAGCTGACTACAGACCGAAGTAAGTACGTTGGAAACCACTGGTTCCGCTTGTGTCCTCGTGGGAAGGTCTTGCTGTGGTGCAGTGGACATAGCGATGGAGTTACAAGCGCTGGAAGAAAATGAAAAGTGCGGAAACGATCGGAGATAAAACTTGCCGAGCGTAAGCGGCCTGTGGTGGCGTGAAGGTAAACGGGCTGTGACTCGCAACTTTTTGAAAAGGTAGTTTGCGCAACGGATCGCGACAGTGTGCTTGTTTACGTAGTTACCGAGAATAAACAAATGGGGATTCGAAACTCCAAGCGAAAACTGCTAAGGTTAATAGGAAAATAAATCGGCCAGTCGAATCGGAATTTGCGATATGGGGCAATGCAACCTGACAGAAAACGTGCAAAAAAATGAAGTATGTCTTACAAAAAGTACCTGAGCTATGCGACAGCACTAGGAATGAGCTAAGAAAACCTGGCTAGTGACAAACTCAGGCAAATACTGTAGTGGGAGTAAATCAAGTCAGCTGCAGCAATCAAGACAAAAAAACAACGAAAATACAAACGAATCAGCACAGCATGAAAGGGCAATATAAAATTAGCAAAAAGTGGCAAATGCGCATTTTGGTCAGCGACTGTCTGAGTAAGAACTGCCAAGCGCAGGCAGGTTGCAGTAAAAAGCAGCAAGAAAAGGTTACAAATGCAAAATTGAGCCGCGTTGTGGCACAAAAAGTTTGCAAGTTCCTAAATAGCTCGAATGCGATGTCGTCACACGGCGTGGCTTTATGAGAGCAAAAATGCCAGCCGAGAAAGTTGTTCGGTTTAAAAATATGAAACAGTCTTACTTGGTGCTCGATGAACAATCGAACATTGCAGTAGCTGCGTCCGCACAAGTTGAGGAGACTTGCAGAAACGATGCAATAGATCCAGAAAGTTCCAGAGATCGCCGAAGTACATGAATCCAAATGCGTGGCAAGCAAAAGCCAAGTAGTCCGAAACCACGCGAGAAAGATGATATTCTTCAGTTAGCGTCGATCAAAGCGAAGTGCACCACAGGAACTGAATGCAGGTTTAAAGCAAATTGCAGCTTGAAACTTCCACTTGCAGAATCTTGCTTGTGAAGTGCAAAGAAAAGCGTAGGAAGCAAGGTAGCTTTTCCTGTCAGCAGAACTAATGTAGAATTCCCGGTCGGATGAAGCAATTGAGAGTTTCGGTCTCGGAACCAATGTAGTAGTCCCGGTGGACAAAACAGAATGCTATGCGAATCGGGGTCATGCGCAAACGCAGTGGAGCGCGCACACACGAATTCCCTTGACCCAAATGACAAGTTGATACAAACCAGACCTCACGTACGGAATACAATAGCGAGTAGGAAACGGCAAGTCGTGATGCGAAAAGGTAAATCCACTATAGATGCAACATTCCTTACAAACGCCATATCTGGATCCGGGAATGTCTCACATGAAAATTAATTTTTTCAAACCTCTTCTTATATTAAGATAGAAGACTGTGAGAATTGTTTTTATGACTAAGAGAAGTATACCTATTATGACTAAATGAAAATTTAACACAGCTCATATCTAACATAGAAAAGAAAAGCAGCAAGTTCAGCGCCACAGAACTTCGAAGTCGTAAATGTTATTGATTTTATAGTAACGTAAAATCGATGATACTTTGGTTAATGACAAGAAGCTTCATTGATGTTTGAACTTTTGCAAAATGCTTTGATGTTGTATGGGCGCAAAATTCGTAAATACACTTTTCCATTACTTGCTTTTTCTTCATCTTGCACAATGATTAAGCACATTTTAAATTTATTTCAGTGCAGCAAATATATTCCAGCCAGTCGCTAAACAAACAAAGTGTGCATTGTTGTCTGTTTTCAGCCAACAGTTCATCCACATCTGCATTTGTATTGCTTGAAAGCATCAATCATTCGTGCGTAATGCTTCACAATAGAAAAAGTTCCAGACAAAGCTTCTTGTCTACTTGCCAGTCAAATAAGCTGCATCCCAACTGTTTGAGCGCCATACAAAATGTTTTAAATACAGTGGGAAATCCACTGAGGCACTCTATTTGATGGTAGCCGATTTATTCTGGCGATAAACTCTTTTAAGTCGTCACACCGTTTACAGTTGATTTCATTACTTGTTAGTCCAACCTTTTTCTAAATGTAATTCAAATCCCTGCAATACTTACTAATTTTGTTGTATTGTAAGTCGTAACTTCAGCCACTGATATTTGCAGATTTTGACTGAATTCTAATGATATTTACAAAGAAAGCATTTTCCAAAATTGTGCGGCCAGTTGCAATTTTTTACCCCAAATAAATTGGTAACAAGTGTTAAACCTTTGAAGATACATGGAAGGTTCCGATGGAGAAAAACAAATGTAACAAAGACGTTGTTTGCAGCTCACAATATGCCTCTTTTATAGAACAGTTTTTTCTTCAAAATGATTAATTTCGATGTGCTATTGGAAAATCTTGGGGGTTTCGGTGCTGGTCAAATTGCAATTTGTTTTCTGCTCAGCTACGGCAACTTAATCGGAGGATTCAACGCATTGGCGTCAGTTTTTATTGCCTACATCCCGGACTCAAGGTACTGCCAATGATGTTTATTTTAAGCTTGTACCTTTGCGAATCTAGACTTGTGTTCAACAACGAGCAAAACGCAACTGCAGTATACAGCAAGAGCGGGTAGACAGCAATAAACCTGCCTGAAAAAGTACTAAGTAGATTTACCAACAACAATTGATAAGAATATTGCGAAACTCAAGGATGAATAAAAGCATAATTCAGGGAAATCAACATATAAACAACGTATTTAAGAGGAAGTTGTGGTCGGATTAATGATTTCTCATTTGAAATGCAACCAAGTTAGCCACCATGTCAGGACTTTGATGCCTTGTTCAGAAACAACCTCTGTGGTTATTTACAACGATGCGCATCTTCATCTAATTTTTTTATCCGATCGCTTCAATGTCTGATACTCTTTACAAATTTTCATTTTCCTCCATTGTTTAACGCTCCTGTATGACGGTGGCCAACTGCAATAGTTGTTGGTGCGTTGTTTCGGTGTATGCGTTTCATCAGTATTGCCTTTGCGTGGCAACCAAAACCTTACGTGTACTTCGTAGCGCCTTATGATTTCTGTATTTTCTTGTGATTCCTCCATCACCCCCAAAATGTAGACGATGAGTGCAAGCCAAACATGTAAAAAGTAAATATATATACTGTAACTAGTAAAACACCAACCGTCAAATCTTCCCTTAAATTCAGTGAAAACAAATGGCTATCAGCCTCAAGCTAAATGTCTCACAAAACATTTGAAATCTTGATCAAAAAATTCACATAATTTTGTGCGCCGCTGAGCATTCCCATCCGATTTTTTTTTTTAGCCATTTAATTCGAAACTTGATGTTAGAATGTCTTCAATTCTTTCCCACTATTGGCTCCATGTATGACGCTGAAGGAATGAAGTTACAGGTGGGGAGTTCTTCAAGTGATTTGCTCCTCTGCCAGTGTTGATTGTGCTTCTGTGATGTGCTATGGCTACGATTTTTGTGCTCTCGTGTTATTCTATTAGTCTTGCGATACGGACCACGAGTCTGCGGCAAATACACAAATAAATAAAATAAAATTGATAAGTACAGAAATTGAAGGCGTAATTTAGGGAAATCAACATAGAGACAACGTATTTGGGGAAGTTGTGGTCGGATCAACGGTTTCTCAACTGAAGTGCAACAAAACTTTGTGACTTAACACTAGGTTTTGACATTTTGTATTATAAATTACACTTCTTTTTTGTTTGCACAATTGAGAAAATGGCAGATAAATAGCTTTATTTGTTCTATGCAGTGCCGGCCTTAAGCCGATGCAGCTGCACTGGGCCCCACTCCTCTGGGGGCCCCACGCCATGGTGTTTAGGTAGATTGTTCATTTTTTCCAGATACCCCTTGCGCTTGAGAATTCAATAGAACCAGCTTATAAATCTCATTGTTAACAAACAACGTTTTCGTTAGAACTAGCAATGAATTTCCTCTATTATTATCGAACGTTAGCAAACGTGCTCAATTCTCGTGGTAAAGCTTTATATCTGCGCTCTACCATGGTCGTATAGCAAGGTTGACTGAACACGATGACGTCATAAAACCACTGCTCAGAGGGGCCCCGCGCCTAGGTCTTGCATTGGGCTCCGCACCTGCCAGGAGCGGCCCTCGTTCTGTGAGTACTGAGTGGTGAGTGAAATAATGTTAAAGCATATGGTTGATTGGCACATACCTTAAGGGTTGAAAATTTTGTCTTCACATTTCAGATTCAAATAGAAATCGGTTAAAAGCAGTGGCGGATCCAGGGGAAAGTTGGGGGCAGCTGCACGCTAAACGTTTGTGATGTCCGATTGAATGGCGCCCCTTTGATATAAACGAGTTCTTTTTTTGGCGCTTATAGTAACAGAAAATGGTTCAAACCCACTTTTCAAACTAGTGATCGGCAAACTTCCGTTATAATGACCCAAAACGCTGTTTCACTGCTTTGCGTGCGTGTGCGGGTCGGGCGCGGGTCGAGAAATTCTTTGTGCGGGTAACTGAGTGTTGAGCCAAAGCACGTGAACTTAATCAGCTTAAAAATCGCAAAACACATGGATGTACAGTACTAGAGTTATTTGCCAGCATTGCGCTTAGGACAGTAGGCCTGCAGCAATTATTACATTATGATGTAACAACCCATTGTTGCGAAACATTAGCTCAGACTCGTGGCCATGTGGTGGGCAAGTGAACATTTTCCAATGCTACCGTCGTACTTGGTGAGGAATACAGTGCATCCTCGATTATCCGGCCATGTTGGGCAACCTTTTTCCAAAATCTTGGCCGGATAAGAAAAGTATCTATCGTAGGGTGCCCACCGTCCACCACCTACACCACACTTAAAAGAACCTAAAGAAAAAAGAACGAAAAAACGAAACTAGTATGAGAACAAGCTTAGCCACAAAATAATTTAAACAATTGTTTGTTGGCTTTCTAGTTTTTTTCACTGTAAAACGTGTAGATTTTAGACTAAATAATTGAATGTACCTCCCTGTTGAACCCGGCAGGTTAATCGAGGGGCCGGAAAATCGAGGATGCACTGTAATTCAGTCTAGCAGCACTTCTAAATGGATATAACAACGCTTAACCCACAGCTAGTCACAACTGAACTGAAACGTGTTTTTGATCACCTCAAATCTGTTGACTGCGGAAGATCAGATCTGTGGAAAGTTTTGGTTGTCAATGAAAAAGAATGAGTAGCTTGATTTCGCTGCTTGCGAGACTTGTCTTCAGACGTTATGAGTAGGGCAAGTTTTTCAACTTTTTTTACAGCTTCCAACAGCTTCTGAAATACTCAGAATTTATGTAGTACGATGAGCTGGTTGCAGACATTTTACATTGCAACTCTTTCCTTTTTCACATGCAACTTTTATCAACTAGGCCTATTGCGTAAAATGTAAAAGTGTGATTTAGAAAACATGGTTGAGAACTATTTTAGTATAGTTCTGTTCTCTTTGATAACCGATCCGAATTGAATAATGACCTAAAAGCAATTATAGAAACGACCCGGCCAAACAAACACCAGTCCAGCAGTGTAGGCCAAATTGTTAAATTGCCAAGCAACTTCATACACTGTGGAGCGAAGTTTTAGCATGCTACACAAACTGTTGGCAAATGATCGCCATTTCTCGCCAGATAATGTTTAAAAATATTTAGCATTATATGTAAAAAAATCGCTTGAGTAAATCATTGTCGTTTAAAATGCTGGTGCATAAATGGAACTTTTTACTGCAACTTTAGCATACTTCTCACGATTTTATTGCAACAAAAAGTTGCCCTGGTTATGAGTTTTAGTAGTTTTCGGACCGGTGCGGGTTTGAGACCGAAAAAGTGCGGGGCGGGCGCGGGATGGGATGGTCTGCGGGGCGGGTTAGAAGTGTGCGGGTGCGGGCAAAATTTTTCAAACTCCTGCGCCTGCGGGGCGGGTTTAAATTTTTGCGGGTGCGGACACAAAATTTCAACCCGCGCAGGACTCCAAAAGACCCATGCTTATTTTTGAAGGCCCAATTTCAAACTAGTGCTGTATTCAGTTACCTGTTACATAACAATGCTATGTTAATGTCATAAATTATATTATGAAAAACAAACACAATGCTTTTCAACGTCAAACAATCAATGTTCTATAGTTGTGACATAACCTATATGTTTTGGCCCACGCAACCGGCACAACACTGTAGCTCTCACTTACCACGCGGCCCACAACAGAAAGTGTTGCGCGGCCCAATAAAAATTGCTAAACAGCCCACAGTTTGCTGGCCATTACTCGAAACAAGCTTTGCAGTTACGCCTCGTTGAATTGCAGATTTTACGAGCCGGGTATAGCCTGGTGGTGCTCTATTACCGAGTAGTGTCAACAATGACATTATTTTGTAATAAAGTTGTACTGTCCTCCGTCATTTCTTGTGCACCTGACCAGCGTTGCGTAGGTAATCACAAACGCAGTCCCTGTAGTTACTAGCATGGTTGTCGATTTGCCGCGTGTCTGTACAAAACTGGTTTGTTTTTGTTGCAAGTTTATTTCTTTAAGACTTGATGGCAACCTTGAAAGGAATGACAATAGTGGAAATAGGAATGAAATGTGAAAAACTCACAATTGCCACCTAATTCTAAAAGACTCCAAAACGGAAAAGTGTCAACTATGTTACCAGTGTAGTCCAAGGTCAACAAAAAATAGCATTGTCCTTGATTGGTGCAGTTTTATTCGCTGGCATTTAAATACAGTGCCAAAAATCGGGATTTCAATATATTTAAAGTCTTTTGGGAAATTTTCCATCATTGCCGTTCCTCAGTGTGCGTTTATTCTGTCTCTGTTTGCGGAAGTTCTGCAAGCGTTCTCTAAGGGTTTTACGAGTCACGTTAGGTACATACGTTCGGAATGAGGATTACAACTGAGATTGCGTAAATCAAATCTAAGTCCTAAGCAAAGCATAGAAAGCTTTTTATTATGTTTTGGGTGTTTTAGGGTAGAAGAGCAGATTTGGTGTTTTAATGTTCAATTTGATATTTTCTGAAACATGTTTGGTATTATTGCTCTTTGTACAATTGGCAACACTAATTGGTGCTCAATCTTTGCCGTAGCCATTAGCCAGTATCACTGTCATTGTCATACATACGCACAGGCAGTAGCGGACACAGGCAGATTTGGTGGGGGGGATGCGATGTCGATTTGCAATCCAATGCTTCACAGGACCATATTGCGTAATTCAATCACTTCCGCATACGTACATTTACGAGGAAACAAGTCTAAGCTTGGTTTAGAAGCTTGAGTGATAAAACTGGTCAAACTTTAACACTCCACCGCTACGGAACCAACAAGCAATGTGGCACATGACAGCGATCGGACGGAGTCACTGGCGTCGGCGCAGATGCCTCGAGATAAACAGTTCACGTGACGACATAATACTTATTCTCAGTGTAGGTTACGTTTGTTACATCACAATTACTGGTGGCAGTAGCCAGCATAGTGTAGAACGCTTGTGGCCCGAACATTGTATGTTGCAGCAAGTGAGCATATAGTCACTTGGATGCGGTTTAGATCGGTGCTCTTGAAATGGGGAACCTTATAGTTTTTAATTGTCGTTTGGAATAGTCTGCAACACTCACAGCAATTTGTGCATAACATTTGTTATTGCAGGTACGGTAATTTTGATGGAATAATAACAAGAAGCGGGTTGATTCAGTTTATTTTGCAACCGAAATTAAGAGAACGGAAAGAAACAAACAATTTGTAATGAGTGAAAACACGAAAAAACGATAGCGAGAAAGCACGATCATTCATGGGCGTCCGCAGAAATTTTTCCACGGGGTGGAACGTTGACATTTCGTTTATCATTTCCAAATTGCTGACGATCAGTGTTCCCTATAAATTTTACACTGAACAAATATTTGTTTTAGTGAGCATGGTTATTTTAGGGCTGAGTAAGTCGAGTTTTCAATGAATTACAAGCTTTGTGAATTATATAATAAATACACAAATACAATCTTACCAAATTTTTTTTGTTTATCATTTTCAAATTGCTGACGATCAGTGCTCCCTCTAAATTTTACACTGAACAAATATTTGTTTTAGTGAGCATGATTATTTTAGGGCTGAGTAAGTGGGGTTTTCAATGAGTTACAAACTTTGTGAATTACATATTAAATATACAATCTTATCAAAATACGAACAAAATACATATTTCATTCAAATAGCTCCTTGTTTTCGATGGAGTTTCCATTGCTTTGGAATGTTGCAAGTGCGCGAGAATGAGATTTCACTGCGCAACAGTTCTGGTGGTCCTGAGTATTTGCGCACCTTAGAGGTAACATTGCTGACGATGCAATGCTAATGGACGTTCACAAAACGCTTTATACTTTCTACACTGCAAAGAAATGCCCCATGTTACGGTAACAATCACAAAAAACGCTTCGTTGGCATCAATAGCCAGGTATATTAGTATTACGGCAATTTACATAGTGCGCAATCTGCAGATTTTCAACGCAGGGCATTTCTTTTCAAGTAAGCATTGCCATGATCTGTAAAGAAAGAAGCATTGGATTGCCATGGTTTTCAACGAAAACACAAATCATTACTTTATTTTACTTAGCAAGCAGGGACGCACCCAGCTGATATATTCAACTGAACTAACAACTGAACATGTTTTTCAAAATTTCTAGGGGTATTGCCCGGTTGCTCTCCCCCTCATTGCGGGATCAGCTAGCAAGACATGTCAGTATCACTTAGAACAGTGGTTCTCAACTTTCATGAGCCGTGGCCTCCTTCAAAAGACTCTCAACACTTGTGGCCCCCTGCTCATCAATAAAAATACTTAGTTTTGGCCTCTGCTCGGCCTCTGCATGTGGCCTCCAGAGAACAGCTCCGTGGCCCCCTAGGGGGACGAGGGCTCCTTTTGAGAAACTTGACTTACAAACAAGAGCTGCAAACGTCTGGGATCTCGTCCAAAGCGATCAATAAAACCTTGCTGCACAAACCGGACAATTGAGCAGACTTGTATGTGGACACGACTACGGACAAACGTACTACAATTAGAACATCACGCAGGTTTTGCAAAATTGACCAGATGAATTATGAAAACTCGCCACAGCAAATATAGCTTTGCACTCAATATTCACTCAGATGTCAGAACTAAACCTTAACGATGAAGACGTATTCCCGCAAGCCTGCATAGATGTATTCTGCTCTAACAAGCCACTTAATTTTATATTGCATGAAAAGAAGCCTGCATAAGTGTAGTTTGTCACTCAGGCACATTGGTCACACTCCCACTAATAATGGATATTTCAAACTTGTTCAAGCATTGCTATAGACTCACTCAAGCTTCTTTTCACAAAGTATAAATGTACTTGGCTTACCGCTATCAGCATGTCACTGTCGCGCTGTATTACCTGCCAAGATGGCTGCGTTCAGCAGTCTCATGCAACAAAACGCCTGCCACCGTAATATAAAGTGAACCTTTGCAGATCTGTTGCCATGTTGTTGTTACGCAATAAAGACCAACAGTAGAACAATCCCCTCGCGACTTTCGCAACCCACCTCTTCAGGCAAAGGAGGGGACATGAGTGAACTGCAAGCTCATCACTGCATGACACTACAACTGTGAACCTGACTCTTGTGCAGTGTGAGTTCCATACCGGCAAAAAAACTGTCATTGCAAGAATCAAATCAATTAATCGGAATTAAGATGCCGACTTCAGGTTTTTCCAGAAATATTTGGTTCTTAATCCTAATTTTCAGGCGGGTAGCAAATGCCCGTTTTTCCCCCTGCCCTGCGGACGCCTATGCGGTCATTGACTATTTTATATCAGGTTCCATAAACAAGGCCAGCTCATCGAACGAAACGAATAAGCGTTTTTGACTAATTGTTACCATAAGTTAAATTTTAGCATCTTTAGCGAGTAATGTGCAGTACAAAAGTATTTTGGCGATGATTGTTAATGAAATAAAGTGTCATGTCAACCCCTCTTTAGGTCTGGTGGGGGATGCATCTCCTGCATCTCCCCATATGTCCGCGCCTGCGCACAGGCTTGGCATTATTTTGTCATAAGGCCTCATGACACAAAGCCTTGAATACATGCATACATGCATGCTTAAACGGGAGCTTACTATAGATGCAATGAAAAACAAATTAGAGTCAAGTCCAAAGGTTAAACATTTCTTGCTGTACCAGAAGTTGTCACAGGGATTCTACTTGTCGAAGCATTTGTTTCACAGATGCAGCTTTCCTTTGCTGGAAAATACAACAGCATTTCCGAATATCACTGAAGACATTATTCTTAATTTGACAACACCTCGTAACCCAGAAACTGGAAAATATGAAACCTGCTACAGGTAATGCAATTTCTTACAAACTCATGTTCTCCTATTGTTGAAACGTGAAAAAGAAAATCCATATTTTAACAAAACTCTTTTCTTACTTGCGTGAGACTCTAATTTGCATACAGTGATACCAGGCCAGTGAACATCCAACTAATAGCAATCCGTTTTTTCCTAACTTGAAACTTAGCAAATTAGAATGAAAAAGTAGGTTTTTAAAATTTTCACGTTTGTCGGCTTTCATCAAGGCTTATCCCAGGGGCGCAACAAGCTCTTCATTTCGGTAGGGGGCAATTTTCATGAAATTTCATTCGATGACGTCATCGTACTTATCCAACCGTCGTACAACTTTTTCGCAAACTGTCACATATAATAATAATGCATTTTTGCCCGCAGACACGAAGTCCACAGCATGCAAACACACACATTCTGCAAAACGCTGGTTAATAAAAACAAAAGCTTTACAACAGCGTTGAGGCTGAATCACCAGTGTCAAGCAAAATTTCTGACTTCACGCCATACGCGAATGCACAGAGCAACATCCTACATATAAAATACGCTGAGAAAACCGATGGTTAGGGTCCAGGATTTGGTGTTCAGGTAAGTGTGTCGGGTTAGGGTTTATGTTACAGTTAGAAAACGAAAAATAATGAAGTCTAAGATAAAGTTCAACATTTTTCACTGGTATTGCTTATTCCCGTAGTGTAGCTTGTTGTGGGTATCTGACATCTAACCAAAAAGTTTTAATTTACACAACACACATCAAAAAGCAATTGCCAAAGTTTATTTTTTTACTCTGAGAAGCAAAATGACGGACAAAAAATAATAGGTCAGAAATTTCGCAAAGGTCAGCAACTTCGCTTGACACCGGGCTACAGAAACTTACTAAACAGAACGTTTTGTAACGCCTTTGGAGGATTAGCCTCAGGTTTACATACACATTCTTAACAATATTTGTTCACTTGGTACGACACTACTGCAGCGTGGAACGCTAATTCCTAAACTGGTCGAGGCCAGGTAAAGTACGAATGCATTGTGACATGCACCCCCTCAAACGAACAAACACTGCAATGTTCGAGCACTCAGTCACAAAGTAAAATGCGGTTGCAGTGTTAGAAGAATTAGGACGAACATAAACAATCTGACTGCGTCAAAGCAGGCAACCATACGTTATTAGACCTTCTGCATCTTTCGAGAAACATGTACATATTTTTTCTTAATAATGCCTCAAATGTAGGAATGCTACACTGAACCTGATGAGTCATGACTACTAAAACTCGCTCTCCAAGGCAGGTTGTATAGAGCTCTGCATCCAAAATTATAGACCACACGCAATCTATGTATGCATGACTTTCTGAAATTCCACCATATTTGTGATGCATACATTGGCGTACCAAAAGAAACGAAAAAGTACACTGCCTTTGAACATCGGCAAAAAGAGGCTCGCAGCTTGTTTGCTGCACAATTTTTTTATCGCAGTTGTCTCCTAATGTCTTTGTCATCTGAGAGCTCAGTATTCAGTACAGCTCCCAGATATTTGTAGTGGTTAACAGATTTTAGATTTTTCCACCCATTTGTCAATAATGGGGTGACTGTGCTTTTTGCACTCTTAGCCTTAAAAGTCATACAAACAGTTTTGCTGCAGTTGAAAATATTTCCATGCGATTCTGCATAAGCCTGACACACAGATAAAAGTTCTCTTCGCAACATTTCCGAAAATGAGAACTTTTCAGTGTAATCAAGATGCAGACCGAACTATCAGGACAGAGTAAAAATTAGTATCCTCATACAAACACCTGGTTCCGTACTCAACTAGTGTAGTCATGGCTTTAGTGTGACAGATGTATAAGCTGTACTACAGTAGCAAACGTGCCTAATTTTCGTCTTGTTTAGCAAATACGATCTAGCTCTATTCTTCTGGCATGTGTTTGAATTTCTATCACAAATGAAGAACCCAAACTTGAGGGACAGCCTGTGTCAAGGGTGAGGGGATCTTTGAATGCTACGATTTTGGACAAAACGGGTAAGGTGTCTTGTGTCTTTGGCGCATAACGGATCAGGTGTGTTTGGGGTAAAACGGCCCTCTCTGTCATCCGTGAATTGTGTGGAAGTTTTTACAAGCACGTTTAAGGCTATGAGCTTTCAGGGCTTCCACTGGTTGCAGAAGTTAGGATCTTGTAAAGCGTCATTTGGAGCCAAAGTGGTCTATTAGGTAGGCGCGTTCAAGACTTGACTAGCACTCATATGACACTTTACTAAACCTTTTTCCCAAGCCGTGGTCAAGCAAGTAGCCAGAAATTTTGATTGGGGGTGGGCAAACAACAACTAAGTCTCAAAATTGGTTATTTAATGCCCCTTGTTTTTAAAGTATCATCCATAAGAGATACATATTTCTGGGGATTTTTTCTGAATAATACAGTCTATTTCATTGAATTCACAAAGTTTAAAAGTTTGTTTTTAGTAAAGTTCCAAGCTTCTATTTTGGCTAAAAGCCACCATTTGCTCATAAAACTTTCATGCAAGAGCGCTTGTGAAAATATCGATGGTTTTAGCGCAAGATCTGAAGCATGCCCTTTGCAGCTAATATTGCAGTTGACCAAGAAGTCATCGTGTCCGCCATTATGATTTCGTTTTTATATTTACACGCTGCTGATGTACACCAACACGCGTTCAATCGAAGCCGTGTAGCGACTTTGCTTTATTAAGACACTGACTCCCGAAGTTGGTCTACAAAACTTGCGCACATATAAGATGTGGATCTTATTCAGTTCTTGAGAGACTGGTTGTCGTATGAAGCTGATAACGTAAAGGCTAGAATCCCTCAACTCGTTTGAAAAAGTTTGAATTTTATGTCATTGAAGACTATGAAATGCAAAAGTTACACATGTCCTCTAAACAGACTTGGGTATGTTTGACCCACGCAGTCTACACAAAGTGTGAAAATGGATGTGTGTTTGCGAAAACGAAGCCACAATTTATTCTCACCACGGCTCTGCGGTAACGTTAAGAAATATACTTATCGTCGCAACTCATCACAACGATGGATTAGTTGATCTACCTCAGTGGTTCCCGATGTATCGGTGGAAATTCAAACAAGGGAGACTAAGGGTCAAAAAATGGGCCTTGCTGGGGCGATCCAAACCGGAGTTCTGTATTTTCAACGTTACCACTCTTGTCTGTAGCGTAGGTAGCCTACGTGAGAAAGGAGTGGAATGCTGACATTAGAAACAAACTTAGAAACTTACTGCCAACATCACCAATACAATCATTATTTTTTTCATAAGTTGTTTGAGGCTTGAGTCGTGGTTTCCGGCGTTTTCACCAAACTCAGAGTTGGGTAGCGCTCAAAAAAGTTAGGGAACCGCTCGTCTAGCCATTACAGCGTGAGCGGTTGAAGTTTTTTTTAAATCCATGAGCGTTTAAACAACAAAATCCAATCGACTGGAAAAAAATTCAATTTTTTTCATTTTAGTTACATGCGCTATATCAATAAAACGGTTTGCAAGCTATCTGTGAGTATTGGCAGTGTCAATGTCCTCAGCACTTACCAAAATAAAAACCATCTTCCTACTTCCGTTATATTTTGATGCTGAGTCTACCCGTTGTAGGGGAATGATTTCAAGTTTACAGTAGGATAGGGTCGCAATTAACATCAGATCAAAGTTGTAGCACTTCTAGACTATGCACAGGTTGGATTGTGATTACTTGACCCAAACTGTTTTTTTCTCGCCGGCAAATTAATGTGAAATCATTGATGAAAACGTTAACGCTCCACATGATAATTGTGATTAAACCGTCACAATGTAAGTTTGATCGTAACAAACAAATATCTAGAAAGAATGCTATTGTTGCTAAACAGTGTCTACGGCAGGGGTCTCAAACACGCGGAGCGTGAGTCGCGTTTGACCCGCGAGGGCATTTTTTGCGGCCCGCGATACTCTTTGGGAATTTGGAAATAATTAACATTTAGGCAGGTTTTTTTTAAGGTGTTTTAGGGACCCTATTCGGGTCCCTAGAATAAGAGAAAACTAACATCGGGTCCCTAGAATAATAGAAAATCGGGTCCCTAGAATCAGAGAAATCGGGTCCCTACAGGTCTATACCGGGTATCTAACATTTTCCTTAAAAAAAGCCTGATTTAGGTTATTTAATTGATTTACCGGTGTTTAAAAGTGCTAGGCAAGCGACTCAACAAGTTCATTTTAAATGAACTTAGAAAGGGCTAGAGATAAATTTCCTGTAGCCTATGATAACATTCGTAGGAAAAAGATGTAAAGGCTGTTTTTAGTAAGGTTCAGGTGCAGCCATTGTTGCGTCAGCGTCATAATGCGGCCATGGGGTATTTTATAACACTCATTTCGTCCTCGGAGCAATTTGAGTTTTAGGCCCCTCAGGGGCAAATTTTCATTTTCGAGACCCCAGGCTTTTTAAGTTGAGGGTCCTTCTGGAAGGTTTGCGACGTTGTCATACCAATTAGCACTATACGTGCTCATTACATTCACTGAACAAGTTGTTGTTCCTGTCCATAAACATATTACTTTATTCTGGATTCTCTTGATATCAGGAACAAAAGCAGACGCATTGAAACTAACGACAAAGGCAGCGGCGAGATTATCTGACCACACTCCAATTGCATATTTATGGAGTACCTCACTGGCCTTGTATAATCTGAAGAATAGATTCAGGCGTTTTGTTCCACAAATTATACGTAACAATAACCAATCCTCAACGCCATAAAAAGAGAATGCTCATCGTCATTCACTTCAATGCTTCGCGCTCATTCTTCTGTAGAGATCTTTTGTTAGCGGCATCGTAAAAAAACGTGCGTTGACCCAAAACAAAAGTACAAATATAATTGCTTACAGAAGTTCTGGAAATTGTCCTTATTCCCAAAATTTTGGGGGCCCTAGGCTTAAGCCTTTTTAGCCTGATGGTAATCCGCGCCCGGGCCCCTGGTCTATGACCAATTTGCGTAATAAGAAAGACTTTGAAAGTGGATTGCTTCTCAGCTAAAGTTTGAGCTTCAAGGCATACAAAACGTACATCACCGCTGTTTAGTTTTAAAACCATACAAAAACAAAAATATACGATGTTCGTTTAAGGCTACGACTGATGCTGCAGACAAGGGTAAGGTATACGTAGGCCTATTTATAGCATGCCGGAGTTATCAGAGAGGAATTTTTGCGATGGGCTTGAAATTAAGTTTACATCACCATTAGGTGAGATACAGCAAGTTGGCCTGAAACAGCAGCGAAAAGCGTTACTCCTTGTTTTACTTTCGGTTAGTGATCACAAGCGGTTAGATACAAGTTCGTATTTCATTATCATTCGCTTCCACACGGAGCTTAAGCCTCAGTTAAGTATTAGCCATGACATGAATTCTCCAACATTTACACTGTATACACAACCATTGGCGTTGGAAGTGGAGGAGAAGAAGGGGCCCGTGGGCCCCTCCCTGTATTTTGAAATTTGACATTTTCCTAATTTTTTAGCAAAAAGGTTGTGTCCTTAGTTTACCTAGAAAAATTTACAATTGCCTTCCCCTGGATAAAATTTTCCGACGCCCATGTACACAACGTTTGAGTAATCATGGACAGTTGGTGAACCATAGTGTTTTGACCAGGTTCGACTAAAAGCTGATGCAATAGGTACCGTAAGCAGTTTCGTTGACTTGCACTGAAATATTTCCTTGGCTTACACATCAAAAGCTTGATTACCCTGAAAATGTTTGGTGCAACTTTCGGAATTGGGGGGTAAATTGCCCCCATTGCCCCCCCCTGGCTACGTGCTTTGCCGTGGTACTGGGATCAACCCAGAAAGACACTAAAACGTGAAACAGTCCTCACGCTAAATTTAATTAAAAACTATCAGGTTTCGAACCGAAAATGCAGCTAAACAACATTTTTTAAAGAAATGTACTACGTTAATACTGGTGATCCGCTTTGCCCTTGACAAAAATAATCAAAAGGTTGTAGAAGAACAAGCGGTTTGACGTGGCACTAACTGTTGTGTCAAGATTTCTCCAATCAGTTTGAAAGTTTCATCAATCTGCACGGTTCAACAGTACCCTAATGAAGTGCTTTTCAACCATTTTGCTGCAGCGGAACCTTCCGTAAATGATTGCGTTGCTCATGGAACCAGGGGCGGAGCCAGACATTTTCATTTGGGGGGGCCACTGGAGGGGCCAGTTTTGCAACAAGGGGAGCTGTCAATGGTCTGTGTAGGACTTTCAGAAAGAGACCTGAAACATTTTGGGGGGGGCACTGGG
>Ga0210059_1007572_pt1 | contig 17221 bp, 9 predicted proteins | sample Ectturendosymbi2_FD_188042 | JGI IMG/M metagenome (GOLD analysis project Ga0210059, IMG submission 188042) | Ecteinascidia turbinata endosymbiont from Florida, USA - Sample 2 (SPAdes) (version 2) | ecosystem: Host-associated > Tunicates > Ascidians > Unclassified | place: Key West, Florida...
CTACGAATCTCCGTACTGTCATTCTGGTAACAATTTGATTCTAAACTGTGAAGTGATCAAACCAGAAAGTTCTGATTGGTGGTAATAGTTTGCGGGGCCACTTGGCCTTGCACCGTTGACAATAAAATACGATGCAAAATATACATAAATAACGATGTAGGAGATCGTTTCACATTAAAAGTCTTCCAAATACTCTAGTGAACAGCTTTCTAAGAAATCGCAAAGGTTTGTGTTTTTCAAAGTTCCACTTCCAAATGGGGAGAGTGCTGAAAGCCCTGATATACGATCATATTCTCTCAGTCTGCTGATATTATAGTAAAAACACAACCAGTGGATTATCAACAAGGGAATTTAACAACTGGTCTAATCTTCCTAAGGAACTGCGAACATGAAAATTCAAAGAATCATTTGGAATCCACATGGACTTTCTGGTGGCGTTGGGGATGGGGAGCCACGCTATAAGTTTTCTAATTGGGCCCAAAATTTACTAGCACCGGCCCTGTTCCCGGTACAAACCTTGTGGCACGCCGCAGCTTCAAACATGAGCTGCCGTGACGCTTCGTAGGCTTCAGCCTTGTCATTGTATGGAATGCTAAGAAACCATGTTTTCTACACCTCGTCAGCGATGTAATGTCCAGCATGTTGAACAGAAAACTTGACCACGCAAAACATTTTGCCGGAACACGATGACAAACATCACGGCTATGTCTTAGGACCTTCACAAATCAGTGAGAAATTTCTGAGTTAAATATTCTTTGTTCAACGCAACAAAAGCCAGGGGTGTTGGAATAAGTAAACGGAACGTTGCAACCAATGGTGGAATTCAGTGGGTATCTATGCTAAATGGAGCCTATGGCAAAGTTTCAATGCGCACCCTTTTTAATAATTTAAATATTAGATATCGGCACAATTTTTGCGAAAAATAACCAAAAAGAAGATGAATATTTTAAAACAGAAAATATATGTTTATTTTTGCTTTAAACGTTTCAACAAATAAAATTATAAATTATCCATAAGGACCATAAAATACTTTTACACACAATTATTTTGATAATACCATAATTTATACGTTGTATGGGCTTAATAAACTGTAAATCTTGCAAGAAAATCACACAACACATTGCAACTACAAACGAAATTTATTTTGAAATGAATCACATTTGGATGGTGGAATAAGTTGCGTGTACAAAAGCAAACGGTCAGAAATTGAGACAAAACAAGGACGCTCGCTTGCCTTATCTACAAGACCTCGACCCCACGCATAAGAAAGAAGAGACAGCCAAACCACTGGACAGACAAAGCTAGCTTCACACAAAACTAACAAATCTCTTCTTTCATGACTTAACACTTTTACTTAACTTCTAGTGTTTAGGGTAACGGCAACGATAGTAATTCTGATGTTTTCAAAACTAACGATATTTCTTTTCCTTATCTCTGGACTGGGATATTGCTTTTAGCCTATTTATCGGATACTAGTGGTCATCGAAGAAATTTCGAAGGCGGATTCGGTCGCAGCAATTTTGAGCAATTTGTAAATCTGTTGGAGCTCAACAGCAGTTATTTGCGTAAAAGGCAGATTCTCACAGCCACTGACTTAACTGGCCACAACCGCATTCGGACTGATATCCTCTTGCCTGAAACGCAACAGCACGGATTAACTGAGCCTTACCTTGTGTCACAATACAACAGTTTTGTCACAATGCCTCGTAATGATGGTGCAACACGAACGCCCGAATTATTGCGTTAGGTTAAGGTCGGTTCACAGCGCTGCGTTGATGCAGTTGTGCAGTTAACAGTTCCTGTATGGGGCGCAAAATAGAGTTAAATAAGCTGTGAAATGCAAATTTTATTTCTTGCCAAGCAATTTTTGCGCACAGTAACGATTCTAAGAGGGGCCTGGGTGGGCCATGGCACCCCAGATTTTTGGTTGGCCCCCTGTTTGGCCCCCAGTTTTTTTCATAATTTCAAGTTCGTTTGGTTGACATATAGGCTACAGTAGAAAACTTTCGGCCAGCAATATTTTAAACGATAATTTAGGAGCCCTCTTGCCTGCATTCAATATTTCCCAAATGCATGATAAGCTGAGTTGTTGTTTTTGACGGCCGGGTAACGAGAGTTGTTTATGACGACACACACCAATAGTTGTTCGGATCGCGAGTGAAATTTAGTCGGACCACGGGCGTGGTGTTGGAAAATTCATTTTGAAACTAAGAAACAGTCGCAGAAATGGGAAGATTGATCTTTCGTGCATTTCAGTGTGAGATGAACTGGAATATATTACTGTCAGCATATTGTTGCTTGTTCCAGTAGCAAAAGGTTTGTGAAAGCATTAACAATTGGTTTCAGTTAATTTATCAAATTAATCTTGGCTGCAGTATTGCGTTTTGCTGCCTTGTTTACAGTATACGACTTCGAAACATCTTACGTAAGTTGTTTGTGACTACAGTTTTACATCTACCCACACATTTCCTGCAACCTCATAGAATTTCGTACGGGTTTTCTGTAATGATTCAGAAGCAATTCTTTCGCGTATTTCAGCTCTTTGCTCCAGAGATCAAACATTTCGATGAGAAAACACTTGAAAGAATTCGCAAATCATATTCATTTAGTGAAAATGATTTAAAACATGAAATAACTTTGGCAAAGAATTTGCTTCGGAAGGAGTCGAAGCTGCCTATATCGCTCGAACGATTTTTTTTCATTGATAGCTATAGCCTACTTAAAAAGCTGCGTTTGATTGTTACGGGTAGCTGTGACTCTTCCCGCCACGAGCGCTTCATGCGAGAGAAGTTTTGCAAAAATGAAATTAGTGAAAACAATTACCAGAAATTCCATGACCAGTGAAAGATTGAGTAATATTGATCTTCTTTCAGTTGAAAGGTACGAGCTGAAAAATAGCTTCAGATGATTTTGTTGATAAATTGGACAGTCGACATGACAATCGAAGGATTAAGTTACACTAAGGTGATGATGATATAAATTGTAACGTAGACTCTGCAAGGATCGGTGTGAGAATTGTCTGAATCTGTTTAGGTGTAGAGTTAGTGCATTCAACACAGGGTTGAAAAGTCAGCATTTGAGGATCAGAGGAAGATTCAACATGAATATTAAAATGAACGACTTTGTTGGGAATATTCTGCAAAATAAGTTTTACGCCTGCTGTTGCATCTTACTATCAGGCACACACTCTGAGCACCGATGCACGCCTATCTGCGGCACTGCTTTGCTATTTTTGGTGCCACTGGTGCCGAAACCTCGCTGCTGTTAACTGCATACTGCATTGAATAGTCCTCACCCTATCCACGCTGCAGATGGGCATTACACTCGTAATAGTAGTTGCATAACATTGTTGCGGTTACACCACAATCACAAAATGCCCATAAGCTACCGCAAAAACGGATTAGTCAGTAGTTACCAATCCGTTGGCAGATGGCTTTTTTGTGTTTGTAGTAAGAACATTTTGACGAAACTAGTTGGCTATCAACAGCCTACTTGTCTCTGTATCAAGATGGAATTCTTTCATGTGAATTGTATTCACTTTCGTGGAGCTGTTTTGTTCATGTGGGGCAGGTGCAATTGTGTACGTGAAATGGGGTTTTGTTTTACATGTGTAGTGCTGTGGAAGTTGCTTGGTTAGCACAGAATACTCGACATAGCAGTACCCGTGTGTGATTGCACCTACAGTGGCGTTCAGGTGCCTCTAGTGAATAAAAATGCTAGCTCATATTCAACGATATTCATAAGCTTATGTTGGGTTTGATAAGGTAAATCGCAGCAATTTAATCGTCAAAACAACGAAACATCACCATGCAAGATGAACATTTATCTTGGCCCCCCTACTTTTTTCTTGGCCCCGCAGTGTTCCCCCACAGTTTTTAAGTTCTGGAATCGCCACTGTTTGCGCACCCGTCAAGTTGGTGCCCATCATATGAGCCATGCCTACCGTACTCTGGATACGCCACTGGTGGATACAATGCTTATGTTCTTGTTTTGCTCGTGTAATCTGAAACGTTGATGCGAGTTGTCAGGAAGACAAGACCCTGAGGGCAGCACGGTCTCAATATGCATTTGTGAATCTACTTTAAATCGTTTCCATTGGTGAATGTGTCTACATCTGCTCTACCTTCCATCCTGACAAAGGCGAATTTTTATTTTCGGGACCCTCGGCTATTTTGAATTGGAGGCTCTTCTGGAAGGTATGTCATACAAATTAGCACTACACGTGCTCGTTACATTCACTGAAAAAGTTGTTCCAATTCATAAACGTATTACTTTAATCGCAATGCCCTCGATATCACAAACAGAAACAGTGACAATGACACTAACGAAAAGGCACCGGTGAAGTTATATGACCACACTCCCATCACATATTTATTGAGTACCTCACTGGCCTCGTGTAATCTGAAAAATAGATTTAGGCGTTTTGTTCCACACATTATACGTAACAATAACCAATTTTCAACGCGGTAAAATGAGAATGCTCATCGTCATTCACTTCAATCCTTCTCGCTCGTTCTTCTATGAACCATAGCAGGGGTTCCCAAACTTTCTCTGGCCATGTACCTTTTCGGTATTTCGATACATGAGCATGTACCCTTAACATGGGTGCTGGACTTGGATTTTTTCCAGGGAAGGGCCAGTAGTGGATTTTCCAGGGGTGGGTCAAAAACATTTTTGCAGGGGCCAAAAGTGGCAAAATTACATTTCCACCACTCGAAGCTAAGAAAACAACCTTTTTTGCAAAAACATGATGAGAAAATGTCCAATTTCAAAATACTGGGAGGCGTTGGCCCTCTTTTCGACGCCCATGTCCCTAAAACTTCCCATGACAAAAAGTCTGAGGGAATAACAAAAATGTATTTACCAATAAGCATATAATGATTTTTGAAATAAATATTCACTGACATTTATTTTAATATTTTATTCTTTGAACCAGACACGAAGTCCATGCAGCACAAGCACACACTATCTGCACAACACAGATTGGTAATAACAGACACAGAACATTTAGTTACGGCGTTATTGGTAGAATCACAGGATAACAGACACCTGTCCACTAACTCGTACCACGTGGTACAACACTACGTCCAGAGTAAGACACGAACATCGCACGTTAAGAAATAGAGTTCAATCCTGGCCAAGGTCAGGTGAAGAACGAATGCGTTGTTGTCTGCACACGCCCTCAAACTAACACTGGAACCAGGGTTGCCAGGTTGATCTTTTTTACACCAAATTTCAGAAAACTGCCCTTGTTTGAAGTTGATTGGCCTAAAAAATTTTAGTTGGCCTTTTGGCCTTTTTTTGGCCTCAACTCAAGTTGGTTGGCCTTAAAAAATTCGTTTGGCATTTTTACGCTGAAAAAGTTTCCTCTGAAGGAAAATATTACTATTCCATTTTATTCAGCAACACATTTGCAAAGTATTTGTAATAAATGCTATATTAGACCGACGCCAGGGTTGTGATGTTAGTAAGATTTGAGGTATGCAAGATTTGAAATGAATTTTTTGCGTAATCACTGGAAATGTTCACACAGTGCACGCGTTTCCAGTGATGATGCAAAAAATTCATTTCGTGTGTTGTAAGCGCCAAGCAGGCTCAACGCTTGCAGAACGGTCTGCGTATCCGCGATATAAATGCGACAATGACATCGAGGAAGTGCTCTTATCATTCTTGTTGTAAGCACAGGAGTGAATGGGAGATGACTTTCGTATGGGTGCAGAAAGCTGCCAATGGATCAGTATGCAAACTGTGCCACCACTAGCGTACGGAAGGGGGTGGCCACTGTGCCATGGCCCTCCCCTCAGACCTTAAATATAAAAAGTGTATAAACAGTTTTCGGCGATGTATACTGTCAGTATTCGGCAGTGTATACCAAAATGTTTAATTTTAGGCGAATAGCACTATTTTGTTTCGAAAAACGCCTCTCAAAGCACAAAAGGACTATATTTTCTACAAATTTGTGGGGTGGCATGGCCCCTTTGGCACTCCCTTGGCTACGCCTATGCTTTGGCCCTCCCCTCGGATATTTTCTGCGTACGCCACTGTGTGGCACCATTGTACCCAAAGTGTGCAATCTCACAAACCATGAAAAGTCAGAGAAGCACCAGTAATGAGCTCCAATACAAGGCCAACAAGACTTAATCCAAATTTAAAAGAAAATTTCTGATGACATTTTTGTAATTTAGATGTTTCTATGTGACAAAGGAATAGCAATGCAACAAACAAAATTTGGCCTTTTTCTGGTCTTGAAATAATCGGTTTGGCCTTTTTCTGGCCTCTTTTCAGCACTGTTTGACTTTTTATGGAAATTTTCATCTGGCAACCCTAACTGGAACGTCCGGGCACTCAGTCACAAAGTAAATAGCAGTTGTAGTGTTCAAAGAAGGACGAATATAAACAATCTGACTGCATCAAAGCGCGCAACCATGTATTGTTGGACTTTTTCCATCGTTCAAGAAACAGGTACACATTTTTTCGCAATAAGGCCTCAAAGGTACGAATGTTACATTGAACCTGATGACTACTAACACTCGTTCGCAACGGAAGGTGTACAGAGCCCTGCAACCAAAGTTATAGGCCACACGCAATCTGCGGATGTATGTCTTTCTGAAATCACACCATAATTGTGATGCATACATGGATGTACAGAAGGAACGAAAAAGTACCTTTTTCACTGCGTTCGAAAAATCGGGAAAAAGAAGCTCGCAGTTTGTTTGCTGCACAATATTGATATTGCAGTTGTCTCTGAAAGTCTTTGTCATCTGAAAGCTCAATATCTAATACAATTCCCAGATAATTGTAGTGGAAAATAGATTTTACTCTTTGTACACCAGTGTCAGCAACGGGATGACCGTGCTTTTTACGGTCTTAGCCTTAAACGTCATACAAACAGTATTGCTGGAGTTGAAAATAATTTCATGCGATTTTGTATAAGCCTGACACACATCTAGTATACTTTGCAACCCACGTACACTTGGACAAAATACTCAGCAAACATCAAGTGGTTCAACAGGACTTCACCAATATAACACCCAACTTTGACGCTGTTAAGTTCAAGAGATAAATCATCTAAATATACAGAAAACAAGTATGAATTCAATACTCACCTAGACGGTTCGGACAAATTCATATGTATAAATTATTTGAATTGAATAATGTACAAAATATTTTTCTCTTCTGTTGCTAACCCTAAATGTACCCCTTGCGATAGGCAAATGTGTACCACTAGGGGTACATGTACTCCGGGTTTGGGAACACCTGTACTATAGAGTAGAAGTGGGCAAATGGCGGCCCACGGGCCATATGGACCGCCACAGCGTTTTCAGTGGCCCGTGGAAGCATTCAGGAAATTCTTCAAATATGAAATATCCTCCAACTCGTCACAGTAAACGTTAGTGTTGAGGCTAACTTGAACTGAGACTTACTTCAAACTATACGCGGCATTCTCAAAGTTGCCTCCGAGCTAAGTTAATTGCCCACTCCTGCTTTAGAGCAATGGTGGCAAACTGCGGCTCGCCGACATATTTTGTGTGGCTCTTCTAGCTTAACAGTAATATTTCAAATTGATAGCGAGTTGTCGCCTAATATTTAGTGTTTGTTTCATTTATCAACGTATTTACACGAATTCGTAAGGTTACGGTTAGTTGCCAAGGACTCTATACGCGATTTGTTGCAGGTCGTTTCACGTGAAACCAGCATTGTTTATTGAACTATATTTGACTATATTTGACATTACAAACTGATTTTGTGGCTCGCTGTTGTTTTTGGTTTTCTGCCAATGACTCTTCTATTGAACAAATTTGCCCACTCCTATAGAGATCTTTTGTTAGCGTCATAGTGAAAAAATATGGGTTGAGTCAAAACAAAAATACAAATATAATCGCTTACAGAAATGCTGGAAATTATCCTTTCTTCCAAAATTTTGGGGGCCCACGAAATCGGGGGCCCTAGGCTTAAGCCTTTTCAGCCTAATGGTAAATCCGTGCCTGCATCCTGATTAGCATAAGCAAGCATCAACAACCGCAAAAATAGAGATCTAACTGTGCCAGAAAGTTTTCAATCTTTTTAAACTAGCATCACATACCCAGTGTAAGCATCCACGCGAGGCAGCCGCATCGTTTCCCACAATTGTTTCAAAACAGCTTGATTGTTTTCGCAGATGCGCATTGCTTTGCTGGGCTGAAAAATGGTGACATTCCCGACACAAACATCACAGCGTCGTCATTCTTTGCCAACGATGAAGGACACCGACCCCGTTACGCTAGACTCGACCTCAGGGCTGAATACACGTGGTCAGCAGGGGCTTGGATATCTGGTAGACGTAAGTTATACTTTCATCTGAACCTACTGCAAACCAACTGTAGTCCAGTAGCGTGCTACACACGCTGTCTACATTTAATGATACGATGTAGAACGTAAAAGTTACAGAATAATCTGTATTTAAGCAACACTATTAGATTTTTACACATAGTTGAGAGAACGACATCAACTACTGATGCCGTAACTCTGCAATAACTGTTTTGCCACTCTGCAACAAATGTTGGTCATTCCATTATTAGATTACGTCCAAATTGCTTCTAGGGGTGGCAGGAGAGTGGATCCAAGTGGACTTTGGCAGACCGCGACGTCTCACTGGAGTCATAACCCAAGGCAGAGGCCAAGCAACTAACTCGGAATGGATCACCAGTTTCAGAATAGCTTTCACTGATGACGGAACAAGATTTCGCAACATCAAAAACGCCCGTGGCACTGACCAAGTAAGACGCAGTCATTGTTCGGCAATACAACTTTTGTTCATACAAACTCAACCTACTTTTTATATGTAAACAACCTTTCACACTTGACTATGCCACAGGCCCATCTGAAAATGAAGAAACTGTTTGAAAATGGAGAGTTGGATCGACCAAACCTCACTGTACTTTGTGGCGCTGCAAATATAAACAACGTTCGAAAGCAGAAAATATATGTAGCAACACACTTCAAATCCACATCCGGGACTCAAATTCCGCTTTTCGCTCGCTTGCATTTTGGTGTCAAAGCGTAGTTCGACATAAAGACTAAGACACGTAACGCATGACGTGATACGTATGACGTAAGCGTATGGCACCGCAAGCTGTTTTATCAAATAAAGATTAAAAAATAAATCTGAAACTGTTTCACGCTTGGAATAAACAATCCGCATACCTGCAATCTTGAAAAATAAAAAACTGACTGCACTTGAGTTGAGATAAGGTTTTCCCAAGGGGTACATGTGCTCCTATGGGCACATTTCCCTATCTGAAGAGGTGAAGGGGTACATTTAAGGTCAGCAATAGAAGGGAAAAATATATGTATGTATTAGTTATTTCCCAAGATTTATACTCGTACATATACCAGTGAATATTATTTTCAAAAATCATTATATGCTTTCTGTTAAATATATCAACTTTGAGACATAAAATGGTGTCTACCTTTATAGTTCTATAAATCTAAAAGTTCTATTAAAATTCAGTGGATTTTTTTATTTTGCTCAGGCTTTCAGTCATAAGAAATTTTAGGGGTGCATGTTTATCTGTCGAAATGCTGAAGGGGTACATGGTCAGAGTAAGACTGGGAGCCCCTTGTTTAGATATTAAACCAACGTTTACCAACCAATAAGCCGTGGGTCTTATCTGGGCCCCGGAGATATTTAAAGAAATACAGGATGAACAAATACACACGAAAACATACAAAAGCTTAATTGATTCTACACAAATCTTTATATTCAGACTTTGGACGACCTCTCCACAAAGTTCTGAACATATGAGTCAGCTCGAATTGAACTTTCAGGTTGTCTCTCTTTACCAAATGAGCCAACGCGCTGCAATCGAAGCTGAGCAGCTAGTTTGCTCTAAGACACCGACTCCGAAATAGGTCCACAAAACGTGTGCGCATATAAGATGAGGATCTTGTCCAGTTTCCTGAGTGACTGGCTGACGTCCCTCCACAGGTTTTAAAAATGTTTGGATTTTATGTCATTAAAGGCTATGAAATGCTCTTGCGGTAGCATTTTTGTACCCTGCTTGCACTACGCCTGCTTCCCCAAAACGGTTAGGTTATTTACTAGCTATTGGGAATTGACAATACAATTCACAAACATGATGAAGACAATATCGCATAGTGGGAAAAGTTACACAATGTCCTCTGAACAAACTTGCATATGTTTGACCACTCAGTCAACACAAAATGTGTGTTTGCGAAAACGAAGTTGCAATTGATTATTATCACCACGGCTCTGCACTAAAATTAAGAAATACTTGTCGCTGCAGCTTAACACAACGGTTGGTTCGTTGATCTGGCCCAGTTGTTCACAAAGTATGGGTCGAAACCCACACAAGGGTGGCGAAGGGTCAAAAAATGGGTCGCACCGAGGCGATCCAAACCGGAGTTGTGTATTTTCAACGTTACCACTGGTTGTCTGTGTCTATCTCTAGCGTACAAACTTGAGAAAAGAGTTGATTGCTGACTTCAAAAACAACTTTGCAACTTACTGCCAAAAGTCATTCATGCAAATCATAATTTTTTTCGTATTTTTGAGGCTAAATCGCGAGGTGTTCATCAAACTCAGATTTGGGTCGTGCTCAAAAAAAGGTTAGGAACCGCTAATCCAGCCATTCTTGCGTAAGAGGTTGAAGTCTTTTTGAAATCCATTGCTGTTTAATAAACAAATGCCAATCGATTGGGGAAAAAATCAATTTAGTTTCATTTCATTCACGTGCGCTTTATCGACAGAACAAATTGCAAGCTATTTGTAAGTAATGGCAGTGTCACTATCCTCAGCACTTACAAAAATATCTTCCTACGTTAGATGTTGCTGCTGACTCTTCCCGTAGCAGCTGAATGATTTCAAATTTAGTGCAGGATAGGCAACTGGCAATCAACATCAGTTGAAAGCTGGAACACTTTCAGGCTATGTGCAGGTTGGACTCTGAATACTTGACAAAACTTTTTTACTCGAAGGCAAGGTATGTGAAATCATTGATAAAAACGTTAAAGGTTCACATAATTGTGAGTGAACCGTCGCAGTACATGTTGTCACAAATACTGTAAATATCTAGAGCAGTGTCTATGGCCCAATTGCGCAATAAAAGAGACTGAAACTGGATTGCTTCTTAGCCAAAGTTTGAGCTTCAAGGCATAAAACATATATCACCGCCATATAAGCGCACTGAGTTTTAAAATTGCGCAAAAACAAAAATCTCCAATGTTCATTTAAGGTAGTGTTCAGCAAACTGTGGCCTCAGCCCAATTGTGGGTGATTTAGCACTTTTCACTGGGCTGCGCAACACTTTCTACGTTGTGGTTGCGTGGGCTAAAACGTAAATTACTATAACAACTGTGGACCTTTGATTTTTTGACGTTAGCTAAGCATTGTTTTTGTCATTATACAGTTCACAAAATTAACATAGCATTTTCGTATGACAGGTAACTAAATACAGCATAAGTTTTAAATTGGGCCATCAAAACCAGCATGGGCTTTTAGTTGCGACTGAAAAGGCGTTTTGGGCCACTATGACGAAAGTTTGACGAGCACTGATTTAAGGCTACAGCTGATGTTGCAGACAAGGGTGAGTTATACAGTGTTTGTAGCACGTCAGCGTTATCAGAGAGAAATTTTGCGATGGTCTTGCAATGAAATTTACATCAGCTTTAGGTGGGATACAGCAAACCGGTGCGTTAGAAACAGCTGCGAAAAGCGTTACTCCTTGTTTTGCTTTCGATTAGTGATTGCAAGCGCTTAAGTACACGTTTGGGAGCAAACTTTCACAGGGAGCAAACCACAGGTAAATCTCAGCCATGATATAAGTTCTCCAGCATTTACACTGTACACAACGTTTGATTAATCGTGGACGATTAGCATGCTGCTTTGATCAGGTTCGACGAAAAGCTGAAGTAGGATAGGTTCCTAGCAGTTTCTTTGATTTGCACTGAAGTATTTCTTTGACTTACACATCAAAAGCTTTGTTAACCTGAACATTTTTACGGCAACTTTCGGAATTTGGGGGGCAATTGCCCCCATTGCCCCCCCCTGGCTGCGCGCCTGATCTCAAATACAAGCGGCAGAGATGGGATTTTTGCGAAGAGTTTACGGCGTGACACTTCGCGACAAAGTGCGCAGCTGTGAAATTTGTAAAGCCCTGAATGTCGAGCCACTTCTCCCATATGAATGATCTCAGATACTTTCGTTTGGCCATGTGTGCAGAATGCCCCCAAAAACGCTGGCGAGGCTAGTCCGGTTGGCTGCACCCGCGCGAAATCGGCGCCAGACGCCGTTCAATGACCAGGTGGCGTAATTATATCTCCGACCTGGCTTGGTCTGGTCTTGGCGTGGAGCAAGCAGAACTATCTGAAATTGCTGAACACCGTGAGGTATTTCGAGTCTTCATAGGGCTGCTTTTCCTGCGACCTCCCCAGAGGAAAAGCGGGTATAAAATTGAATGAATGTTTTGCTTCGGAAATAAATCAATAGTCAGACACATTATAATCTGATCTTGAAAGAATGGTAACGATGAGTTTCAACAAAAAGATTTATAGCAATCAGGTCGAATGCAGTCACGTTGCATTAATTGTGCGTAAAATGAGTAATTTTCGTTTATGTTCTCATTATGGACGTGAAACTCACCGTCACCATCTGCAACAGTGGAATCAGGGACGTTCAGAGATCTGATAATGCCCGGGGCGAATACTTGCTTGTATGCCCCCTTAACAAATTCTAGTATTAAGGAATATGAGAAATACAAGCACAGCAAAACTACTTGCCCAGACCTTTGCCACGTGCAAAAGGATTAAGCGCCAAAAAAACTTCACCTCAAGTCAGAATTAAGAAGAGAAAATAGCTGTACAACTCTCGAACCACGTTACGCAACAGTAGCAAGGGACGTGAACGTTGGAAAACCTACGCGCAAGGACACAGAATTTTTGCATGGCACTTTTGGCGAGAAAAACAGTAAAGTATGTTTCCGCTGGCGCTCTGCTCAAAAAGCAATACGTTTTCAAATGTGTGGGACATTGCACTGAAAGTTTTTTAACAGCTCGGAACGATGTTCTTTCTGAAAAATTTACAGTGTTGTTTTTGTCTTTTTTACAACCATTGGAAACGAATACAGAGCCCTTGAGAGGAAAAACATGTGCTGGTGCGAGACTTGTTTTGGGCCTCCTTATGAACTATAAATCATACCTGATTAAGATCTTCATTAACTTTTCAGTGCTATGACTAGAAAATAATATGAATTTTTGTTATTTTACAATATAACCATTCACCTATAATTCAAAAAAGGTCTCAGGTTCATCTAAAAAATGCACATATCAAAATTGCTTTGCGAATTTTACAAGTATGCATCAAGTTTGACATTACTAGTATGCTATAGCAATTCTCACTAGCAAAACAAATTTAATAATTCTATTAACCTAATGCAGTAATAGAAGGAAAAGAATTTAGTTACTCGCTTTGGCATGGATTCTGCCAGTTTTGACTGCTTTCTTTGATTTACTGTTCCGATACCACACTGGAATAATATCCTCTGTTAGCTTGGTCATGGTAGTGAAATATGATTGTTGCAACAGAGATTTTCTTATTGATCACAAATTCGCAATGGTATTAAAATCTGGCGATATTCCAGGCCAATCTAACACATATAATTTGCTTTCTGAAAATCGTTTTCACTTTTTTAGATGAAAGACGCTGGGAAAGATCCTGTTGGAAATTTCCTCCACAATCAGGAAACGCCTTTCACGTATCTGTAATTACTTTTCTTTCAACGACCCCAGCGTGTTTGCATAAATGCATCATACCTTTATTTGGTATAAGCAAACCTTCTCTAGGAAAGCTAAAATTCCCCCAGGACATCTTATTTTGGAGGTGCTTTACTAATTCGTTGAAATAGGCAGGACTCAAGTGCTCACTCTATCTGATCCTGACAAATCTGCCATCCTTCCTTTGAACAAAATAATGATTTTCATCTGAAAACAACCCTTTTTTTCAGTCTTCTACAGTCCAATAATTATGCATTTTGTCCATTCCGATTTTTTGTTTTCATTTTTTTGAGTAAGAAACTGTTTTTAGGGTTTTTTTGCCTTTCTGCCAGCCTCCAGCAGGCGGTGTAGCACGGTACTTGAGATTATGTGAACTCAAGTATGCATCAAATCCTTCTGTAAATCAAAACTCGTCTTCTTTGCATACCTTTTGCAATTTTATCAATGGCTGTTTTGTTTGGGTATGGTTTCAGTGTTCCGAAAACGCAACAATGCGACCCCAACTTCCTCAGTGTATCTGCCATTACAAATCACAAAAATTCCAACATGTACGACTCTCAACCAAGGGCGGATGTTAAAATTTAGGGACCCGAGACAAAATCTCAGAAAGGGTGCCTCTGGTCCCTATACATTGTGCCTAAAAACGTACTCCCATATTTTGTACGTGTTATACAAAAACTATTTGTTGAAAGCAAATTGAATTTTCTATGTTGTCTAAGAATTTGCTTCCATGCGTGACAGTCCGTTTCACATTGTAAATTGTTTGAAGTCAGTTTACCTTACAATGTTCTTTGTCTGCACATTAATGTTGTTAAAGGGCCCATGGGCGTCCGCCGAAATTTTGCCAAGGGTGGCAACGTCGATATTTAGCTTGTCTTATTGAGGCTGCTGATGATGCACTGCAAATGGACATTCACAAAACGCTTTTCCATTTCTACAACTCCAAGAAATTCTCCTGTGTTACGCCAAGAGTCACAAAAATGCGCTGCTTTGGCAGCAATATCCAGGTATATTACAAAAATTTACACAATGGGTTCTCTGCAGATTTTCAAAGCAGGGCACTTCTTTTCAAAGTAGCCTTGCCGTGGTCTTTAACGAAACATGTCTGTTAAAATCATCTTCAAATCTCCCAAACCGACATAAAAATTTAATTAGTCCAAAAAGGCCAAAAAATCCAAATTTCATTTGGCGTTTTTTCAAAAATGAAAAAAGCCAAAGGAGTTAAAAAAGGCCAAAAATTACAAATTTGGCCTAAAAAAAACAAACTGGCAAAGCTGACCGTAACTTGAAATGAGCCTTTGGAGATTTGAGACCATACTGTTGTTACACAACAAAGACCAACTGTGCAACAGTCCGCTCGCACGTTTCGCCACCTTCCTCTACACAGGGTTGCCAGATGGTGCTGAATTTGGGAAATGTTGCAAAAATACCTGTTTACAAAGAAATTTGCCAACTTTTTGGCAATGTTTTTGTGCCAAAATTTTGCCATATTTTAAAATACCAATCGTCAGTATTGACAAAACAAACCATTTTGGATGATTTATCAATGCATACTGAAACTTCAGATTAAAAATACAGCTCAACACTATTTGTCGTGGATCTTTTTGTCAAACTTTAAAAATTGGAAAGTGTGGACAAAATATGAAGTGCAAAATACCTCAAGTGTCGAAAAATCACTATTGCCAACAAAGTTGCCATTTTCAAAAAGTTTTTGCCAAAAATTTGCCGTGAATTTGACTTGTCATATTCTTTGTAAAACATCTGGCAACCCTGCCTCTGCAGGCAAAGGAGCTGACATGAGTGAACTGCAAGCTCATCACTGCATGAGACCAGAATAGTTAACCTGGCTAATGTGCAGCGTGAGTGTGATACTGGCAAATAAATTGTCATTGCAAGAATTAGGGCTAAATCAGTGAAACGGTAATGCGCTGCTGACTTCATGTTTTCTAGAATTTTTTTATTCTGATCCTTAATCCCAATTTTCAGGGTGGGCAGGTGCCCGTTTTCCCCCCCTTCCGACGCCCACCTTTGGCACATTTACCCATAATTTTTGCTTTATTTTAAAAAACATGAATAACTCCAGAGCTTTTTAAATGCGGATCTAGAGTGTTTAATCAGGTTTCAAACAAGACAATGCAAAAACTAAATGTGAAACTTTCAAAGAGAGACCCCACGGCATCTCTGGAGAAAGGGAGGCCAGAGGTAACATTCTAGTTCGCCACCCCTAATATCCACCTTGCTCTCAACTACAAGAACTGACTTCATTTTATAATACCATTGACATGATTCAGAACCGTCGCCAGAAAATCTTCATTAGAGAGGCTTTGCGTTTGTGCAAGGGGGCTTGACATTCTAAAATTTGATAAAACTCTGCTTATTTATAAATATTTCATATTTCAATTTGGTGGGGCTAAACCCACCAAATCCCCCCGTGGGAACGGGACTGACCTGATTAAAGTCCTATGTGACGTCACAAATTATATTTTTCGGCTGTCCTGACACGTCACGCAGTGCTGGGTGCATTTGACTAATGATGAAACAGCAGCAGTTGAGATATTGCCAAACGCACCAAAATATATTGGCTAAAGGAACTTTAGTCTATTAAGTTGCACAAGATTGTACAAATGAAGTTATAACAATAAAAACTTTGTGCATAATTGCCCGTTTCAATTTTGAACTTTGAGGTTGATGGGCCCCTAGACTTTTATGGGTCCCGGTGCGGTACACCGGCTGCACCCCTTCCTGTGCGGGCCTTCTTCAAAGAAATAAACTCGTCACTACGAATCTGACCGGAGTAAAGTGATATGCTGTATCAAGGTGGCGCATTAAAAAGGTTTGCCTCACGCAGACTATTTTGAGTTAAAAACTTGTTTTCATCAAGGACTGTTTAATCAGTTCAATTGACTTCTCCGGGCAACTCTAAATTTCGAATGGTAGGTTGATAAAAGTCCAGCGCAACATTTTGCTCTGCTCTTGGTTCCAGGTATTTCAAGGTAACTTCGATAAGAACACGTACAAGATCAACATGTTCCCTCAACCAATCACAGCTCGTTACGTTCGTCTCGTGGCACTCACATGGTATAACAACATCAGTCTGAGGATGGAGTATCTGATCTGCTGATCAAGTAAAGAGCGGCGAAGTCACAGGAGCTACAGCAATTGAGCTGACAATAAATTCGTGCAAATATTGGAAAAGTGCAAATAAATTCTACGTTTAAACCACACCACTAGACATGTTGGGGAGCAGTATTCAAAGTTGTTTGTAGGAATGATGTTTTAAGTACATATTCGTGGATTGCGAAAAATTTCTAGCAGACGTCATATAGTTTTGTCATCATATGCGGAGTTCTTCGTGGAAGGTACAGAAATCAAAATATGCAATTTCAATTCGCGAACCAGACAGATCTCTTCCTAGAGAATAACGACACAGCAGCTCATAAAAGGTATTATT
>Ga0210059_1007573_pt1 | contig 17221 bp, 12 predicted proteins | sample Ectturendosymbi2_FD_188042 | JGI IMG/M metagenome (GOLD analysis project Ga0210059, IMG submission 188042) | Ecteinascidia turbinata endosymbiont from Florida, USA - Sample 2 (SPAdes) (version 2) | ecosystem: Host-associated > Tunicates > Ascidians > Unclassified | place: Key West, Florida...
GGGGGGGGGGGGGTTATTACTATGATAGCAGTGGATACTCAATGGATGTGACAACAAAAGCTGAAGTCAATGATCTGAGGTCTCCAACGTCATTTTGGCTAAACAAGTCTCTGTCATTTTGGCGAAAACAAGATTGACATGTGGAAGATCAAGCTTTGTAATTGCGGCTTAGGAGGGAATTTGCTTTGGAGACAATCCGCTTCGCAGCGCCTGAATCATGTCCAGCCTTTGTTATGTTATGTCAAAACTCAGAAACATCACCTCAGAAGTGATGCATTTTAGCGAACGGGCACTGGACTGACTTTTCATCAAGGAAGTATGCAGGTCTTTTTTAGTAATTGGCAACACCACGATCTTCTCTGGTAGGTTTAAACACACCGTTCCCTGCCAAAGCTTTCATTCGTGTTTTTTTATATTTAGGAAAACGTCAGGTTGGAAGCATGGACGTCGGAAGGATTTTCTCCCGGGTGGTGGCCAACAGTGGATTTTTTAAGGGGTAGCCAAAAGGTTTTTGCCAGGGGGAGCCAAAAGTGGTGAAATTTCATTTTACACACTCGAAACTAAGAAAACACTCTTTTTTTGCTAAAAATTTAATAGAAAAATGTCAAATTTTAAAATCCAGGGAGCTTTGGCCCTCCTGCCCCAACGCTCATGTTTGGCACTGTATGTAAACAAAACAGGGAATTCCTTACTCAATGCTTGACTAGAAAAACTTTTCCTTTGGACAAAGTGCTTTTGCTTTCAGCATAAACATGACACTAGTCACTATTGCAAGTAACACAAGCAAGACCCAGAAAAAGCTTGTTAATCCTTTGTCCTCAATGCATGATCAGCCAGTGGTGTGTGGCAATGGCAAGCCAGAAATCATTACTTTTTACAATTCCACAAAAGGTGGTGTCGACACATTTAATCAATGGTCAATGGCTTACTGTTTCATACGACTCAGCCAAGAAGCAGAAGCACTACATGAAGCCATTGCACTAAGCGAACCAACCACTAGTGAACATTAGAGCAAATGTGCGGCGCAGTGGACGGATCACCAATGGAATGGGGAGTGGGCGGACAACCTCACAAGACTCCGCACTTTCATCCCCGACACTGGCACCCACCCTCTCGGAATGACCCTCCCAAGAAGAGCCTGGGTCCGGCTTACTCGTCTCCTCACCAGTGTCGGACGTTTCCGTTCCTGCTTCTACACAGGGCCGGCCTGGAGTCGATTGCTTCCTATCGGGTCCCGCGCCTGAGGGGCCCCGCGCTACGCCTACTAACCTACGCAAGCTGCCACTCTCCATCGAAGCTGCTCTGAGCAGCGCCGGAGCGGGGCCCACAGTTTTTTTAAGCGCAGGGCCAAGGAAGGAAAATCAAAGTGAACTGCGCGTTTTTTAACATTTTCATTAATCATAATTCGTTCTGAAATCGTAGCAGTGGTCAGTGGCGTAGCCAGCCCGAAAATTGGGGGGGGGGGGCAAAATGTTTGATTTTAGGCAAATAACACTATTTTGTTTGGAGAAACGCCTCTCAAAGCACAAAATGACTATATTTTCTAACCTTTGGCCCCCCTGGCTAAGCCTATGGCAGTAGTCATTGTCTTCGAGTCGTTTTCAAGTCGTTTCAATAGCAGCTAGTTAAAGCAGAGAGGGCTTAAGTTTTGAAGCCGTTTTCTGTTTCAGTTGTAAGCGTTTTGTAGCCTTGAAGGAGAAGGATATTGCTGTTTGAACAGTAACTGCCACTTGTCTTCTGAAAGAAAAGTTTAGGTCGTAGGTGCAAATGTTTGCTACTTAGCCGGTCTTTTAAAGCGTTATGCATTTTCCTTCGTCGAGATCTGATGAGAATGCCTCTTTTTATATTTGTTTATTGCCCTCACAATTTACAATTGACCATACCAGTGACCGTGGCATTCGGAGAAAGGAGTTTTCTTACACTAACTAAAACCCTCTTATGTGAGATCATCAATCCAGCAAAAGCGCCTAAATAGTTTGACGATTATGTCCACTGCTAATGCTAAAGACCGAAAAATACGTTTCTCTTAGCAAATGCATTTTTTGTATTGTAGGCTACAATAGCCTAAAGCAGGGCGTGGAACCAGGGCTAAATTTAAACCTCCAGTTCCAGACATCTAAAGTTTGCGGTTTGAGTTTCGGCTCCAAAATGATTTGGTACGTTGAAAACTGAAAACAATTGTCTTAATTGTACAATTGTATTACTACACCAGCATAGACGAAAGCTGTCGCAAAATGATAAATTTGATGGATAGTGGAACATGTGCAAACAAGTTAGAAAACCCTTGGTCTGCACACAAACGAACTTGGGCATAGGCAGGGGCGGATTAAGGTTGGGTGGGGCTCCTGGCTGAAACTTAGAAAGGGGCCCTTTCTATCATGGGCGTCCGCAGGGGGGGGGCAAAACGGGCATTTGCCCCTCTCTGGAAATTGGAACTAAGAAGCAAAAATTTCTAGAAAGCGTAAAATCAGCAGTTTAATTCCGATTAGTTGGGTTAATTATTGCAATCACAGTTTGTTTGCCGATATGACACTCACACTGCGCAAAAGTCAGTTCACTGTTCTGGTGTCATGCGGTCACTAAATTGCAGTTCACTTAATTTACTCCTTTGGCTGCAAATGCAGGTTGCGAAAGTCGGGAGCGAATTGTTCTACTGTTAGCCTTTGTTGCGTCACAAGAACATGGCAACAATATCTTTAAAGGTTCACTTCAAGTTACGATAGTAGCCGTTTTGCCGCATGTTATGTAACTGCTGAACGCAGACATCTTGGTAGGTAATGCAGCGAGACAGCGACTACTAATAGCGGTAAGCCACGTACGTTCATACCAATGGTGGGTGAACTGCGATATATTTTGTGTGACTCTTCTAGATAAATAGCAATATCTCTAATTGACAGAGACTTGCTACCTCATATTTAACGTTTGTTTCATTTATCAATGTGTTTACGCGAGCTCGTAAGGCAGAGGCGCATCCGGTCAGTAAACTTAGGGGAGGCGATTTCAGTAATATTTGCTGGTCAAGTCTCATAACGGCTTCGCTACTGTAAAAGATGGCGTATACTTCACAACACTACTGTGACAAAACAATAAACGGCAAAATGGCCTTATATCCTGAATGTTGTTTTCCGGATTGTAAAAATTATGATGAATAAAGTTGCTTTCGCAGGTTCTAGGGGGGCGATCGCATAAGGTTAGTTACCAGAGAGCCTACGCGAATTGATTACAAAGATAGTGAACCTAAAGCTCAAGTTAGGCTACTTACGTTCCTAGAAGAAAATTCAATTTTTTCAAAGACCTACATTGTCAAAAGCATTCTGTCATTGTCCCAATGTCAGAATGAAAACGAAACGAATGCTTTTCGCGAAGAGGCATTTGCAGGACCACAAAATGGAAGAATACAAAAATACATTGGAGCACAACTGGAGGAGCTCCAAGCCAGATTTGACCATTTCCAAGAGTTAAAACCATGCTTTGTTTTCCTTATAAATCCATTCATCGTTAATGTAGTCAGTGGTGGCTATCCAGTTCGCCAACCGTTTGTCACAAACTTGTGTGCTGTAGAAACGAAACTGACTGGCTCTAAAAAAATTTAGTCAATGCCACTCTACACTTAATTTCGGGCCACAGATTCAAGAAAATAGCCACAATTTAAAAGACCTGGGTACAACTCATTTCTGTATACAACACGACATATTGCTGTGACTTTCTTCTCTGTAATGAAGTTCGTAAAATCAAACCATCGTGCAACCCCGAAAAATGAACCTTTGGCAGAATTAATTTTCACAGCAATAACAAGGTATTGTCCAGATTATCGGGTACTACAAAATCAAACAAAAACTTAATAGCGACAATTACTATACATCCTTTCATGTAAAACTTGCATTCTTTACCGTATTTGTGTAAACACTACAAACTGGATTTGCGGCTCGCTGGTGTTTTTGGCCTTCTGCAAATGGCTCTTACTTTGAACAAGTTTGCCCACCCCTGGTTTATACTACGTGCAAAGAAACATGAGTAAAAACGAAGCATTGCTGCCAACAAATCGCATTTCTTTGCAATTAATGCTCCTTCTAAAATGCGCAACTGCGCAGTACCACCAAACCATTTGCGCAGTGAAACCTCATACCGCGCACTTGCAACATTCCAAAACATTGGAAAAACAATAAAGCAAGGGACGCTATTTCAATTAAATATGTATTTTGTTCGTATTTTGATAAAACTTTATACTTATTCCAATAACTTCGTAATTCATGTAGAACTCTGCTAACTCAGTCTTAAAATATCCATGCTCACTAAAACAAACATTTGCTTAGTGTAAATTTTTCCTAGAGGGAAAACACTGTATGCAACTGTTGCCGTAACAATAGGCATTTGCTTTGTGGTGTAGAAAGAGTGAAGCGTTTTATGTAGCCTATGTCCATTTGCGTTGCATCGTCAACAACCTGAAGAGGATCAGCAAAAGGTCGACTTTGCCCCTCCTGGAAAAATTTCTGCGGACGCCCATGCTTTCTATATATATAAAACTGTCGGTCCACTGTATATATATATCCAAATTACATATTTGAGGTAGACAAAAATTTTCTGAGAAAATTATTTTCAGAAAAATCCGTTTTCCATTCCAGATATCTCGACCAAAATAACACCAACCCAACCTTAAAACTAACCTTTTAAACTAACCTTATCTACCATAATAGCCCAGTTTGATATGTCTTAACATGATATGGTAAAAATAATAATTGTACTCATTGCAATTCAGTACTTCATTTTTCTGTTCACAATCAAGGAAAAATCAGCATAAGACCATTAGTAAGAACAAAAGCATGCACTCACTTATCAGTAACCGTGGTGAAACTCACTTTCACTTATTAGGTATGGTTTTGCGTTCATTCATAAGACATGACACCACTGAATTGTTTTTATTTTTCTACTGAACTCAAAATATAATATGGCACTCAACAAAATTCTTAAAAACACATCTCACGACTTACTACAGTCGTAAATCGAATGAGTCATTGAGTTTAGCGTGAGCAAGCTCGGAGTTACTTGAACGAAACGTAAACAGAACTAAGACGTGCTTGATACGGTTTAATTCTTGTTATCAGTTAACCTTTTAAGTAACTCGATATCTGCCGACTTTTGTTTTTATATTGCGTTTATTCTGTTGTGAGTCAGCTATCAAGAATTGTACCAAATAATGACGATTCACATAAAAGTAGTTGGTACCAAAATGTCCAAACTTGCATCTTGGAAATAAATTGTACCAGAATCGGTATTGAACTACCAGTTGACATTGTGTAATGTCTTCACTCCCACACGCAACGCGCTATACTTCAAACATGCATCGCAGTAACAAAAAACACACAAATACATGAAAGTACACGAGGATATATGCGTGGCGTATATACCAACTCTGGCAGTCGCAGTCCTGCCTTATAACTAGTGGTGTAGGAGAAGGGGTGCAATGGGTGCAAGCGCACCCCCTAAAGTTTTGATGTGGTAAAAATCCGGGTAAAATCTGTGGAAATTTGGGCAAAATGTGTGAAAACCTTTGCAAAATCGCTTGATGTGCATTGATTTTTAAAAATGACGCCCAAAATCAAAGTGCAGACTTTTAAAGTTTTTGAAGGCAATTTTTTTTCGGACAAGTTAGGCGAAATTTGGCAAAAATTGTGCTTGATGTACTTTGATATGGAAAAAAATGCACCCAAAATGAAATACAGTCGTTTTTTTGGAGGTAATTCTTTTGGAGTTTTTTTCGGGCGAGTTTGGGGAAATTTGGGCAAAAATCCTTCGCACCCCCAAAAATTTGACTGCTTCTTCATGACTGTAACAGTACTTGTAATGGTACAAGCGGTTTATGGGACTTTTTTGAAGCTTTGCCATGCTTTTGTTTAATCATGCATAGTCTGAAAAATAATCTAAAGCTAGAACGTGTGAGGGTTCCGGAAAAGTTAAACCATGCTATTATATATATATATATAACTACTTACAGCATACCTTACAAACAATTTCTAAGTTGAATACAGACACTTTTGCAAACAACCTTCAGCAAGCAAAATGCAACACACCTCTGTGAAATAGTGCAAACGTTTTGCTACCAGTGTGCCCAGATTTGCTTTAACTTATACCAAAATGTCAACACAAATCATTTAGCTTCACAATATTTCAAACAGCTGACTACAGTGCTCATGAAAGTCCTTTGTTTTAGTTAGGTGTACAATTCTTAATGAAAACAATTTTTCGCACATGCTGTACTGCGATAATTTTGCACTTCTAACATGAAAAAAACATGATGAAAGATTGACGTGGGACTAGGTAACTGCAAAACTGAAGTGGCACATACAAATGTTCATTGACTTTTATGGATTTTTGAATTGATGAAAATCCAGTCTCCTCATTAAAAACAACATTACAAAATATTATCCTTGCACTTGTTTTCTTGCACACAAGCAACCAGATGGTGAGCTCAAAGAGCCCAAATAATGAAATGACTTGATTAAATCCCCAACTTCAAAACTTTCATTCTTAGTAGGCCGTGTTCAGTGAATGAGCACAGAGCGCCTATAATTATTAGTTCCAATTGGCGATGGAATCTTTTCCAGCGTGTTGTGTATTGTTCACATATTACAGTTTTTTACCGACTTAATGATTGGGGGCCCCCAAATGTTGGGGGCCCCTGGCTGTAGCCCAGTCAGCACCCCCCTTATTCCGCCACTGGGCATAGGAAGGATTTATTCCAAGGAGGAAAATAGTGGATTTTTACAGGTGGTGGCCGAAAGCATTTTTTCAAGGGGGCAAACAACGGTTGAATTTTTCTTTTACAACTCGAAACTAAGAAAAAAATATTTTCAAATTTCAAAATTCTTGGGTCCAGTCCAAGGCCCCCAGGCACCCCCTTCGAACAACCATGAAAACGAAGATATTGTGTACACGTACGACAAACCACGCTCGTCCCACAATAAGTTAACTCACTTGCCCCACAAGGACAGTGTAATGTAACCGGAACTTACATTTCAGGGCTTCACCATGTAAAAGCGTTTGGCTTTGGCTCCAGCTGCAACCATCCAAAGTCGCTTAGGCTCGGGCTCCAATTCCACAGCCCATTTATCTATTTCATTTGACTTTGCCATTATTGTACAGCATTATAATACAATGTTGCATAAGCTTTGTAGTTTTTGTGTGGTGTCCTGTTGCCACAATTTTTCGTTTGTTGATGTTTTGTTGCTAAGGTGTTATATCTTATCTTTGCTGGCTGACTATATCAAGCAGTGTTGCTAATTTCATTTAACACATGGCCAATTGGCCTGACGTACACCGCGGTAGGTCCTGGTGAGACACAAGGTATTGAGTATAGCAACTCATGGATTTATTGGGTGTTACGGAAATGTTTGTGGAACGGACATGGAAAGTCTCTGCTGCTGAAGTGAACCTAAGGTTATGCCCCAGACACCTCTAGCTTGGCATTGCCGTTTTCGGACCTCACTCTTTCACCATAACTCATGATTTATATTATTATGACTTGATGCCCTCTTAAAAAGTTTCTGCACAAGCCACTGAGTAGGACCCGAAAAAATACTTCCAACGGGCCTCGCACTTGCTAAGGCCGGCCCTGCTTGTACAAATGGGGCATGGCCTCCTCTACGGCCTGTGACTGTGGCGCAGAAGAACAAACCGTCGACCATGTTGTCCTCCAATGTCCAATCCATCGACTTCCCCATGGACTGCATGGCCTGACGGTTCTGGACGATGAGACAACCGAATGGCTGCTCAACATCTGCCCCTAGATCTAGTGCGGCCAAGCAGTGGTTTTAACAACTGGCTCAAAAGAAGAAGAGCAAATTAAAATGCAATGGCGCAATAGCTGTTTAGTGTAATCAAAGAGGGTTGCTGTGTCATATAGGTTTGGTGAGGCACCATGGCGGTCATCTAGTCAACTAACCCTGTTTATCAGTTTTTGACAAGCAACACTTGGAAATCAAATAAGCACAATTAGAAAAACAAACAAACACAAAACATGGTGAAGAAAATGTACAGATAAAAGCCCATGCCTATGTGCACAGATGAGTGGATCAAATTTTATTGAAAGAATTTGGTGTGGTTAAGAACATGTTTAAACAAATTATGAAAATAAAAAAAGTAAAAAAGTAACAAAAACTAATTAATGAGGTATAAAAGAAAAACAAAGCAAAACAGAAAAAACTATGGAGTGTACGTTCATGCCGAAAAGAATGAATGGGAAGTGCACAGGGAAGAAAAATACGAAAAGATAAATCTAGGGGAAGGTGGGGCACAGTTGGACTAGGGGCACAGTCGTCTTTTTTGGTTTATTCAAAAAGTTGAAAACGTTGAACTTTAAAAGTTTCCATGGTGATTTAGTCTCATACCAGCCGTAGTACTAAAGTGAATTTTTCCTTGGTAGGCAGCCATTGTTACGAGTTACACAGCAAGTTGTGTTTTTGCTACCCAAAAGTAATTTATAAAATCGCATTTAGATTTGGGTTTTTCCCACGTTAATCAACATCTTTTGTTCTGAGTTTTTGTGACGTTGTAGTCAGGGCAGTGCTGCATCATTCGATAATGCCAGATATTAAATTATTTTTAAGTTGAGTTGGTACTTCTTCATTTTATTTTTTGGATGTGCATGGGGCACATCTGACAAAAAATGGGGCACACTCGACACATTAGTACTAGGTCACTCTTAACAAGTTAAAACTTGAGAGATTACATTGGAAAGCAGTACAGAATGATTATAATCTATGAGCATTTTTAGGTTTGTTATGTGCTTAGAGGCACATTATATTTTTATGGTAAGGCATGAATTTCAGCATACTGCATTGGTTTCATTTAATGTTTGGTAATCATAAAATTTGTTTTGCCATGCAGTGATATTGGGTAATTAGAATGTGAAAAAAGTGGAATGGGAGTCAGCAAGTGCCTGTTTTACATGCGATGTCACGTGAACATTATGCAGTGCATGCAATCCAACTTTTCATTGACCGGTCAGGTGTACCCCACCATGCTCATGTCGAGTGTGCCCCAGGCATGGGGCGGGGCACACTAGACAGAAAAAGTACTCTTTTTAAATTGATTGTACAATTTTTTCTGAAAGGCGTTGTTTTCATGTTTTGGCATGATATTGTGTATATAGAATTGCTTTATTGGGTGACAAATTTTGAGCTTGTTTGGACTTGAAATAAAGTAGCAGTGGTTGAAATTGCAAAAAAGTGTCGACTGCACCCCACCTTCCCTTACATAAAAATACACAGAATTACAAAATACTAGAATTCACAGAATTTTGTTCCGGATAAGTGAAATGTTGCTAAAGTTCGTAATCGTGTATCTTTTTCATATAGGAAGTGTTTCTTCAGTTTCCATTTAAAGGTAAACGTGGTTGAAGACTTAATATCGTCTGGTATTGAAGACCACACTTTTGGGCCAACAAAGGTAAGGTAACATTTTCCTGAGGAAGAGTTAACTCTAGGTAAAAATAGGTTGTTAGAGGTTGCTAGTCTTGTGGAGTGAGAATGAATTGAGCTGATTGGAATAAAATATGCATCAAAATGGCTTGGAAGCAGTTTGTTGTTATATGAGTGCATGAATTTGCCTGCTGACAAAGTATAAAGTTTGGGAAGGCATAAGATGTTTAAGTGCTGAAAATGTTCTTCTGGAGATTCCGTGTTGATTGGTTTGGTTTTATTATTTTTATAGCTTTGTTTTAGAGCTTAATAAGAGACTGAATGGTTGCATGTGAAGCACGTTCCCAACTGAGGATTGAGTAATTGAGGTATGGGTGGATTAATGAGTTATATACTACTTTCAGTACAGACTGTGTTGTATAATGTTTAAGTTTGGACAGAACTCCACAAGCTCGATAGTTGAGTTTTCACCTTTTGTACATAAGGTTTCCAGCTGAACTTTTTGTCAAGAAGGATACCTAGGTATTTCAGCTTATCTTCAGGAGAGACCATGGGTGTCCGCAGGGGCGGCAAAACGGGCATTTGCCCCCCCTGGAAATTGGGACTAAGAACCAAAATTTTTTTGAAAACCTGTAGTGAGCGCTTAATTCAGATTAATTGACTTACTTCTTGCAATGACAGTTTGTTTGCCGATATCAGTACCGTAGGGAGGCGGGAGTGCAAGCGCACCCCCAAAAATTTTGATGTGGTGAAAATCCGGGCAAAATCCCTGAAAATCGGCAAAATCCGCAGAAATCTGGGCAAAATCTATGAAAACCTTGACAAAACCCCAGAAAATCTGGGCAAACTTCTTGAAAATACGGCAAAAATAGCGCCCAACGTGCTTTGGTTTGAAAAAATTGGCCCCCAACGTGTGCAGAATCACATGAAAACTATTTTTTTCCAAAAACGGTCTTCATGAGAAGAATTCGCACAAAAAGTGGTCCAAAATTTTTTCGGGCAAGTTTGAGGAAATTCGGGCAAAAATCCTTCGCGCCCCCAAAATTTTGCCTGCTTCTACTCCTATGGCCGATATGACCCGCTCATTGCACAAGAGGCAGGTTTATTCTTGTAGTGTCATGTAATGATGATATTGCAGTTCATTCATGTCCGTTTTTTGCTCTGCAAAGGCAGGCTGCGAAACTTGTGAGCGGATAGTTGTTTGTCCTAATTGCGTAACAATAACACAGCCTCAAATCTTCAAACGTTTAGCCTACTTCAAGTTACGGCGGTGGGGGTTTTGTTGCAAGTGACTGTTGAACGCAGAAATCCAGGAAGGTGATGTAATGCAGCACATAGGTGTAGGAGAAGGCAAATTTTTTGAGGTGCGAAGGATTTTGGCAGGAATTTCCCCTAACTTGTCCGAAAAAATTTTGGGCCACTTTTTGTGCGAACATTTTCTCAAACAGGTCTTCTTTTGGAATGACCTCCTAAAAGAGGTCTTCATGTGATTCTGCCAACGTTGGGCGCCATTTTTGTCCAGATTTTCAGGAATTTTGCAGAGGTTTTCACAGATTTTACCCAGATTTACACAGATTTTGCCCGAATTTTCAAGGATTTTGCCCGGATTTTCAACATATCGAAAAGTTTGTGGTGCGCTTGCACCCCCCGCCTCCTACACCTCTGATGCAGCGATACAGTGACTGCTGATGGGGGTTAGCAACATAGTTTTATACTGTGTGAAAGAAACAAGAGGGAAAATGTAGCAGTGCTTCTACAAGTTTGAAAAATCCATTGTTGATGTGAGACTGTGAGTGCGACCAATGTGCCAGAGTGAGTAGATTAATCCAGGGGTGTGAAATTAATTTGGTGTGGGGGTAATTTAAGGAAGGCAGCATTTAGCTGAGGGCGTACCTACTTTCTAATCATCAGAAGAATCCAATGGAAATAGAAACAAGTCTCGGTTCAAGTTTTGGGCTAAGTTAGAGGAAATTTCAGTATTGTTGATTTTTTCCTGAGTGCTTCCGCGGGCAACTGAAAACGCTGAGGCGGACCGCATGAGGCCCGCGGGTCGCCCATTCCTGGCTTAATCAAACTACGCTTATTCAGGCTTTTTTGACACAGTATAAGACTATGTGACTTGTTGGAATACGTCTTATCCTTTCAGGTTTATTTCTGGTATCTGAGTTAGTTCTTAGAGACAATTGCAGCTCTTGCCGAGACTCCAGAATCTGGAGTCCAGGTGTTTGCAGCTCTTGTTTCGAAGTGACACTGACAAGTTTTGCTAGATAAATTAACGCAATAATTTATGGTTTCTTTAAAGAGCAGGGCAATGCTTCTTTGAAAAAATTGCCCTGCTTTGAAAATCTGGCGATAGTAAACTCTATCTTCTTAATATACTTGGCTATTGCTGCCAAAGAATCGCATTTTTGTGACTGCAGTCGTAACAAGGGGCGTTTTTGTGGTGTAGAAAGCCGGTCCGTAGCCACGGGGTGGCATTCGGGGGAAGTACCACCCCAAATACTTTTGTGCGTCCCCAAATTGTGTTTTGTCCAGAAAAACTTTTTTAAACACATAATTTAAAAAAATTTTGTCCCCTAAAATGTATTCTGCCCACCAAACCTTAAAACCTGGCTACAGGCCTGGTAGAAATGGGAAAAGTGTTTTGTGAAAGTCCATTTGCATTGCATCGTCAGCAACCTGAAAGTATAAGCCAGCCATGTCCAACACAAATGGCTTACTGAGCCAAAAATTATGTCACTATCTTAATCAGGGCCGCACATTTTATGACATATTAATGAGGGCCGTGGCTTACTTTGATCTTGGCAAATTAAATTTAGCTCAACCAATTGTACTGAAAGCCTGCGTATCTAACTGCAATATTAACAGACGTTTTAAAGTGGCACTGAAGACCACCTACATCAAAAATGTCAAATTCACGTTTATCAAAACTAGGACAGGTTGTTAGAATACAGCATACTTTTACTACAGCGACAACCTAAACTAGGCCGCACAAAACATTCGACTGGGCCGCATGCGGGCGGCGGATTGGGCATAGCTGGTATAAGCAAAATGTGAACGTTGCTCCCCTTGGAAAAATTTCTGCGGACCCCCATGGGAGAGATGCTATGGTTATTATAATAACTTTGAATGGAGTAGGATTGTGGTTTTGAGAATTTAGTAGCATAAAATTAGTCTTATTGTAGTTAAGAGAAAGTTTGTTGGCTCTCAACCAGTGATCAATTTTACATAGTTCAAGGTTAACAGTTGTCAGAAGATAATTAAAACAGGAGTTTGACATATGAAGATTAATATCATCAGCAATTAAAGTATCCGATATGTCCTTTGCAGTCATGCAGCCGCATGACCAAAAAGAGTCCTCTAACCGTGTGTTTTATGGAATACTGAATACAGCAGTGGTGAATGCCTATGTTTTCTATAACGAGAACAAACCGTAAAACACATTGAAACGCCGGTTGTTTTAAAAGACTTTAGCAATGAATATGATCAAGGCCTTGTCGCAAAGGCGATTTTCCAATTGGAGGTTGCCTCGTGGGTTGCGATTCACCATCCGTAACACATTTCCTGGTCAGACGTCAGCGATACCGGCGGAAATCACTCAAGTGTTACCTACAAGCCAACTTTGCGAAACCTTGGTTTTTCTTAAAGAACTTTGCCATTTTGGCTAGAAGAACCTCAAAATTTAGAAAATTATCCTGAAAAAAAATTTCATGTTTCAGTCTATTTTCTTGTTTTGCATGTACATATGCAAGCTTCTAACACAATAAGACTTGGATCTTGTATAGACTAGCGGAATTTCAGAAATTTTTGTGAGTTTTTCTTGTCTCTTCTACGCGTACCCCAAACGATGATTTGGGGTGAATTTGTGCTTTTTTGAAATAATACGTTTTTTTGACATTACAGCAGTTATTTTTTAGGGTCTCATGATCTTGATAATCAAATAATTTTGTTTTAAATTGTTTGCAATCGGTAGTTTGCCACTGATTGCCAGGGATTTTCGTAAAATGATTTTGCCATTTTGGCTAGAGGAACCTTATGCACATAAAAATTGGAAAATTATCCTGAAAGTAATAAATTTTCATGTCCCAACCTAATTTGCTTCTATTGCATGCGCTCCTGGAATCTTCGAATACAATGTGACATGGCTGATGGCTCTTGTACAGTGGCGTAACTGACGAGGGGCAAGTGGGCGAGGCGCTCTCCCTGAAAAGATAAATATAAAAACTGGGCCCCCTTTAGTTGACATTTTGGTATTTATTTTTCTTTTGAGTTTCAGCAGGTTATTGTTTTTTTGCATTTTTGGTTTTTTTTGTGTTTTAGCTGGTATAGGCATCCACGATATTCGGATTCACTTTTATTTTTTAACCTTATTTTGAGAGTTGGCTCTTGGGCATCCCCAACGGTAGCCAGTGGGCCCCCTTCAGCTAAGTTCTGCACCCCCTGGCTCGAACATCTAGTTACGCCACTGCTCTTGTACAGACCGTTAAAAAGGACTGCTGGTGTAATTTCGGAATTTTTCGTGCCATTTCAGTGCCTACCCCACGTGTTTTTTGGGTGGACTTGTGTTTGTTTTTCAAATAACAATTATTTTTCGACATTCAACAAGTTATTTTTTATTGTCAGGTGAGCTTGAGAATAATAGCTGACATGTTGAAAAACCCATCCGTGCACCGGAAACCTTTCAGTAAGCCTGAATGATATTGGGAAAATTTCTTGGCTAAATTGACTTTCGTTACTATTACTGTTTGTTCTTTTTTAGCTACCAGAGCGGAGCTTTAGCGGAATTGGCGAAAATTAAAAGCAAACAACGCAGTGGGCAGTGAATTCCAAAGTTTGGAGCCTAGGCCATGTGAAACAATAAATTGTGAAGAGACTGAGTTTTGCAAAAGCCTAGCTATACACTGTAATAATAATAATTTTATTACAGACTCCTGGTCCATATGACAAACGCAATCATACAACACAAGAGCACATAACTGGTTATCCATAGGCATAGCGCATTATAGAATTGGTGTTTGCACACGACTAACACAGACAGGAGCAAAACACCTTAACAGCGTCCCAACTGTAGTATCATTCAACCATCATAATACAGGGATCCAGTAATGTGAGAGAAATGAAGGCATTCTAACATCAAAACTTTGAGGAAAACAGCTAACAGATGATAAAAGCGAAAGATAAGTCAGATGGGTGCGCACGTTGGCGTACATGGGCATGCAAACTGTTCCGATCAAGTTTTCAAGTGCTTTGCAAGGTGTTTATCATCAGATCGACAGCCAATTAATTTTCCGTAATTTTAAAGTAGGATTTGGCAGTTAGCGTTTTACCAGTAATATTTCTTACTTTTTGTATGCTTGGTTTGTACACGTAGCACACAGGATTTTTTAACTACACAAAAGCAATACTGATGAGACGTGAACACCGAAGCATTGCATCAAAAACTATTGCAGTTGGTAGCCATTATACAGGAGCTTTGAATAATTGAGGAAAAATGAAGATTTTGTAAAAAGCATCAGACATTTGAAGCGATCGGGTAAAAAAGTTAGATGAAGATGCGCAGCGTCTAAAAAATCGATACAACTTGTTTTTCAGCAAGGCATCAAAGTCCGAACGCAATGGCTAGTCTTGTGTGGGCGAACACTTACATTTCTGGGTATGTAATGCATGATTCGGTAGACTTTATTATACGTAGCACGTAACCGCTTCATAATATTCTGTATGTATTTGCTCCACAATTGGCAAGCATACATTGGCATGCAGTGACACGAAATAGAGTGTTTTTCATTGCAGAAGAGCACTGATCGAAAGTGCCTCTTTGTTTGCTGCACAGTACAGTGATTTAATTTGTCTCTGAACATCATCATCATCCTTCAGTAATGAAAACCCAAAAAATAGTTGGAAAATTTTCGAACAAGGTATGAGAGGAAAGAAGGTCAGAGCCCAAAAAGCATAGAGGTAAGAGGAGGGTTGCAAGGAGGACTGACGCCCCTTAACTATTTTGCTTTCCGGCAAAAATAATTCTGAACGGGAAAAAATCTTGTAAAAAAATTGTAGGCCCAATCTTTAAAATATTTTTTGTCGATATGAGCTCTTTTTCTGGCATTAATTGGGTGAAATCGCATTAGATAGATGTTTTTACTGCTTAGAGAAGTTTAATTGTAAACTTTTTGGAAATCTAATTTTTAGGCATGAACATACTTTTTCGAGCAAAATGCTGTAGCCCTCCAAAAAGTGTTGACTTTCTACTCCTAAGCCAAAATTTTTGTTACAAAATGCAGTAGGCTAGAAATGTGAAAATGGCGGTAGAGATGGGGGTAGTCATGGTGCGAGACTTTAATCATTCAATATATTTTCAAATGATGTGGTCCTGAGCCAACTGAGGTTAGACTTTGTCGCAGCAGTTTGAACATTTTCAAGAAGATTGCTGTTTCCGACAGAACAATTATCATAAACATCTCTATAGGTAAGGAAGGCAGAGCATAAGTACGATAATGTACTAACTGACCAGCCCGGCGCCACGAGGGGGCTTTGGTGGGCTTATCCCCCCCAAACAAAGTTCCAATCCCCCAAATTGAAATATGAAATGCTATAATAATATAGTTTTTGCGTTCAAGTCCGCCTGCACAAACGTTCAAGCCCCCTATTGAAGACTTTCTGGCGACGGTTCTGTAATTGACCACAGGATTCGTGCTGATAAATTATGTATCAATTATTCCAAAAGTAATTTAATGCTCCTGAATAACCCTAACAATAAATATTTTTCTGTTCACAATCAGTCATTATCAACTTTCGCATCATGTAGAATTTTGTTCACATTAAAACACCAGGCCAACGTTTCAGTTATCTGATCTGTTTGTTTTGCTCCTTTTAATTATCCAACTTACTGTATTTAATTGGGGAAGAGCCAGTAAATCCTACTTCCACTAATCAGATCGCACAATAAATCTGTAACAGCCCTTAATTATAACAAAACTAAAATGGATACTCTTAATTCTAAATACGGATTGTAAAAATTCCTAATTGTGGAAATAATCAAATGCCAAATTTATGTGCTTTTTTGATAATTGACGACGCTTTAGGGGTGCTTCTCTTATTTCAAAGTAAAGCAATGTTTGAAGTAGATAATTATGATCAAAAGTTTTGCTCAAGTCTAGGAAAAATATATCGTATGTTATTTGTTAGCTTTATTACAAATCATGTCATCACAGACGGCAGCAACTGCTAATTCAGTACATTGGTTCGTGCGAAAACCATACTGTCGTGGGCTTAGATTGCAACTACTTGAGACAAAAGTACAATCTGCTGTAATTCAATTTCTCACTTCAGAAAGGTTGGGAAGACTGGATATTGGCCTACAGTCATTAAGATTTGGGAATGGTTGTTTTAGAGAAGGGTGAATTTTAGCAATTTGTGAAACGGTGCGAAATTCATTTATGCAATAAATTTATTAGGAGAGAGAGAGGGTTTATTGGCACAAACATTAAACAATTTCATGCAAAAATAAAATTAAGGCGCTGGGACACCGAAAAAAAACTGCAAAACAGGTTGTCTCGTCGGGAGCCCCTCGAAAGTTTCATAAATATCCATGGTGGTTTAAAGTTGATGGCCGAATTAGTGCGAATTTAAAAAGGTTGTAGTTTTGAAGAGGTTGCAGTCTGCTGGATGATCAACACAGTTGTGCGGGAGTGCTGGGTCGCAACCGGTATCTATCGTTGTTTGCTCAGTTCCGCAAGGAGCTGAGCGTGGCAGAGAAAGTGTAAACCCAACTAAAATGAAACTCTGCCCGGGTTTCCGTAACCCTTTTG
>Ga0210059_1007574_pt1 | contig 17219 bp, 11 predicted proteins | sample Ectturendosymbi2_FD_188042 | JGI IMG/M metagenome (GOLD analysis project Ga0210059, IMG submission 188042) | Ecteinascidia turbinata endosymbiont from Florida, USA - Sample 2 (SPAdes) (version 2) | ecosystem: Host-associated > Tunicates > Ascidians > Unclassified | place: Key West, Florida...
CTCAAACGGATCGGCCAGTCTAGTAGATTGCACTCGAAAAAAAATTTTTGCCTGGGGGGTGCGGGTTTTTTATGAGTGACGTCATAAGTGGAGGACTTTTAGGCCACCTTAGCCCACTTTGCCTGGCCCTGGGCACCAACAGTTAGGTGGTAGTATTTCGCTGAAGTTTTTACTGGAAACCAGGCTACAATTTGAGTCTTTTGATACTTTGGATGACCTGCTGGGGTTTCGGGTTCAATAGTTGTGACGTAAGTTAGTAAAAATATTTGACTAATCAGCTAATTAGTTAATTAATCAATTTGTTTATTTTAGATCATAACTTTTGAACCAGAAACGCTAGAAAGTCAATGAAAGGCTTAAAAGACTCGGACTCAAGTCTAGTTTCCAATGAAAACTTCAGTGAAACACTTTGACCTAGTAGTTGGGCCTTAGGCCAGGCAACATGAGCCAAAATGACCCTGAAACTACTTCACTTATGACGTCAGTCACAAACAACCAGCACGCCCCAACCAAAAAAATTTTTTTCGAGTGCAGTCTACTAGACTGGTTGATCCGTTTGAGCCATTGAACAGCTCTCTAGCGCAATCTGCGGAGGAGCTAGGGCGTTGGTAAGGCAACCGAAAACTGCTGTTTTCTAGGCCGAAATTGAAGTACGAATATATCGTAGGCCGCCAGCAAACAAGTTAACAACTTTGAGTTACTTTGCTTTAGCTACTAATTGTAGAAAAAATGCAAAATAGTCCAAAATAATATTAACTTTTTCAAAAAACTAATTAACATGAAACAACCAACTGATAGCATTGGGGGCACCCATTGCAATGCGGGCCCTGAGCAATTACCTCCTTTGTCCCCCCTCAGTTCGCTCTTGGTTATGTAATGTAGGTGATTGGTTATGAATGCAGGCTAGTAGCCTTGGGGGTATTTGGGATTGGTGACCCACCAAATTTTTTGTACCCCCTAAAGTTTTCTTGTTTAAACATATAATTAAAAACAAAAATATTTTCCCCTAAAAATATATTTTGCCCCCACAAACCTCAAAAACTTGGTTACTGGCCTATATGAATGTGGTTAGTCTGCTGTGAAACGTGGTTTGTTATGAACATATATGTTTTGAAACATGGTTCGTTATGAACTTTGCATAGCCGTTGCTAGCTACCTAGCCACTGCCTGAATTTAAGTCAGTGTGATCCAACTACAGGCCCGCCACAGCGTTTTCAGTGTCTCATGGACACATTCAAGAAAAATCTTCATATCTGAAATTTGTTGAAAAGCGTGTATAGTTACATTTGTCTCACTGAATTGCTTGCTCTGGATAAAGTACGTTTGCGCAAGAACAATGAATACTACCTTTTCTGTGTACCATTTCGTTTTACTTATTTATTTTATGATCAAATTAGAAGGTACGGCCCGGCACTAACCCTTAGCTGGGGCACCTGACTAGATAACCTCTGAGTTTTTTTGGTGCCCCGATGTTCGCTGTCGTGAAGAGTACATCTGGTGCAATGAACTCAGTTACAACAAATAAATCTGGCTGTCTATCTGCTAAACCCGGCCATCTCAAAGTGGCCTGTGAGCAAAATTAATTGCCCATCCCTACAATAGTATATATTTTTAGTTAGAACAAGCATTACAAATGTGCAATAAGGGTGTTAGAGACTGCAGAGAGCTTCTGGAAGTTACTCAGCAAAGTGTGTGAGAGTGCATTTTCTATGATGAAGCAATCAAATCTAAAAACAGAAATCAAATGGGAGGTGAAACACTGTACCATAGTATCAGAGAAGCCTCGGCCACAGGCATCCCACTGATAGAGATTTGTAATAAATTGCTATTTGCTGTTGTTTCAATGACGCAATCACTTGTCTTCCCTTTTTTAGTTTTAACTGATGAATCTGTTGGTTTATAGCAGGGGTGGCCAATTTGTCTTTGACTGGGATCGACTACAAAATTTCTTGGTAACTCATGATTGACCGGTCGGTGATAAAGTCACAGGTAAAAAACGTCAAGGTTGAGTATCGCATCTAAAAATACAATCTACCATCGTCTTAGGAAGTGATAGAAGGCAAAGTGTCTGTTGCACCTAAATCATGATTTTTATGCAATAATAGGAAAACATCTTACAACACCTTTGCCGCATCTGCTGAGCTAGCCTGTGGTCAGCCATGGCAAAAGGCACCAGAGAATATGTGCGACCAACCAATTGATGGATAATTTTTATGTACTTTCTGGAATATTGATTGAAAAATGTTCTTTTCAGGTATCTTGTCAATTCAATGCAAAATCAGGCGCGATCCACCAGACCAGTTGATACGGTGATTATGATTCTAAAACCCCAGGGAAAAAGTTCTTGCCCCACTGTATAAAATATCTCTCATTGTTTAACTGACCACAATGCAATGCATAAACACTAAGCATAAAAATGAAGTTTGTGGTGTTGGATACAAGCTGGTAGTTAGTAATGCACTCTGTACAAGCAGATACTCAAAAGTCCTATTGTTTTTACTGTATTTTTTAGTCTTGTTTAAAGTAAAATATTGTTGTGACAATGAATGGCATAAAGGCTGAAAAAGATGTATCAAGTGAAGAAGATGAAGTGCAAATGACTGATCCACAGTTCATAGATTTAATGCAGCAACTTGAAGGATATACTCCTACAGTAAGTTCAGCAATAGAATGTCACAAATATATTACTATGAAGCAGGGCTTTATACCGATCGGTTTACCTTTTTCTGTTATATGTTTGGTGTTCTATGTGTGGAAAGTACATTATGAAAAATAATTACACTCCACAGATGCACATCAAAATGGGGTGTTTTACATTGTCTTAAGATGTGTTTTTTATATTGGTGTGTAAAATCAAAACTGTGCAATCAATTGTCTTAACTGCTCACAACTGTTACTAACATTGATATAACACAACATGTAACAAAAATTGCTTTACAAAGAAACTGCTGAAATTTAGGACCTCTTGGTGTACTTCCATGGAAATAGGAAAAATGATGCATGATATCAAACATTTTGACCTGGTAAAAATTCCATTTTTATGCTCACAACATGCCAGCTAAGCTAGAATAAACCACAGTGAATTTTGTCATTACTGCCACTTATTATAACATCCAAGGTTCTGTACATTAAAAGCTTGTTGTGTTTTTTAGAAACATTTTGCTCAAGCTTTATCCTATGTCTGAATTATTTGCCATGTATCATGCAACTTTGAATAGATGAATCACTAGTGTGCACCATGCCTGTGAACATACAGTATGTGAAAGCTTGTGGTTAAGTGGATGTCAGCAGCATGGTTGAGGAGTCAGAGGTAAAATATCTGACTCCAACTCTGACCTTTCTAAAATTTCCGACTCCGTCTTTTTCAAAATTTTCAACTCCCAAATCCTTAACATAAAGTGAATGAAGTTGGGCTGATAAGAATTTGGTAGCAATTAGCAATCAATAGAAACTTGTGGTGCAAAACAAGAAATCTTCGTTTCAACAAAAGTTTCAAAAGAAATTTACCATTTCAACAGGAATTCTTAACTTAGGAGTGTTATTTGAAAATGATCCAATTATACTTCCGGAGTCGGACAAAAAATCTGACTTCGACTCTACCCAAAAGCCTCCAACTCCTTATGACTCCGGCTCCAACTCTGCAACCCTGGTCAGCACCAGAAAAATGTCTGCCAAGTTACAGCAGAGTAGTCATTTTTTGTCTTTTTGTTGCTTGATTGTTCACCACTATCACTGTTAGATGCAGTTCCTAAATGAAATTTTGAAACAAGAAATAATAAGCTACTTATATAACCTCAAGTTTAGGGTGCGTAGTTGGTTGCATAGCACTGGATAAAAGTAAAATTAGTGTAGTCCAGTTTTTGCCTGACAAATTTGTTGTTCTTTGCTGTTTGTCCAACAAGTTGCTTTGCATGAAAGTGGTATCAAAAAGTGTGTTGAATATGAAGCAACATGCTTGTAGGGGTTTTTGAAAATACTTTATTATTCTTGTTTATAAAACTTTCTTGGGCTTGCATTACCATCATGTTATTTATTACTTCTTTAACAGAGGTTCATGGATACTATATAATAGCTTGTTCATAACTTGAAATGTGAAACAGTCCTTGGATCAATCTAAATCTAAAGAAAATGATTCACAAAAGACGTAGATTGTTTGTGAAATGGCGCCAAACACAATGTCGCCATCATTGTCTTGCCTACAATCGCCTTCGAAATAAAATTCAGAGGTACAAAAAGGATCACAAGAATCAGTATAACCAATTTGTTCTCAGTAAGCTGGATTCATTATCGACATCTCGACCTGACTTCTGGAAAACTGTCAAAGATTTGCTTGGCAAACGTTCCTATTCAAATGCTCATTTGATCGGTGGTGACACTATGACATGACATCAAAAGCAAATATTTTTAACAAATATTTTACCTCCATTTCTACAGCACCTGACTCCATACTGTCTAAAATACTTCCCAGATTTCATATGTGTATTGATCTATGCATTCCTCCCCTCTCAATCGATCCCCTTGATGTTTACCATGTACTACTATCTCTTAATCCTAATAAATCGAAAGGCTTTGATAACTGGTCTAACAGACTTCTGAAAAATTGCGCTCAATCTCTTGCCACTCCTTTCAGTCTTCTCTTCAACTTCATTTTAGCCACTTCTCACTTCCCTACAGCATGGAAAATTGCGTCAGTAATTCCACTTCACAAATCTGGTTCTTTGCATGATGTAAAAAATTACAGACCGGTTTCTATTCTTCCCTCTATCTGAAGTTTTTGAAAAGCTAATCCATCAACACCTTTACAGTTATTTTGAAACCAACAACTTGCTTTATAATTGCAATTCTGGATTCTGCAAATACCATTCCACTACATCCAATATATTAGAAGTCACTCATAAACTTCTCGTTGCCAAAGGTAGCGGTTGTTCATCGCGAGTTGTGTTTTTGGATATTTCTAAAGCTTTTGACAAAGTCATTCATTCCGCCCTTCTTTTCAAATTGCGTCAGCTTGGCGTGACTGGTTCTGTTTATAACTTACTGCAGTCCTACCTATCAGGTAGGTCGCAATTTGTCCGTTTAGGAGATTTTCGTTCTGACCATTTGCATACAAACTGTGGCGTGTCTCAAGGATCAGTACTGGGTCCCTTACTTTTTCTGGTATATGTTAATGACATTGGTACAAACGTTAAATCTTCAGTTTCTCTATCTGCTGATGACACTATACTTATATGTTCTTTTGAAAATCACAGCGCTTTACATACTATGTTATCTAATGACCTACGTCAGTTGGAGATGTGGTCTGATTTGTGGAGTGTTACTGTTAATGCTGCAAAAAGCAAAGTTCTTGCCATTACAAATAATCCATCTCTTCATCTTCCACTACGATTCTGCAACCAAGCACTAAATTAAACTACTTATCACAAGCATCTAGGACTTATTTTTCATCGGTCTCTGACTTGGCATTTACACATCTCAACCCTGCATCACAGCACAATGTCAATAATTAACGCGTTGAAAAAGATTAAAAACTTTCTTCCCAGGTATTCACTTCTTGTACTCTATCGTGCATATGTTTTGCCCATTGTTGATTACAGTGATATTATTTTTGATAATTGTACAACTATTGACTCTAATCTCCTTTAAAGTGTTGAAAAATTATCCTCGGTTGCCTCAAGACCACATCCCATGAGATTATTCTGAGACTTAGGTCTTACCACATTGTTTATCTGTCATCAGTTTCACATTCTTGACTACTTGACCGCTGGTCCACTTTATTTTTTTTTCGTGGCTGCTGTCTGATGCTAGAACGCCGGTATGGTTTTCGCGCTGGCGCTTGAGGTGGCAAGGCGTTGTTTTAAAAAGGGTCTGAATGGAAAACCTTGCACCATAGAAACCAAATTCTGCACAAAAACGTTAAGTCGTATTGTGTAGTTTATGAAGATCAAAATAAAAATTTTTTTCACTTCTTTTGGAGAGAAAAAAACCCAGAAAACAAGGATGGATTGCCTGTTTTTTGACTTTGAAAATTTATTGCGCCCATTCCAACAATGGGAAAAATGTAAAAATCACAGAAACGGTTGCTATAGCTGTTACAAGGCGCCCTGCCAAGTTTGGAATTACAAAATTGTAGAGAAGAAAAGTTATGACAGTTTTTATATCACCTGGTCCTAGACAGCATTTCTGCTTTTCGACTCCATCCGAAAACGCACATGCGTTCAGCTGTGCTTTGCCAATCGCTAAATAACTCAATTTGGTTTTGATTTGACTGAAACGTACAGTACTATTTCGTTTCAATACGTAAGACCTTCATAGATATTTTCGTTGCACTAACTGAACTCCGAAAAAAAAAATTACTACACACATTGTACCACAAAAAACACGCAGAATTTTATTTTTGCATAAAAAAACCACACAAAATTTTCTTTGCACAAAAAAACAACACAAAATGTTACTTGTACATGGCCTGAGCATTCGACAATTGCCAGCTCTTGGATGCTGAAATGTAACGCTTCTGCTGTTGTTGCAGAAAAAATGTGAATATCACAGAACATGTTGCGATTACCTTGTAGCAGCCGCATGTCAAGATAGTAGTGCATGAAATGAGAAGAGAAAACTACAACATTTTTATCAGCTGGTCGTAAATATGGTTTGAGATTTGTGAAAAAGTTATGCACGCACGTTCAGGTGCTTGGCATTATTGCGATGGTAAAGGACGAGCGGCAAGGGTGCAATGTGAGCCATTGTTGGCAGCAATTTTTGTTGTCCTGTGTTGAACTCTAAATCTCCATTGACATGTATTGTTGGGACTCAGCAAAAAGTCCACAAGCCGTGATCACTGAATTACTGCTTTTTCGCAAATCAACGGGTGTTATTCTTCACGATACCCTTCCTGCCTTACCATAGCTTTGCGCTAACGGGCCGTTTGAAGACTGCCAAGTGCGAATGTTTGTGAAGCAGCACGCATTGCCAAGTACGAATGTTTGCGAAGCAGGGCTAATTGCCAAGTGCAAATGTTTGTGAAGCAGCCGAACAGGCAGGTCCAGTAGTTACTTGCTAATGCAAATAAAACAATTTTGCAGCAGCTAAAACCGTCAACTTTCTACATGATGTTCCAACTGACACTAATTTTTTATCCACATCACACTGGCATGCGTTTGGAAATGCTTTACACTAACGGGTCATTTGAAATCTGCCAAGAGCGAATGTTTGTGAAGCAGCGTCGAAAAAACGACTAAAGCAGTTACTTGCTGCTGAAAAAAATATTTATGCTCAAGCAAAAATTGTCAAATCTCTACAAGATATGTTCTAACTCCATAAAATAAGTTGTGGAGTAATTATTTATGCATTCTGGATTGGCAGGCGTTCACTAATGCTTTACACTAACGGGTCATTTGAAATCTGCCAAGAACGAATGTTTGTGAAGCAGCGTCGAAAACACGGCTGAAGCATTTACTTGGTGCCGAAAAAAATATTTATCCTCAAACAAAAATAGGCCAAATCTCTACAAGATATGTTCTAACTCCGTAAAAACAGGAGTAGAGTAATTGTTTATGCACTCTGCATTGGCATGCGTTCACAAATGCTTTACACTAACGGGTCATTTGAAATCTGCCAAGAGCGAATATTTGTGAAGCAGCATCAAACACGGCTGAAGCAGTTATTTGCTGCTGAAAAAAATATTTGTCCTCAAGCAAAAATCATCAAATCTCTACATGATAGGTTTTAAGTCAGTAAGAAAGTTTCTGAGTGATTGTTTATCCACATTACATTAGAAACCGCTCCCAATTAAATGTAATGTGATGAGACAATCAGCCACATGGTTGCAGCAGGCCGATCTTATTTCCACACTCTGGGAAACGCGTGCGTGACTGCAGGCAAAATATACCATGGTTGCATTGAAATGCTTTCCTGACCACACCATACGTCAGTGAACATTATAAATATATGTTTCTGGTTGCTAGAGACTTGTACGAAATGTTCGTACTTTATACGAAATGTTCGTATTTTATAGAGGAAAACATACGGCCCGGCGCTCAACGGTTGGTGTTTAAAGTGAAGTATGAGTATACCGTGGGCCGGCGGTCTGCAGTTGGGCAAGCTTCCAGACAACCAGTGCTCGATGTGTTAAAGCCTTCCGTTCCATCCTTTTCGGACCATGTCCATTGTTCCTATCTACCCTTGCTCCGAAATTTTTTAAAAATCTTTCCGACTACTCTTCACGTTTCCATACGAACGTTCAACTACTTTCCTGGAAACACATTCCTTACATAATTCTTTTTTCATAAAGACTCAAAACTCTGGAATTCTCTATCCACTTACCTTCATAATTTAAGCTCCAAAGTATCTGATTTATTCCTTACCAAAAAAAACTAATGCTTGGCATTTGCATGGTTGCAATACTAACGCAACTGCTATCTTGTGTATGCTTCATTTAGGACATAGTAAATTGAACATAGATGGCCACTACATTCAGATCTGTCAATTTGGTGCTATTAAGACTGAAGTTCACATGTTTCTTGAGTGTCCTTCCACCTGTACTTCACGTCGAATGTTGTTTACAAATGTCTCTAAGATTCTCGCCGAGGAAAATGTGTTTTCCCACTCTGAGTTTGCTGCATTGAATCGAGCTGAATTGGTTGAAATACTTCTCTTTGGACACCCTAAACTATCTAAAAGTCCTTCATTGCGCTTGTTTAGACAGACGTGTCTGTTTTTGTCCAGAAATCCACCCTTTTAATATAACCTCACCGTTTGATACGTTTTCTGTTTGTACTGTTTTATTTGTGTGTATTGTATGTGTGTCATTTTTCTTCATTGTTGGTCTTTGTGTTGCCAATGATCTCTTCAGGCCATGGCCTACCTTCATTGGCTGTTTGTTAATAAATAATAACTTAAAGCTGAACTGGACAGGAAAGGTATCACCATGGGAACCTTTGTTGTTAATGATAAGTATAGATAGAGTAATATCTTCAACTTGCTCATAATCTTGTCAGAGGATGTATTAGTCACACGAAATCTATGCCATGAGGTGGATCATTAGAACTTAGTAGTTCCATGTTGTGGGCAGTTATACTTATGATCGTTAATTCCTTCAACACACAATTGTTTTATGTGATATGTCAAGAATTAAATTATCAAGTTTGTGGTCAGTTGCATACAAATATTTCATTTATTCATAACATTGTTGTCCATAAGGTACTGTTTCACATTTATTCATAAAAATAACCTCATAAACTAAACCTACTTATGACATCAATAAGGTATATGTATTTAAATAGATTCCTGATGGAGTTGCTGAACACTACCTCAACAAAGCTGGTGTTAATACAGATGATCCAAGGATGTAAGTAGTTTTTTTAATGTGTGCTTATGTTGTATTTATTACCATAATATTACATGTTATAATTGCATATAAACATAAGAGTGTGTTGTGAAGATACAGTATATGATTATGAAAATTTGACATGCTATTTAGAAATAATTTGAACTCATTTTCTGTACTTTGAATTCTGTTATTAAGGGTTGTTAAACTAAAACTGGTAAAAATTATTGAACTGCTAATTCCTGCTCTGGTATTAAAATAGTAACCAAAATTTTGTATTTGCTGGTATCATACTAGAAATTACAATAATGTATATTTGTGTAGAGCAATGTCTCAAGTGGGTACTTGACATAACACTTTGAGAGCCGGTCTACGATATATTCATACTTCAATTTCGGCCTTAAAAACAGCAGTTTTCGGTTGCCTTACCAACGCCCTAGCTCCTCCGCCGATTGCGCTAGAGAGCTGTTCAAGGGCTCAAACGGATCGGCAGTTGCATAATACTATTACAAAACAACAACGTCCCTGCCTTGTCTAAATGGCGCCTGCGCAATGACATGAAACAATTCACATTTTTGAACACTTTAAATTGATATTGCGTTGAATGCACGTGTTTCGGAATTTCCTCCTCTGGCATGTGCCAACTCCAATGCAAGCAAAGCTGTCAGAAGCTTGTACACTACCACACACATGCAGAGCTGTTTTGTTTTATTTTGCTTCATGGCGAGAGGACATTGTCCAATCACGATCGTTTTGTAGCTTTGGCCTAAATTTTATGTGCTGTTTACACCTACCAGGTTACCACTAAATCAAATAAGTTTAGGCCTTCCATTGTGTCATGCCAAGTAATGCAGGTTCGTTTCAACTGAAGTTTATTTTTATGAGGAAATTCTCATAATGAAAGCCGTGATAGCTAGCCTCAGGAAGTGTGGTCACATTATCTGAACAACATATCAGTCAAAGGTTGTATTTCTAAAATAGCCTTTTTAGAATTGAGCAGTTGACGATGTTGTTTTCTGCGCAAAAAGTCCCATATTGATTTTGAGCAAGTCACTTTTACATTATGATGTAAAATCAGCAGAGCAATTCCAACTCAATCGTTCTTCTCCGCAGTGATTTCGCAAGTGCATTTATAACACTGCCATCTTTGATAGATAGCGCTCCACAGATGCAGATGTGCAGTTGATTGTCAGCTTCGATTTTATAAGTGTATCTACGTATGGATAAACAGCTTCCGTGACTGTATGGATGACATATGCTGAATGTTCGACAAACTAAGTATCTTTTCAGCACCATGTCTGTAGGAACAAAAATCGATGGTGATGTAATAAATGCGCTGTGACCAAAAGCAATGATGATTTGGAAATTTGGCTATGAGATAAATACCACTATTACAGTGAATAGTTAGCAACTAGTCCTACTAATCAAGTTTGATTAGATTTTAGGTAGAGATCGATCGATAAGTTTTTTTTTGGCCGATACCGATGTTTTTATTTTTCATTGCCGATAACCGATGCTGATATTTTGCAACACTCGAACCACATTTGAAAGACAATACTACAGTGCGATGAATAAGCATATAACATGGAATTCTGCACAAACCTGGGCCACTAAGATAGTCAAAAACCATGACCTTGTTCGCAGGCAACCATCTCTGCTTACTGCGCAAAACCTGGGATTGAAAGTTACATCATAGACTGGTTGATTGGGATGATTTTATTCTTAAAAGTGATACTGATAACGTGACAGACCCCTTTTTTCCAGGCTAGATGCACCACTGGTGTTAAGGATGGGAGCTTTAGTCACAGTGTTTCTGCACAAGCTAGGATAATTAGAGTTGCATTCAGTTAAGTTTGCTGAAGTTTTTGATTGTAGATATTATTTTTGATGTTTGCAAATTCATTGCAGTCTTAAATAAGTTTGTGTGCAAGAACCTCAAATTTATTAGGTCTTAGCTGAACAACCTGTTGATTTTGATGAAGAACTTAACACCTTAGGCTCTAGGACAGTTCGTATGAGCCACATTTCTTGTGTCACTTTGCACCAACATAACTTACTAGCGGATTAAGCTAGAGAGCTGTTTAAACCCTTAAAAGATGTGGCAAATCTTATAGTTTGGATTTTAAAAAATTGGTAAGTTTTATTTTTTTGTGGGTGACGTCATAAATGGGGTAGGTTTAGGCTTTTTTGGCCGAGGTCACGGAGCACTGACTGCCAACGCCAAGCGCTAATTTTTTCACTCAAGTTTTAGTAGAAACTAGGATATGATTCCAGTCTTTAAGAGTCTTTGATTTGCCATCTAGCATTTCTGGTTTGAAAGTTCTGGACAAAAAAACAATATTTGGATAAAAAATCAAGTCCTGCAAGGTAACCTTGGCCATTTTAGCAGAAGGCCATAACTCGCCAGCCGATTGAGCTAGAGAGCTGTTCAAATCCTCTAAAGGTGCAGAAAGTCTTGTACTTTTGATAAAAATATTGGGAAGTTGTGGATTTGAGTTTTTTGTTGGTGACATCATAATTGGGGTAGGTTTGAGTTCTTTTTGGATGATGTCATTTTACCCTGCGCCCCAACTGCAGGTGGCAATTTTTTGTTTCTTTCTTAATGCCTTTGCTGCTGGCGTATAAATATATTGTACATAAAAATAAACCTAAAATCAAGCAGTTTTCATGTGTCTTCGCAATGGCATAACTCTTCTGCTGATTGCTGTAGAGCTGGGGTCTCCAAACTTTTTTGTCTGAGGGCCACATAAGCTATTACAGAACATATCGAGGGCTGGATGTCTTCTGTAATGTGATTGTTTCGGGATATATGACATTCTATGAAATCAAGAAATGTTTGGTAAATATGCTTTGCAAGCCAGATATAACAGCTTTCCAGGCCGCATTTGGCCTGCTGGATGTAGTTTGGAGGCCCCTTCTCTAGAGAGTTGTTCAAACCCAGCCAAAGGTTCTAAAGTTGCAGATTTTTAACTAGTTTGATTTTAGAAAAAGAAACAAAAATTTGACTCTTGGGGTTGGGGCCCAGTGCCAGGTGAAGTGGGCAAAAAAGGCCTAAATCTACCCTATTTATGACATCACCCACAAAAAAACTCAAATATAAAAATTCCCAATATTTTTTAATCGAAAGAACTCGTCTTTCTGCATTTTTTGAGGGTTTGAACAGCTTTCTAGCTCAATCGGTTGGTGAGTGATGGTGGTGCAAAGTGACACAAAATTAGCTCACGTGGGACTTCAAAGTATGAGTATATCATACACTGGCTCCCAATTCACTTTGACTGTGGAACTTTTCATCAACAGGGTGGTGTACTTCCACATGTTATTTAAATGCACACAACTGTGTATATTGCTTGTCATTAAAGGGTTTTCTGAAAAAATTAACTGTTTACTTAAATGTGCACATTGTAGCTGTTTTAAGTTTCGTGATTCTTGTTGAAGGCATGGATACTGATTTAATGAAAGTGCAAAATGTACTATGAAGATATAATGCTTTGTATGTGGAATATAAAAAATCAAGCTCGGCCAAGTTCTGTGTTGTCTTTTTTATTTAAATGAAGCTGGCTAAACCTCAATGGCTGTTTTTTATAATTTCCACTATGATTTTACACTTAGCTTTGGCGATGTGTAATTTCAGAGCATTTTTTCCCAGTATATTTGCCTATACTACGCTGGTCCAGGCACAACAAAAGAGCACCTCTGATGTTTTGTATGTCAGGTGCTGGTGTATTTTTTAAATAGACTAGATTGCCAATTAAGGGCTCTTTTTCTTTGTGAATCACTGTTCAGATAGGAAAGAAATTGTTTGAACGACTTATGGTGCTAACCAGAATGATTGCTATGTTATTGCTTTCAACACTTTTTGCTTGTGAAAACAAACTAGATACCTGGCAGATTTTCAGTATTTACCGTCTTCATACCAGTTTAGCAGTACACTTTGCAATTGCACCCAATCAAGTGCTTTGATTTTTAAATCTGTTAATTTTCTTAATAGTTTTCGCATGTGACTGTGCGAACTTTCAACAGGAACAGGTTACAACTGGTATCCAATAGAAATTGGTTGGTGCACAACCGATGCTTGAGATTTTAGCGTGTCTGTGTGTAGTAGTAAGTTACATATGATGATTGTTGTTAGTCATAACTGTATGCCATGTGTACAATGTGTATGCTATGTTTCTGTTCTGATAATAATATGATGATGCTACCATGGGAAATGTTGCAGAGTTCGTTTGGTGTCACTTTCAGCACAGAAGTTCATTGCGGACATCCTCAATGATGTGATGCAGCTGAACAAAATGAAAGGTTCTGCTCAAAGTGCAAGATCAAACAAAGCTAAAGACAAAAAGTACTCTTTTTGTTTCTACTTTTCTGCTTTGACATATTGACAAGCATAACCTGTTGTGCATTTGCTCTTGCAGTTTAGATTTTCCAGTTGGTTGTTATTAGATTAAGTCTTCAGTTTGACTTTTCGTGGATGTTGAAAGAATTTGTTAACTGTTTCATGGAAGACTAAATGTTGTAACAGTTGTGATTCGTGTGCAAAATTATGCAGTCAGTGCACTAAAACAACAAATATTTTAGTGTCTGCATTATGCAACTGACCAAACAAAAATGGTATGCAAAGTTTTATGTTTATTCAAAACAGCCAATGATAGAAGGCCAGGTCCTAAAAATATGCCAGTCTACGAATATAGTACTTTGAAATCAGTATAAAATCAAGCAGTTTTCATTTGTCTTAGCAACGGCATAACTCCTCTGCGGATTGCGCCAGAGAGCTGTTCAAACTCTCAAAAGACTCGGGAAGTCTTCAAATCTGCAACGAAAAAAATTTGGGTTTTTTTTTTGTAAGTGATGTCATAAATGAGGTAGGTTTTTGGCTATTTTGGTGGTTTTTGGCCTAGGGCCCACTGCTAGACGGAAGTATTTCGCTCAAGTTTACATTGGATACTACAGTAGGCTAGAATCAGAGTCTTTTGAGCCTTTGATCAATTTCCTAACGTTTCTGGTTCAAAAGTTATGATCTAAAAACAACAAATTAATTAATTTCCCAATTATTGAATTAATTACAAATTTTGTTGTTTTTAGGTCATAACTTTTGAATCCAAAACCCCAGTAAGTCATCCAAAGCATCAGAAGACTTGGATTTTAGCCTGGTTTCCAATAAAACTTAGAGTGAAATACTACCATCTAGCGGTTTGGGCCCATGTCCAGATAAAGTGGCCCAAAAAGGCCTAAAACTACTCCACTTATGACATTACTCACAAAAAATCTGAAGCCCACAACCAAAACTGTTTTAATTGCAGACTCGGACTCGAAGACTTACCAAGTCTTTTAAGGGTTGGAACAACTCTCCAGCACAATTGGTGGAGGAGTTATTCCATTGCAAAGACACATGCAAACTGCCGGTGTTAGGTTGAAATCATACTGGCTGTGGAGGTGTTAAATATTGGGAGCAAGGACAGAGGAAACAAGGGTGTGGTTCAAAAAGTGTACATAATATGAAATGTAAATATGTATGTTAAATCGATGATGGAAAATGTATTGAAACCTAAATCATCCAAGCAATGTTGATTGATTTAAATCTAACAATAAAAGTCAAAAAAATCAAATAATAAATCATATTCAGTTTTGAAGCATTGTTTGATTTCTCTGACACATTTAATTAGCATTGTAATAGGTTTGCACTTATATTAGTATAGAAGGCAGAATGTTCTTATGATGACACATGTTGAATGCAATTAGCTTCTGTCAGATCAGATTCTATGTCACCAAACTTCGAAAATGACATGTGGACTGAAATCACTAACCCCTGCGGACTCAGAAGTCAGAACTGATAGAATGCTGCAAGTTTGAACGTGTAGACTGGCATTATAAAGCTAGTTTTTTTCAGTCATAGAGTGAATTTTTTTAAATGACTGAAAAAATTAAGTCACAATGTCTGAAAATATAGACTAGTGACTACTGTTACGTTTGGCCTGTTTACATGGCGCATTTCATTGTGGCCACATTGTGGCTGTTATTTTCTGAGTCACGTTTAAGAGTGTGACTTTCTTAAGCGTGACTCAACAAATAAAAAGCCACAATCAACCAAAAGCCACAATTAGGCCACAATGAAATGCGCCATGTAAACAGGCTAATTGAGTATTAATGCTGCTATGGGACAAACTGAATTGTCACACTGACCAAAATGTCTCAGCAGAAAAAAAACAGGCATGAAGTAAAAGTTGTATCTAAATTCCATCAAATGTGTAGGCTGTTGATTGTAGACATAGTAGTTATAGAACAGTGTTTCTCAAAGTGAGTGGAATCGCCCCCTTGGGGACAATTTTGATGGACAAGGGGGTGATAGGGGGTGAAAAAACACCAAGGGGGAGAAAATGCTCAGCCGCTAATCGATCACTGAGTTAACTTCAGCATCCTACTATTATGACTTGTTACTTCCTTGCAAATTTCAATTTACTATTATAATCGTTGGAGGTTGTTGCTAAAAATAATTTATCTGTTGAATTTTTACTCTGGATCGTCTATGTGCCCGGCTACAGTTTGGATTATTTCCGGGCTGCGGAGGCGTCCTAAAAATGTCACAGCTCTGGCTCCGCAGCTCTTCATGAACATGGCTCCAGCTCTGGAGCTCTTGGTTTTCATGAGTGTGGCTCTGGCTCTGGAACTCTTTTTTCATGGCTCAGGCTCCAGCTTCTGTTCGTTTTCACACATTCATATTTTAATCGTCTTGGTGTGCCTCAAGTTGAATGGAAAATGAATTAAATCAAGTACACAAAACCAGGAGAATATACCAAACCTTTTTCAGTAATTTAATCTGGTAGTTTTTACAAGCAGCGCTGTTACCATGAGCAAATCAGCAAAAAAACAACAATCACAGGTTCAGACGATTCAGAGAACAGTTCCTAGTAGAAATGCAACTCAAGATAACGGTAATATAAACAATTTCTGGAAAAGCAGTCGGTGGTTTTGCCTTCAATGCCTGAGGACCTTTGTTATTTCTTATGACAGAATCAAGAAAATGGTAGTTTAGAAAACTACATTTGTGTCCGAGCATTTACACACAGACCAGTCCCAATTGACTAGGTGTTATTCACTCGTTGTATGCTTTGCCTGTGGCAGTCTTGACGATTCCAGCTAACGGTGCTGCCCGGGCAAAACATGCAAGCGCAAAACACATGGTCGACTCTCATGTATTCGTTCAAACACGCACAAGTTTGCATTAACTCAAATGCCAAGATGTGTTTGAAAGCCCGTTGTTCAAAGAAATAGTATGAGTTCTAGCAAGAAATTCACATCAGATTTTTGCTGAAAACTTCTGATTTCTTATCTTTTGCACTCATAATAAGCATTGATGAATCGCAAAGTAAAGCACAATTTAACATGCTAAGCTCAGGAGAGAATAAGACTGATGTTTACCGTGCTGAGAACATAGATTTTTTTTCCAACGATGAAAACTTCAAGAAACGTGCAGCATTTATTTGCATTTATTTTTATACCCTCCTGATAATGTACTGCTATGCGAAGCAATGCCAGTTCGCTACCAATTATTTATAACTTTCATGTTATGCTACTGCTTGTAAACGTAATGTTTTCTAATGAACTTTGTCAATAATCTAACAGTTTTTAGGATGTTTTAGGGACCCGATTCAGGTCCCTAGAATTGAAAATTGTGTACCTAGAATCAGAGAAAATTATCATCGGGTCTCTAGAATCAGAGAAAATGGGTCCCTACAGGCCCACACCGGGTACCTAACATTTACCTTAACTCGTTGGCTGCCGGCCTACGATATATTCCTACTTCAATTTCGGCCTAAAAAACAGCAGTTTTCGGTTGCCTTACCAATGCCCTAGCTCCTCCGCCGATTGCGCTAGAGAGCTGTTCAACGGCTCAAACGGATCG
>Ga0210059_1007575_pt1 | contig 17218 bp, 8 predicted proteins | sample Ectturendosymbi2_FD_188042 | JGI IMG/M metagenome (GOLD analysis project Ga0210059, IMG submission 188042) | Ecteinascidia turbinata endosymbiont from Florida, USA - Sample 2 (SPAdes) (version 2) | ecosystem: Host-associated > Tunicates > Ascidians > Unclassified | place: Key West, Florida...
TGGTGGTGGGGGGCGGGACTTTTCGACTCGCCCCGGGGCGGCACTTCCCCATGTGGGACCCTGACCACAGTACAGTAAAACACTCGAACTGACTGAAAAACACGATAAGCACTTTTTATAGTGTACGGCTAGCTGTAATCAGTTTCACTAGCCATTAATTGCTACGGAAATCGTCTCGCACGTCGTATTTCTAGTACGTTTACAACAAAACACACTTAGGTTCACTGTTTTACTCAAGGTACTCACCAAAGATTATTATAAAACACGTGATAACGGAAAGTGACATTTTTTGCCATTGAAACAATGGTTTAGCAATGCTCTACCGAAGGCCACGAGGACTTGTTTCAAGGCAATTTTGCAAATAATAACACATACAGTAGGGTTGGAGGCATTTGTGACAACTCACGACGAAAAATAATTAGATTAAACTTGGCGGCAACTTGCAATTAATATGCGCTATCGCCGCGAAAGTCGATGCGATGATTTAGTGGTAGCAGTGTTGTGATTTTTGGGCCATTTTCAGTATCTTCAAAGAAGCTGAAATTTTTTCTCTTTAAAAATTGGAGTTTGGCTGATTGGGAATTTCCGATAGCTAGATCAGTATTGGTTGCCTTCAACCGATATCAATATCAGCATAATTAAGCTAATTGATGCATACTATACAAGAAACGTCCCAAACCACGCGTGCTGATGTATATACGCTGACAAATGTTATCGCCTACTGTGCTTTTTGTGACGTTGGTCATGCAACGATTGGGTTAACCAACCTAGCAAACTACTCAGTACAACCATTTCTCCACTCCTTTATATCATTTTAAATATTAGACACACCAAAATACCACACAATGCACACATTCATAATCTTCGTCAGAATCGCAATGCTTGACTCCCAAACAATGAATCTCAGTGGTCTTGGATAGCTGGTGCAGCGAAGCGTTACACAGAACGATGTTAGTTTGATTATTACGTCAAAGTCCGATATCAAGTGCTCTATAAACTTTGTTACGAAACATGGAATCCAAAGTGCATCATATGTTTTGATTCCGAAGTAGCAAAAATGTTTTTTTGGAATCGATTCAAATTTTAGTACGTTTTAACCTGCAGAAATCGCCCCCCTGGAAGTTGAAATCGCCTCCCAAATCTTGAAAATAACAAAATCGCCCCCTGGGGGGAGATTTTGCAAACGTTGAAGACCACTGTTGTAAACTCTTCTGGAATTTGTACTACAGACATCGACTTTTTCCGTTGTGTGATTTTGTAGTACAGTAACGATATGCTATAGGCTAGCAGCACGTAAAACAATGCTAAATAACTTTCAATCAAGGAAAGAATTGCAGAAATGAAGTGATCGCGATAATAAATGAAACCTTTGGGGAACGTAAGGGTGATGCGACCACCCCAGCCCCCCTATCACGACCAGTTGAGTGCCGTCCAGTGGGTGGTCATGCTAGCGGAGTTCCACTGTATATATATATCCAAATGACATTTTTGAGGTAGATAAAATTGTCTTTAAAAATTATTTTCATAGAAATCAGCTTTCCATACCAGATTCCCGACCAAAATAACACTAACCTCACCAAAATTTAACCTTACCTATCATAATAGTCCAGTTTGATATGTCATAAATTGATATGGTAAAAATGATAATTGTACTCATTGCAATTCAGTATTTCATTTTTCTGTTCACAATCACGGACAAATCATGAAGACTGTTAGTAAGAACAAGAGCATGCACTCACTTGTCAATAACTGTTGTGAAACACACTTTCACTTATTACGTATGGTTTTACGTTCATTCATAAGACATAACACTACTGAATTGTTCTCATTTTTCTACTACACTTCGAATATTAAATGGCACTCAACAAAATTCTTAACTACAAGTACATCTTTAGATTTACGAAATTCGTAAATTTACGAAACTCGTAAATCGAATGAGTCATTGAGTTTAGCGTGAGCAAGCTTAGAGTTACTTGAACGAAATGTAAATAGAACTAAGACGTGCTTGATACGGATTAATTCTTGTTGCTAGTTTTTAGTAACTCGATATCTGCCGACTTTTCTTTTCATTATTGCGTTTATTCTGTTTTGAGTCAGTTATCAAGAATTGTACCAAATAATGGCGATTCACATAAAAGTAGTATCTACCAATTTGTCCAAACTTGCATCTAGGAAGTAAATAGTACCAGAATTGTTATTAAACTACCAGTTGACATTGTGTACTGTGTAAGGTCTTCACTCCCACACGCAATGCGCTAGACTTCAAACATGCATCGCAGTAACAAATAGTACACAAATACATGAAGTACACGAGGATATATACGTGACGTATATACCAACTCTGGCAGTCCTGCCTTATGACACCATGATTTATTATCCTAAGCTAAAATCTAATTACTTTCACCATTGTTGAGGGACTTGACACCACCTAAGTTCACAACTTCCTTCGCGGCTGTCTGCAGGACCGATGTTCAAATGACGTGGATACCGCATACGCATCGGAAACCAATATAAGAAGCGGATGAAATACCTTAATTTTTTAGACCTTGGAGCACTAACTTGTTAGTGAGTGTCGGCCAGACCACACCTCAAAGAATTATCTACTTTTATGTCAACGAAGCAATTTCAATAAGTGAGCACAGAGCGCCTAGTTATTAGTTCCAATTGGCGATGGTATCTTTTACAGCGCATTGTGTATTGTTCACATATTACACTTTTTACCGACCTCGGGATTGGGGGCCCCTAAATGTTGGGGGCCCCTGGCTGTAGCCCAGTCAGCACCCCCCTTAATCCGCCACTGCCCTGCGCTTTCAAAAGGGCCTCGACTTGAAACAAATATGTACTTTAACCGCAAAGTATCATCAAAGAGTAATGCGAATGAAGGTCGCATTGCTAAGAACTTGAAAAAATAGCGTCATTTGATTTCACACGCAAAGCTCGTTGTTGCTCTTGCAGATTACGATAAAAGTGTGGGTCAGTTACAGCATCATGGAAGCTTCAGCTACCAAGGTGTATTCGGCAATGAATGCACTGAATTAGCTTGAGTTAAAATAACTTCAGCACCACCTGTTAATTCCATATCTAACAAGCTTTCACATTGAAATGTCCACATACCGCATTTTTAGACCTCAATTTTCGTAAAAGGTAGTTTTTGTAAAAAACTCTGTCCTGTGTTCAACATGCTGGCTGTTGCTACTTGTAGAAACAGGTACAATAACTGTTTACAGCACAGTAAGCAATGTGATTTTACGCGATGCTCAAGTAACAAAAAATTTTAGGCCTAAGCAGCGTTATACGGGTCAAAGAACAAAGTCAACAAATGCATGATGAAATCAGTGCAACGACGCTTACGGTAAATGCATGCAAACAGATCGATTAAACATAAAAAAGATTCTTACTTGACGTTGCCAGTTAAAGAGCCTGAAGAAATCATCGTGATAATATTCAATGCAACCTGGCCAAATCCTAATAGTATCAGCAGAACAACTGTACACAAAAGACATTTGCGTTGTCCCATAACCACTACATTCAGGATTACTAAAACATAAACAAGGTGATTGTTACCAAAACGAAAATTAATGTTCTGCAAAGTGTAAGCGATATTCTAAGATAGTTTTTCAGAGCACAAATTTTATAGATGGTTTTTCCGATAGGTTAGTTGTTTCTCCTAGGTTTTTATTTTAATCCTGAAGTATGACTTTTTAAACTTTACTGTAGAGTCTTCAGTGTAGACCAGTGGTTCTCAAACTTTTCTGCACGTTGACCCCCAATTAAAGTGTACCAATTTCTGTAGACCCCGTGGCCTAGCCAAACAGTTACTAATACAAGGATAGTATGAGTCAAAATAAATTTGAGTACTTTTTACGTGAAATGCACGATAAAATAATACACAACCCGCAAGTATGCTTACAACTATAGATGCAAGCGCAACATAAAACAAAAGTTGTTCTCCGTCCTACTGCGTAGGCTACTGCTGTACTACCAGTCTAACACAGGCCTGTAACCAGCGGGGCGAAGCTCCACCTAAAATTTTTTTCGTCCCCCGTGGAAAAAATGTGTTGGACATAGTTTGAAAATACTGGACATAGTTTAAAAAATTTGGGCCCCTCTCAGACAACTCTTCGCTCTGTCCAAGCTGGTTGCGGGCCTGGTCTAACAACTGCCGAGCTGCGACACATGCACTACAATATTGTTTGTGACGTAACAAACAGAACAGTTTTCATAATGTCATCACAATCGATGATTTAATAGAAACCGATGCGAATCGAATGTACCAGGGGTGGCCAAACCGCGACTCTTCGAGCTTTCCGAAAAATTGTATTTTTATTTCTACGTATTGCAAAATGTAGAAATATTGTTAAGTGGTACTGTGGTCAGTGACGGATTTACGCATAGGCGATGACCTAGGGCCCCGCGCTTTTTGGGCCTCCCCTTCCTATGACGACTCATTTAATTATTAACTTAAAATTTGCGAAACTGTGAAGACGCATAACTTCACAATTTACTTTGAAACGAGCAAAAATGCAAACGTCCAGTCTAGACATCAGTACAGTACAGAACCGTCGCCAGAAAGTCGTCAATAGGGGGGCTTTACGTTTGTGCGGGGGGGCTTAACGTTCGTGCAGGGGGGGCTTAACATTCAAATTTGACAAAATTTCCACTAATTTATAATGTTTCATATTTCAGTTTGGGGGGGCTAAGCCCACCAAACCCCCCCGTGGCCACGGGACTGGTACAGTAACAACACCATAATATTGTTTGCTACGCAATATAAAAATTATAATATTGCTTTTCATTGGAGTTCTGCAGTGACTGGCAGTCTTGCGTTGTTGCGAGCTTTTTGTCAGTGGAAGATTGATGATTTAATAGAAACCGCTGTGTCAAAGGTTTGATACTGAGGAACATGGCTGGGCGCGAGAGAGATGCAGGCCGTCTGCATGAAAGTGGTTACAAGCAGTAGCGTTGCCAGCCCCAAATTTTTTGGGAGGGCCAATTACTATGACTTAAAGCGAGCAACGGTATTTTATTTGAACAAGATATGTTAGAAATTTAAGGGGAATGGTCCACTTGCTCCCCTGGTTACGCCTATGGTTACAAGAAAAGAATGAAAAAGAAAGAACAGTAGGCTACTTTCTTGATGTTCAATCTTCCAGACAAAAAGCTCGCAACGACGCAAGACAGCCAGACACTGCAGAACTCCGACGAAAAGCAATATTGTCAGTATTGGATGCTACGTTTGGTTGTCATCAACTAGATTGCCCGCAAACAGAGATTGCTTGTTGAAACCCTATACGCCTATGTTAGGTAAATCAGCTAAAACAGTTTCTCGTGAGTTTTATTTGGAAAAACGTGTCTACACTGGGCTTACTTCATATAGTTAGCTGAGGGTGTTGCGACGATACTTTGCTGTGCAAAACTTGTCTTCATGCTGTTTACCATCAGTCTAAGAGGATTAAAACGCTGTACTTTGTATTGCTTGGAAAATGACAACTTAAAAAGGCATAAGTAAACCCTGTGTCCACTGAATGGATTGTGCTTGTTTGTTCCATAGAATATGCGGTTACAATAACAAAGGAGTTTACGTACAGCTCATCAGATCGACAACGAGAGGATATTTCTGAGGACAGTAAAACGGTCCTGCATGAAAATGTATATATCTGAAAAATAAACCTACAAAAAACGCTAGATATCTCGGAAATTTAACGAAGAGAACTTCTGAACTGCACGAAAGGCCCATAAATTCCAAGAAAAGATCGCATTGCCATTTGTTCCAGAGAAGAATGTAGGAATGGCTTTAATGTCTGTTGAAGATCTAAGGCAGACGTAGAACCAAAGTCGGCACCACAAAAGATAGTTCTTTGAGGGGGCATTACACATAAGAGGGCCATACGCTCACGCTTTTCAGACAAATGGCCAAATAGTCCACACCTGCGTGGGATCCCAAAAGCTAAGGTGGCCTAGGGCCCCACGCTCCCTAAATCCGTCCATGTGGACTGTGGTGACTAGCTTGCCGTACAGTATTACTTTTGCAAGTCGTTACAAAAAATTATGATGGCACAGAAGCGTAGATTGCAAATAAATTAGTGTTTTTAGATTTTTATTTTGCGGCTCTTTGTAACTTGGGTTTTACAATTTGCGGCTGATACATGGAGCAGGTTTGGCCGCCCTTGGAATGTACTTTTAAACTACTGTAGCTGAGATTTGATCAGCCCTCTTAATTTTGCTTGATTTGTTGAAAAACGCAGTTTGCATTCCTTGCCCGATTAACAATAATTTTGAATTGGATGCTTCATTGCTCCAGTAGACCCCAGCAGTTATTCATTGACCCCCTGGCCATTCAGTGACCCCCATTCGACCCCGTGACTATTTATCAACCTCTTGAATGGTCCAATTGACCCCTGGGGGTCGATATCGACCACTTTGAGAACCACTGGCGTAGACCAGCGTTTCTTAAACATTTGTGTGTCATGGACCCCAGTTCATCCCAACAAAGCTACGGACCCCTTAAGAAGAAACGTTGCAATAAAAATTCGAAATTATGTTTTAATCATCGTAGCAGTAATCGAAAGATCTGCTAAGTCTATTAACCATTTCAAAATGTCAGAGCAAAACCTATTAACCCTGTAAATAACAGTCAGTGACCCCTTAAATCACACTCACGGGCCCCAGGCTTAAGAATCCGTGGTGTAGACAAGGGTTCTCCAAACATTTTTCCAAGGGGCACATAACAAGCTGTTTCATAACAGTTCGAGGGCCGGACTTCTTACGTAATGTGATTGTTACGGGATAGGTTATATTTCTATCAAATCAACAAATGTTTCGTGAATATATATTTTTTTCATTATTGACAAACTGACTTTGCGTTCGCGGGCCGGGTTTGGCCCGAGGGCCGTAGTTTGGAGACCCTGGTGTAGACAATCAAGCACATTTCACACGCACAACCATCTGCTGAAACGACATTTTTCGGACACTGTTAGTACATTCAAATCAATTTCCAAACATGATCGGGTTTGGAAATGAAACAGCGGCATGTTAAAACAACACAGAATTGATTGTTGCTGAAAGCGTTTATGTTTCTCGGATGATTCAGACTTTTAATGCTCAAAAAAGTCCAACTGCATGATTCAGCAGCGCAAATTACTTGACTTCTTAATAGTAACAGTCGTAAAGTAAAAAAATACCACGGTCTGCTGAACCGAACACAAGAAGTTTGTGATGTTGCTACAATTTATAAAAAATCATGTTGCAGTTGTTTACAAAAAAAAATTTAAGGAAAAATCGGACCACTCCTGCATCCGGAAACTATCCGAAAAACTGCTAACTTCTAAACCAGTGTTTCGCTAGCTTTTTTACTTTTGGTAAAAACTGCGTGGCCCACTACCTTGTTAGCATAGGCTATGCTTTTATATGCATAAAAAAACATATTATTCTAAGTAGCGAATTTATTCCTGTACGTAATTCGGTAAGAATCTTGCTGCTGAACACAATCAATGTGTTCCCATGCTGTAGTGATGAAATGTTTAGATGAATGTATTCTAACATATTTTTGTCCTAACACCATAGCCCACTTGAAAACTGCGCTATGACCCATAGGTTGAGAAAGAGAAACACTTCTAAACGGAATGCAGTAAATCAACGAAGTTACTGCTTTTTAGAAATAATCTTCTGTAGCATTTTCAGCACATTCCTGAATTACGAAAACACCACAAAGCTTGTTGAATGCTGAACATCTGTGCGTTAACAAAGTGATTTACTTCGGAAATATACTTTATAGAGATAGTTGAAGATCTGTTTAATTATGCAAATTACTAAATGAATGAAAAAATAAAAGTTTCAGCTCATGTGAAATTACGAATTGAAGAAAGGACATCTAGGGGTCAGTCTAAAACAGCTATGTCCAACCCGCAGGCCGCATGCGGTCCAGTCGAAGGTTTTGTGCGGCCGAGGTCTTCAGTAGTAAAAGTATCCCACATATATGTAGGTATACTGACAACCTGTATTTTGATAATCCTGAATTTGACATTTTGGATGCAGGTGGTCCTCAGTGCCACTTTATCACGTCTTTTACCATTGCACTTAGGATTCGAACGCATTCAGTACATTAGCTTAATACGCTACGCGAAATGTAGTTTGCTAAGATCAATTAAAGGTATTCAATGTGCGGCCCTCATTAATATGTCATTTAATGTGTGGCCCTGGTCAAGAGTGACATAATTTTTGTCTCAGTAAGCCGTTTAGGTTGGACGTAGCTGGTCTAACACAATTTTCCTACGCTCATCGAAGCAGCCTGCGACACTAGAGCTCAGTCCAACTCCGACAACGAACACACTGCATGCGTTTGATACGTGTGTTCCTGTGGCACTGATTTTCGAACGAAGAAATAAATAATATAGCTACGCTTCAGTTAAACTGCTGTATGGAATGCTGATCATTGTGGTGAGTTGCACAAATCCAAACGTACAGCAGATTTTTCTTGTCTTTATCTCAATAGTCGTAGTCAATAAAAATTTCAACTCAGCGCAGTGAAGGTGTGTGGACCGCTTGGCCTATGCCAGCAGTTGGCTCAATAAACTGCACGCGCAGGCCTGGTCGTGCTTGGTCTCAGGGTTGCTGAGTCGGAGGTTTTTGGGTGGAGTTGGAGTCGGATTCCTAACAACACTGGGAGTCGCAGTCGGATTTTTTGTCCGACTCCGTGTGCCCAGTTGGATCATTTTTTACATCACACTCCTAAATTGGGAAAATCCTGTTGAAATGGTACAATTTCTTTTGTAACTTTTGTTGAATCAGAGATTCCTTGCGATGTACCACGATTTTCATTGATTTCATTGATTTTAACAGTCAAATTTCATTCGCTTTATTTTAAGGAGTCGGGGTCGGAAAATTTGGAAAGGTCGGAGTCGGGAGTCGGAATCAGAAATTTAGGAAACTCGGAGTCGGAATTTTGGAACGTCGGAGTCGGAATCGGGAGTCGGATATTTTACCTCCGACTCCGCAACCTTGCTTGGTCTATATTTATACGTTCGCAAATTGTTGTTGTGATAAGAAAAGGAATGATACAATACATTGAGATTTCAACAGAAACAATTTTTCTCTCGCGTTGGAAATAAAATAAATGAACAGGTAGTGAAAAAAAGAAATTATAATTTTCTAAATTTACACATTAGCCAAGTCTTTGAGGCAGAAAACGTACTCAGTGGTTTAACTTAATTTCGCAAACCTCACAAGATGTTCTAGTTTATGTAACATGAAAATTGAATACCTTTTTTTAACGCGAGATCACCAATCAATCTTGAACTGAATTGGATAGAAAATTACGAACTTACTGAAAAGCAGTAATAGCATTCCCATATGTGCTAATACACCCAATCAGAAACTACTGCTCAGAGTTTTGCAATTTACACCGCGTTTGCTTACTTTAAAGATGATAGATGATGCCTCCAGTTGATATACAACATATACGTGCTTATTATAACAAGTTGGAAAGATCTTGGGCATCAAGCTTTTTTTTGAAACGCATTTGAACAGATGGTAGTTCGGAAAATCGAAAGGTGATTTTGGGTAAGAAATGACTCGGCAATTTTTTAAAATGTACCAGTTAAAATCTGGTAGGCATTGATTATCCGTAAAAAATCAAAAACCTTTTTTAACTACACGCCATTCGATTAGATGCACTCATGGAAACTGTTAGTGCTATGAAGCGAACAGGCTTCAATACAGTTTTTTGCTCTAGGTTTTGATTCACCGATCTCTTCTCTTCTGAACAAAAACGAAACTTTATGCGAAAATCTTAAGATATGTCTGCAGTACAAAAACTCTTCACGCGGTGGACGATGATGCAAAACTGAGTATTACTTTCTGAACTTCTGGGTGTCATTATCGTGGCCAAGTCCTTGGTCGTCAAAAAGATAAAGGTAGATAGTTACGTGTAGCTATTGCAGTGTGTGGCCAGAGGTTCACAGGCGACACTGTCGCTCCGAAATTAAAAAAAATGATATAGCTACTGTAGTGGTCACACAAGTGCCACTACACGGAATTCGGCTAAGTCAGAGGGACTGCATCAGATGAATGTGCCTGATATGAAAGTCGAAACTCAAAATGCCTCGATCAGAAATGACGAGGGAAGCGCTTCTTTGGTCAATCGGTTAAGGCGCAGATAGCGACCAATTGGTTAAGGCGCAGATAGCGACCAATTGGCTTTGATCACTTCCTCGGCTGGAAGTTCGAACGGCAAGCGGGGCAGACTGGGTGTTCCGCTTCACTGCAAAAAATTCCACTGCAACCTTTTCCCTTCAGTGAGATAGTTTCACTCACTGCTTCACAGTTAGGATTATAAGTATTTTAAGCAACTTTACAGCAGGTTTCCACGGCGAATTATTGGGGCTAAAAATGAACCAACAGTTGCGATTACCGACCTCAGCGCAAAACGTGTTCAATGAAAAGATAAAAATTGTTTCACAATAAGGCAACGAGCCTGCATTTTGCAGGATTACTCACAGTACTGTGTTGGTTCACGTGATAAACAAGCAGCAAATGACTTCCCTCTTTAAAGTCGTTTATTGTTACGACAAGATCGTGCTTTTGTAATCAATCACTCACCACGTAACTCGTACCACAAGGACGAGCAATTCCTGCTCTTCAAGACGCTTGATCACGGCGTGCCTGCGGTCCCTGCACAGTATAAACGCGGTGGAATTTGTTGGTGGTCCGGAAGTTGAATGGATTGTGGCGTGGTGTTCGAAACGTTGATTGTTGCGGCCAGTTCGGTTGTGGCGAAATCGTTTTTTACCCGATCTCTGGAAACTATCTCGAAACAGCGTTATATGCTTTTTTGAGTAAATTAGTTTGAGCGCGAGTGCGCGATAGCTCGACGTTGAGCATTCTTTGTGATAAACTTGATCGCGTTAAAACCTTTGTCTGCAACTTGTGTTACTTGCTGTAACATATATCATACCTCTCATTTTTCCACCTTCTCAGAAAGAAACTTGTTTTAAAAGGTTTAATAAATTTAAGATTCGTATTTTTGCACAGGTGGAGACAAATCAGAAAAGTGACAATTTTTCGCTTAATTAGTTCAAACCAACGACTAGGGCCATTTTTTATGACCTAAACAATCGATTATATGACTTTATTTTTCAGAAAAAAATACTCTATATGACCAAACCAAAAAGGACTGAGCTAGAACATATACAGCTACTGTACAAAGAAGCAATACCAGCGAAAATAGGCAAAATTAAGGATGGTAGTCCCTTGGTTTGTTGAAGCACCACTAAAATAAACAGCTCAAAACATGAGCGAAACATACAGTATGGTTTAAACTTTGAAGCAAATTGAAAGCATGCATGGGCATTGGTTTGTTTCTTTGGGTTAGCAAGAACATGCAGTTTTAGGCAGTGCATTACATTTCACCCAAACAACTTGGTTTACCTACGTCTTTCCCAACATTCTCAGGATGCCCAAGTGCTGGGTTGAATTTGCAGGATGCAGCTTAGACCTAGCAATATATTAGTATCACCTGACATTTTGAGATTGTTTCAATGGTTTCCTGGTTGAATTTGGTTTGACCTAACATAAAAAATATGACTTTTTAATGGCTTTATAACTCTTCTTACAGACATCGTAGCGGTGCGATTTGTTTTAAAATGCGTTTCATAGCTTCCTGAAGCACAGAAAAAAACATGACTTTAAATGGTCCTACCAATGACCTAGGCTTAAACTGACCAGACCAATCCTATACCTGTAAGACTATTAGAAGTCCAAGTGGACTGCGGAGCCTGGGCCCGACGTCATTCCGAATTCACGCATACACGTCCGAAATACAGATCCTGAAGTCACGTCCGCAGTTGGAGTCGGAACCGCTCACCCATGGGCGCAATTTGGTGGGGGACACGGGGGACGTGTCCCCCCCACTTTTTTAGTCGGGGGGGACATAATATGCCATGTCCCCCCACTTTTTTGTCATAGGTTTGTATTTGGAGATGTTTTAAAAATAAATGTGACGTTTGTCACGGTTTGTGTGAAGGGTTTTTCATGTTAGATGTCACATATAGCCATGTTCATGTTCTGATATTTTTATAAATTTTTACTTCAAAATTGATTTTTAGCATTTTGCAAGTTTCTAGAGACCGCAAAAGATTGTTAACTGCCTCTGTTCGACATTTATCCAGTGTGGTTTACTGTAAGAAAGGTCACTGTCTTGAAACAGTGAAGTTTAATGGCTGCACACGTGAGAGACCACAGTACAGCCGTGATTTGTTTCGCGCAAAAACGTTGGGTAACTGGCTTTACTAGGCTATAACGTTGGTTGTCACATATTCAGAAACAGACAGCGTAAAATTTAAAGATGTAAGTGTATAATGTTAGAAAGTTACATTTTCAGGCAAACCTCTGGGAAGTTTTTGCCGAAGACAAGCAGCAGTACTATTGTGGAGACTTAGTTTTAGTATGGGCAGTTTTGCAAAAGACTGATTTCAATAATTAGTAAACAGGATTTCCATCAAAACTTTAGAGAGTATTGACTTAGCTATATATTGTCCTATAGCTAAAAACTTAATGACTTGACTAGGAATAAAAGATAACTAATACATTTAGCCTTATTTCTTGTATGTCACGACAAGGGTGACCAACAAATTCAGAAGGAATTTATGACCCTCAATGCAGCAATGTTTTCATCAAAGTGCGAAACATTTGCTGTACAGGTAGCCTACGCATGAGTGGCGGAACTACTTTCGCAGTGGGGGGAACAAGTGCACGTCAAAAAAACTAGAAAGTTTTTGTAATTTGAATTGACAACTGTGACATCACAAGCACTGAAATATGACGTCAATAACTTTTGTCACCATGTTTAAGCAATTTTATTCACAATTTGATAAGCCCCCAACGACCCCTATTTACACAACACCCTATCTATCATACACTACATGACTTGAGCACATAAATGTAACTAGTTGTACTTAGTCTTACACAAAAACAATTTACCTTAATAATGGACCCAATACGAATTGTGTTACTTAAACTTCTTTAGGCAAAATTAAAAATTTAAAAGTGGGGGTGGGCCGCTCAGAAAAAAAGTGGAGGGGCTTAAACCCATGCCCCCCCCACTGGTTCCGCCACTATGAGCCTACGCAACACCTAGTTTTACTGGACATTCTTTTCATGTTATTTCAGGTGCAACGTGGTACTATTTGCCAATTCACCGTGTTCATTTTGATTTCAGTTTAATCTCAAATATATTTTCGTGTCGCTATGCGTGTACAACTCTAGAATACACCTTTTGACCATAATTTCGCGTATTAAAATTTGATGTTAAACCTGAAAAATTTGATTGTGAAAAGACTGAGCTGAGTGGCATAACTGACAGAAGTCACATGGCAACAGTCACCAGCGGACCCGTAACCAGCTTTGGACACCAGGAGCGGGGGAGAATTTTCTGAGGGAGACCCAACTTTTACATCGATAGCATGTACAAAAACAATGGTTATGCATACAATATGTCCAAGACATTTTTTCAGGGGGGGAGAAATTTTTCCAGTGGGGCGAAGCCCTCCTCTTAGTTACGGACCTGGTCACTATGATTAGGTATGCAGACATCACATTGTAGGCTAGATTGGTATATGGGTGTGTGTTCTGAAAGACTTCTGGTTCGTTTTCTTTTCTGAAGTCTTCTCTAGTTGGCTTGGATAATTCTTCTTGGGAGTTTGATTGATGCTGGGAAAGGCTATTAGACAAACAATGTTTGGACAATTGAAAGGGTATCCAACAGCGTGCAGGGGCTGACAAGGGGAGATTGATAGGATACATCATCCAACCATTAGCAGTAAAAGTAGATTGTAAATCATTTTAATAAGTAGTCTACGCTAATTTTGGTCATACATTTTTTGCTACTGTAAGAGGATATCAATGGAGATTCGGCTAGGGTGGGGCTGCATGCATGATGCCCAGTAACGAAAGATTTGTAGCATTTTTAAAGAGCGGAAATGTTCAAGAAAAAGATTTAGCCACCATACCTTGCAAATATATACTGTATATCGTACCTTGCAATTTATCGTCTTTTCAATGTTAAGCCACTTAAACAAGACATGAAATCGCGTTGTAACCCACACTTCTTATAAAATGCATTAAAATCGATGTGTTCGACTTAAGAGTGATATGCACGTGCGACCAGTGCGATTCACAGTTTTGTGCACTCCAACTGACAGCTCTGATAAAACCCGATTGAGGTGTTCTACTATATTGCTTTGCTTGTTTGTACCACAGTCTGGAAGTCGTGCAACCAAGCTGAATTGCAGTACCATGTCCAACAACAAAATTAGGTTTAATAATTTCTAAATCATTTGTAGGGATAAAGCAAGGCGTGATTTGTGTTGTTTTGAAAACCCTTCTGAACAACAAGGTTGGGAATCTGTATTTACAAAACTTCACTTCCGCATCGGCCCGATGACTATGTTGGTTTTGCATCAAGCTGTCCCCCCACATTTTACAACAAAATTGCGCCCATGCGCTCACCTATATGCAGCTGCGCATTGTTTGGTTTGTCCTTGTAGCCAGCCATTCTACATACTTGTGAGTTATCGTCCGTGTGTAAACCGCCATCGACTTGACAGTCAATTCACAAAGAAACCGAACAAGTCAGTTGTGCAAAAGCAGCAGGTTCGATGAAGGCCGAAACACACTCACTTACGAACGTTTCGTCGACTGTTGGTACCAATCTTTATTTGCAGTGTGCACAGGAAGTTATTGTCTGAGTCGTTCCGCAATCTTTTTCCTGAAGTGCAGCGAATGCTACAATCTTTAAAAGGGCCCGCGAACATGAAGGATAGCAAAGTCTGCTCCTCCGAGTTTTTACAAATCTTTCAACTTTCGACGAAATTTTAAATTTTTTTTTCGTTTTTTACACGTGCCTTCCAGAGGTGTACGGAGTCTGAAATTTTTGACTCCGACTCCGCTCCTGCTTTGGCTGAATATACTCCAACTCCGCTCCGACACATTTTAAAGTTTTGGACTCCGACTCCTGCTCAAACTCCAAAGTGAATTTTCCAAACTTTTGGCAGTGCCCAAACGACCGTATCCGGTTTTCGCATTAAAAAGACTAAAAAACCGTATCAAATGAATTTGCTGATCACTGCAATACATGTGAGTTGCTTCTCACATAAAGGATTAAGGTGGCCAGAATTGTTTTACCCCATATACTAGCCATTGACCTTAACTGCAACTGCAAACCCTAACCATCAACATTAAACCCTAATCCTAAACCCTAACCTTAGACCAGGGGTCGGGAACCTATGGCTCGCGAGCCAGATGTGGATCTTTTGATGACGGCATCTGGCTCGCTTGATATTTTCTTAACTTGATTGTTATGAATGAAGCTTTTTCTGTAATTTTCCATCTACCAGACTACAAAGCCATCAGCAACACCATGCAGCACCAGAAGTCGCATTAACAATAAGAAGCATGTTATTAAAGAGAAAATTCGGACATTTACCATTGTTTAAAATTGTTGGTTTTGCTTACAAATGCACACGTTAGTTAGTAAGTTAGTTGCATGGAGTGTTGAAAAATATTATATGGCTCTCACGGAAATGCAATTAAAAATATGTAGGTTTCATGGCCCCTTAGCCAAAAAGGTTCCCGACCCCTGCCTCAGACACTAACACTGAACCCTAACCCTAAATGCTTACTATAAACCCTAATTTGAAACACTAACACAAAACCCTAATCCAAAATGCTAAACCTAACCCTAGTCCAAAAGCTTAATTTTTAACTATCAACACTTGTCTGCTTTTCGAAATGTAGGCCTACACCACAAGGGGTCCAAAAATTTTGACTTACAATCTTGTGTAAGCACATCAAAAGAAAAACCAAATACATCAAAGGAGTCACTCGAACTGAGGATGGTCTAGTCACTTCCCACTCGACCACTTTAATAGTAGTGAGATATTCTCTCAGTCAATTTTATATCTGGAAGAAAACTGGATGCGGGATACGGTACTTTTTGTCCTTCGAAACAGAAAACTGGAAATGCTGATTGTTGAGACACTACCTAAACTTTTTATGTGAGCTAAACTTTACTGGCCAACATATTTTTAACGTATCACCATGAACAAGAAATTGTCCAAATCTTTACACACATGAAACTCACCAACCTAACCGTACTTACATCCAAGTTGTATTAAAATTTTAAGACTTCCTGTGAAGTAGTATTGCAAATTTAAAGGTTATGTTGTAACATGCTTTGTAAAAAACAATCTGCAATAATAATAATCAGTAATAAACAAACTAAACTCTTATTAAAAGCTGACTCCAGCTCCGGCCCTTCCTTTAAAAAATCAACTCCGGCTCCACTCCTATTTTCGAAAATCGTGAAGACTCCGGCCGGAGTCCACTCCGACACTCCGGCTCCTGTACACCTCTGGTGCCTTCCTCTTCCCAAGTCATTTCGTCACCATCTAAAGCAGGGATGGGGAACCTGCGGCCGGCGCAAACATGTGATATGGCGCGCATCAGAATTTTCGTTACCCAAGTTAGAGTACAATATTGTGTCAAAACGATGCTCTACGAAAGCAGGTACTTCGTAACTCAAGAGAAGTCACTCTTCCTCATATTTAGATAAAGGTAGAATTTTTGCATAAATTCAAATGATTTTTGCGGCCCACCAGCGACAAAGCACAATTCATGCGGCCCGTGATAGTAAATAGGTTCCCCACCCCTGATCTATCGTAAACTTTTGTGTGCAGCCCAGGCCCGTAGCTATGGGGGCATTCGGGGGCAGTGCCCCACCAGATTTTTTTGTGCCCTCCCAATTTTGTATCCAGAAAAAGTTGTTTTAAACATATAATAAAAACAAATCTTGTCCCCCTCAATGTATTTTGTCCCCCAAACCTCAAAACCTGGCGGCGGACCTGGTGCAGCCCAGTCTTTAAAATGTACAGAGAACTTTATTCGTTCTGACAGAAGCTTGAATTTTTTATGAGAGCCTAAAAGAAGAGTAGTTTCTCGATTTTCATCTCTTGGAAGGGGAAGCACATTTCCGTAGGTTTTTGCCATTACTAGTCTTAACTAGCTACGCCAGACTTCCACAGCTACGCAAAAACTAAAATATTGCGACACCTTGTCGGCTGCCGAGTATCCTACTTCTTTAGGGTCCCTGAACTTCCAAAAACAGTTGCACCACCGGGTAGTAGCAAGTCAAGTCAAGTCAAGTCATGTTTGCGCTGTAAGTACA
>Ga0210059_1007576_pt1 | contig 17217 bp, 10 predicted proteins | sample Ectturendosymbi2_FD_188042 | JGI IMG/M metagenome (GOLD analysis project Ga0210059, IMG submission 188042) | Ecteinascidia turbinata endosymbiont from Florida, USA - Sample 2 (SPAdes) (version 2) | ecosystem: Host-associated > Tunicates > Ascidians > Unclassified | place: Key West, Florida...
GCGTGAAGAACAACACCATACATATATGTGGCGCGAACAAGCAATAATAGAGTGATCATGGCATGTGAACTCTATTGTTGCTTGCTGCCACAGTGCGAAGCTTTGCGTATGCTGCTCGGGATTTCCAATCGCAACACTATCATCAGCCAATGCCTGTCACGCAATCAAGTGCACATACATAAGAACATACGAACAGTGGCAAGATCACACACAACAACGCCAAGGCAGAAATTTGCGTGAAGTGCTGCAAAGTTTGTCTGTGATTTAGCGGCGTGCACTCTGCCCTCGCAGGAAGCTGTTCCGATAGCAAGGCAGATCAAGAAGACCGATCTTTACAGAGAGTTGCATGTCATATGTCCGAACGGACTTGAAAGGTTTCCTGCAGCTTCAAGTTCAATATACAAGGTCTTGGTATGACCTGACCTAGAGTCTGACAGGAGACTTACCAGCACTGAAGCGAACGAACTAACCAGTGGACTCCATGCTATCAGAAGAAAAGATTGACGCATGATTTCCATCGTGTTTACCTTGCTTGATAATCATTTATGAATTCTTAAAAGCATGAGAACGTGAGAAGCAAAACCTACTGCTTGATAAAGATACAGTGTAGTGTTCGCAGTATAGTTCTCTCTTAAATTATGTTTTGGTTGATCAAAACTTCAACAATCGCTATGTGCCCTGTAAGCTGCTCTGGTTTCGAAAAAATGTTATGAAGGATATTGCAGTCATCAGCTAACGATTCGGAATTTTTACAAAAAAAAACTTGAATATAAAATAAAACAAAAACTTCTCAATAGGTAACATGAAGAAATACGATTTTTCAGAATATTGTTTTTGAAGTTGTGGTAACTGTCGAACTGCAACTTCTAACTTCGCGTGCAATTTCATATAAATTTACTTTCTCACAAACAACGACAATTTTTCACGGGAAAGTTATTTTCAAAGTAGAATTCGGATATTGTCTTCTGAAAACAAGAATTTGTGACTTTCTTTGTTTTTTCAAAATTCTGTTAGAAGCGCTTCAATTGCTTTCCAAAATTCTTCTGATTCTTCATTCACGTTTGGCGCTAATGCTGTGTTCCACTTGCTCAAATCATAACAGATTTTTCCTTCTACCAGGGCATCTTAAAACAAAAGCAATTGTCAAATCTTCTTTCTCTAAAAATGAAAGCTTTACGCAGCACTCATTTATTGGAAAGTAATGATTTTAGTGGTTTAATTATTTTGCCGTAAAAAAATTTCAACTCACAGTAAAATCCTGAATGTCCACGGTCAAGTAAAAATTAACATGGGTAATGTTGCTAAAAATTCGGTCCATGAATGTCTCATGCAGCATTTTTTGCGTCAAAAATCTTTTTGACTCTTGTCTGTATTCTACACGTAAGGGAAGGTGGGGCACAGTAGAACTGGGGCCACAGTCGTCTCTTTTGATTTATTCAAAAAGTTGAAAACGTTGAACTTCAAAGTTTCCATGGTGATTTGGTCTCATACCAGTCGTAGTACTAAAGTGAAATTTTCGTTGATAGGCAGTCGTTGTTTTACGGGTTACAGAGCAAGTTGTGTTTTTGCTACCCAAAAGTAATTTATAAAATCGCATTTAGATTTGGGTTTTGCCCACGTTAATCAACACCTTCCGTTCTGAGTTTTTGTGACGTTGTAGTCAGGGCAGTGCAACATTACTTGATAATGCCAGATTTTAAATTCTTTTTAAGTTGAGTTGGTACTTCTTCATATAATTTTTTAGATATGCATGGGGCACATCTGCCAAAAAATAGGGCACACTAAACACATTGCCACTAGGTCAGTCGAAACAAGGTAAAGCTTGAGAGGTGATATTGAAATGCAGTACAGAATAATCATAGTCTGTGAGCATTTTTAGGTTCATTATGTGCTTAGAGGCACATTATATTTGTATGTTAAAGAATGATTTTCAGCTGCATTGGTTTCATTTAATGTTTGGTAATCATAAAATTTGTTTTGCCATGCAGTGATAGTGGGTAATTAGAATGTGAAGAAAGTGGAGAGGCAGTCAGTAAGTGCCTATTTTACATGGGTATCACGTGAACATTATGCAATGCATGTAACCTGACTTTTTATTGACCGGGGAAGTGTATCCCATGCTCAAGTCGAGTATGCACCAGGCATGGGGCGCATTCGACAGAAAAAGCACTCTTTTTAAAATGGCTGTAAATCTTTTCTGAAGGGCATTATTTTTATGTTTGGCATGATATTGTGTATATAGAGTTGCTTTATTGTGTGACAAATTTTGATCTTGTTTGGACTTGAAATAAAGTAGCAGTGGTTGAAAATGCAACAAAGCGTCGACTGTACCACACCTTACCCTACACTTTTGCATAAAATATCAAGTTCATGCGTTACTATTAGATCCCTGACAGACCAGCTGTGCTGCACTGTCCATACTCTTAACTGATTTTGAAAATCTGAATCTATTTGAATATATACCGGGCAGCGATCATCCAGATTCTGAGACTGTAACTCACACTCTTGAGATCCTCTATTTGACCTTCGGTGATGGCTTATAAAGAATATACCAACGCCTTGACAAAAGCCTTATTTTAACACGTTATGATGTTTGAAGACCTTGCAGTAACACACCACCAGCGCACATTTAAAAAACAAGCAGTATTTTACACTTTTTCATGTTATAAGACACTATTTATTGCGATCACTACTTGTCGGAGAAGTATTTCAAAATGTTAAATAACGGTCACGTGATCTTGTAACAGATCAATTCGTAACTATCAATTCAACAAGAATCAAAAACAGATGTACACTTAAGAAAAGCATGTTTTTTATTTGCTTATTAACAGCAAGTTATATGCGAAGGTATTTGAACTAGCGAAGATTTAATGGACATATTTCTAATTGCTGGAAAAGTTTTTCATTGCTCGAAAAGTTTGCAAAATCTTTATCCTTGTTTTTGTTTAGTTTGTTTTCTGTGTAGCAATTGTAGCATTCCTTTTGATAAACGCTACCGTAGAAGCTTAATACTTACGAAGCCAAGTTCCGTATGGGTCAAAGTTTTCCACAACTTGAATAATGATGATTTTCTTTCTTAGAAGGAATGCTTTGCTGATCTGGGATTTGCATTCGTCGTTGTTCAGATATCCGTCAGACACAAACGCAAGGAAGAAGTCGCATGTTCCAGTGTCTTTTTCAACGTTTTCGCTTTTGATTGTTACTCTGCAACCTGCGTCGCCAAGGATTTCTGCAATCTAAACATTCAAACTAGTTTGAACTTTCTCCTACATACAGTCGTACGAAGATGGCAGCAACGAGATGTTAAAATTTTTGAGAGTTGGAATTGAGCTGCTCAAAATACACGTCAACTCCAAGCCAGCTTGTACAATGCAACAACATGTTATGTAGTCGACAAACCCTATTTGGGAAACTTGTTTTGGAAATTTTAACTCATCTTTGAAATCTTTTCGGAACCTATCTCTGACGTGTTTCGCATAAGTGAAACGGCTCAATTTCTGCAACGGTTAATTGTTGATGACGTTTTTCCTCATTTAGAGAATTAAATGCACGTGCATTAAAATATAAATCTGTCACCTAATTCCAGAAACGTTTCACTCGTAATAAACCAATCTGAAAGCTCGGATGCAAGAAGCATAAAACACTCCCTTTTCCCCCACCAAGTAAATTCAGCAAACACTCGTGGAATCGCTCCTGAGGCCCTTATTTGACTTGTGAACCGTGTGTAACGAAAACAGAAACTAAACATGATTTATCACCTTTATCTAAAACAAAACGTGAGTAAGTATCTACGATAAGTATTAGTCATTTTTTGAAGTAGGGGTGTAGAAAAATCATTTAGCTTTATGAAAATGTAAAACTAGGCTTGATTTTCTCTAACTCGTTAAAAGGACCTAACCACGTTTTGACTACTTTCACGTGGCAGAAACTATTTCAGGTAACAAAGGAAAGCTGCCAATCATGTTGTTAGACGAACACCTGCGCGTCTATTGCCCCATGTCAGTTGTGATCAGTGTGCAGTCACCACTTGTGTTATCTTCGTCGCGCCGCCGCCGCTGCCGTGCATTATATCGTCTTCACCGACCAGCCCGTGGCCTGGTGGTGTGTCCACTTCGGTGCTGGTAGGTCTGCAGTTCGACTCTCGGCCTGGTCTTGCCAAGATCTTTTTAAATTGGTACTTTAGCCTTCTTATCAGACGCACTGCACTGTGTATGGAAGTGCTGCGGGAACTAGCCAGTCTTTTTGGTCAAAACCGGGTCCAATGTTACCAGACCTTGTAAAACAACTCAGTCCTGACGCTACAAAACCGCTGTTGTTATACAGCGCCATCAAAACACTATCTCAAAAATATATAGAGGCTTGACTGGGGTTGTGAAAGGATGGTTTTTGTTCTTGTCTTTTTCATGTAATGGTCTTTGGTTGTTTCTTCATGCAACCGCGTTTATTATTTCTTTAGGATGTCTAGGTTGTCTAGACTAATAAAACCTAGGATGTTGTAAAAGATTCCCGGCATGCGAAAAAATAGCAAAGAAATAGAAAATGAAAAATCAATCACTGTTGCGAGTCGTAGATCACAAAGCTAAACGCAAACTGCAACAAAAGGTATCAGAAAAAAACTGCAGACAAAAAAACACAAATTTTGCCATGTTGTTTATTACCTGCACTGGAATATGTGAAATATCTATTCCATTCTGCATTGGAGCGTAACTGATTATGATGCTTGTGTTAAGTTTCAAATGTGCAACATCGTCCTCATCAGTCAATGCATCCTCTGGGAAATCAATTTGCTCATCTATTTCTTCTGAAATCTCCTCTGTTGTATCACAGGCGTTGTCTGAATTAAACACATTCTTTTCTTCACACGCTTTCAATTCAATTTAACTGACAACAATTTTCAGTATGGCGCATACTGACATTTGCCTCTTCCCGGGATTGAGGTGTACGACCTTGACCAAGGACTCCATGGCGATTAACTCAGTAGGTTTGTATCGGACAAACAAACTATCGATGAAAGGCGGACACTAAACTACCAAACCCTCCCCGTACCTAAAGTTTTTGTTTTTTGAAAAGGTGCATTTCCTTAAATCAAATGTTTCCTGTTTTAAATTGCAATAAAAATGCAAGCAGACGGCTGCTTTACTCACCTCCAGACAAAAGTCAGTTTGTTGCCGTACATCCCAAATTTCTTTCCAAGTTTTCGAAACAAAATCACTGATATTTTGAAAGCATTTTTATGACAGGGCCACGATCAGCATGGAAGGTGAAGATCACTTCAGTTTACCTCAACAGTGCTGCGCTCATTACTTTCAAACAATCTCAATTACCTAAAGAATGATTTGACCATTGGACGTTTTTAAATAAACTTTGACCCATGCAAACGTTCTGCTTCTAACAAGAACTCTGTGTCATGACTTCTTGCAGAAAAAATGTTTACTGAAACGAAATTCAATTTTTTTAAAACTTGAGCACGGAGGTGAAGAAGTCCTTGGGTGTTAATCATGTAAAATAGAAGGAAAATCATCTGCCAAGTTATTTTCTTCTGTTTTTTCTTATCATTCATACGCCACTCTTTGCAACAGATCCACCAGCGATTGCGATCTCGGCGATCTCGGCGATTTCACCAGCGATTGCGATCACGTACACAAACCAGCGATTGCGATCTCAACTATTGTTGTAAAGCAAAAAATGAAATCTGATAAAGTCTTGGAAACACAAAATGCAACTTACGGTTTTGAGTTCTAGATTTTGCTCAAAATCAATCAAACATTTTGTTGTTCTCCAAATATAATTTTCAATGGAGAACTTCACTAATGCAAAATCTCTATTTCATTCAAAACTGTTAGATGAAATTTTAACTGCAGAAGTTAACGAATCGAATTCATCAGCTGATATTGTTTTATTTTTTAAATGTTAGCGGCGTTAAAATATATTTTTTCTGGAATTAACCTCTCAAAGAAAGCATGACAGGTTTTTAGGACAGGTTTCTTGACTCTGAAACACCTCGGTCATTAGCTGAGGCTTTCTAAAATAAGTAAACCTTTTAATTGGAACCATTTGCACAAAACTTACAACTATTGCCATTTACAGATGAAACCATCGCAATCTTTTTAACTGGCTACTCGTCCACCCCATAGCCCGAAACAAGTAACGCAAAAGACAAGTAGTTCATCTTTTCAAACCAACCTCAGCTTTTCTTCTGAATGCTGAAAAAATCCCAAAAGTATTTGGTGTTTCACGCCCTACACAAAGTTTTTTAATACAACAGTATTTACCTGCGTAAAAAATACTTGGCTGTTTTTTCAAATCATTCGACTGAAAAGCTGATGTTTCTCCAGATGTTTTGTGTTCTTCAAACAGCTTATCTTGAAATAAAACATTTAGATCTTTTCTAAGTTCGTCAGTAAGTCTCGTTGCCAACACGAAATCTGATTAGACGAATAAAACTAAATTTCAGGAATAGTTACGACATATGTAGTTAAATAATATTTACTGAACTCATGTTGTACCCATAAATTACTCTATGCGTACCACAGTTTGCTGTATGCCTCCTTGGATCTTGAGACCCTAGGCTTAAGCCTACTAAGTCAATAGATAAATCCGACTCTGTTTGGATCGATGGGTCCATTCATCAACACAACGTGCCAGCTAAAGGCTTACAAGCATCCCCACTTCAGCCTGGGAAAAACTTTCTCGAACAATGGAGTGGAAGAATTTCTGCCCATGGTCCAGCTCAACAGTTTTGTAAGCACGACGCTTAGTAGAAGAAAAGACAATAACATCCAGGGAATATTATTTGGCTTCCTCGACCAGTTCGTGCTCTCTCTCAGAGTGAAGTGATGTTCCAGTTTCCAGTATCTAGCTCGTGAGTCAGCAACCTACGTCCCGGGAACCGGATCCAGCCCGCCAAGCAAAATCATCCGCAGCTCCTTTACAAATTGTAGAAACTGCATGGCCCGCCTAGTGGTATTATATTTCATGAATCTGCCCTCCTTGCAACTTCTTGTGTTACATATTTTTTGTACGTATGAGGAACTATTTATGAGAAACCGCTCTGTGCTATAAAAGTACTGTATATCGTATTTTGGGCTTTCGTTATGAACTGTAGGAATTAGGAGTTAATCTGAATAAAATTCCATAAATTCCCAAGTTTTATCCATATCAAAAACAACAAAGAGAATGGAATTGTTGGTGGAAAATTAGTACGGCCCGCCATACTTTGCAGAGTTTGGTTTTGACCCGCAACTAGAGAAAGGTTGCCGACCCTTGATCTACCTTATGGCAAGATTGACGTTTGCGCGTGACTTTCAAGTATCCCAGAGTAGAAGCAATCTGCGCTGACCCCATTCGCTTCCTCAAGTGCATAGCGGGCGCAAGGTATGGCTCGCCAATGTTTCGAACTGGCTCTTCTGCCTAAAACCCAATCGTGGTCGTTGGTCACGCGTGCGACGACCGATGCGCGACGCATGGACTTGATTAATTTGTTCATTTCATGGCATGATAAAGTACCTGCCCAAATTATAACGTTGAACAAACCGGCAACGCCATTTATACAAAAACGTTTGCGATATCAGGGGGGTACCGCGGAGGGCGTTGCTGTGGACACATTTGCGTAGTAAAGGCCTTGCATTGCGTCTACTGCAAGTGCAGTCGTGCAGCAATCACCATACGTGAAAGGAAATACTATGTTTTGCGTATCAGTTTGGGACAGAGTGGACGAGGTATGCGCAGTGTATTCACAGAAATCATTAGAAAATGATTAATGAAATGCATTTATCGACCGACTGGACATTAAAAACTGTTTTCTCATTTTTAACCGGCGATTTTTTAAATCAAATGCTCCATCCCACAGAAAATTGAATTTAAAATGCGCCTGAATTCATCTGTGGATTTATTAAGCGAACTCAACCTTATATAAACAACTATAACTCACACTTAATAATGTAACAATGCCTTGCGGATTCAACTGCGACTTTGTTTCAATTTATTCTATCCAGTCACAAATTCGCCTAAATGTTTACATTTTCAAATGTTATCAAAATTTCCTGAAATAGTATATTTTCCCCTACTTTGCTGCCCGAGAATTAATTGTTAAATAAAGAAACATGACAGCGATTTTATCTTTTTCTCTCAAACCTATTGGACAATTGTTACGTGTTAACTGAATCGATTGCAAAGTTCTTGCAACACTCGTGTGTACTGTAGACAGAAACGCATGCTCTGCTGTAAAATGTGTGTATCCCTTCTTTTGCAGAATGCAGATACCTTTTTCGTCGATGTCACTTGAAACGACACTAAGTTTTTTGGGACCAACTGTTGCGGAGTGAGGCGTTTCATCAGATCGTTTGCAATCTGAAATGCACCACAGCATTCAATCAATTTGTACAAAACAAGGCAAGCCACCTACTAACATCAATTAGTTTGAAGTAATTGAAGTGATAGAAGTAGAAATTGATTGTAATTCAAAAAAACATCCAAATATCGACTAACCTTTCTCTTTTGCTTAAAACAAGTGAAGTGTTATCGTAAACCTTTGTTTAAAAGCCAAAAATGATTGAACTTTTAATAGATTCAATTTCACTGTGAAATTAAACTTCCAAGAGTTTCTTTGGCAAATATGTCAGTTTTAATAAATGATTTGTCTTCGAGACTTGGGAAATCCAAATGTTCTTGTTAATTTTGCTGCCATGTTTACGTGTATTTCAGTCAACTCTTCAAAAATTTGGTATTTGCAAACAATCCTTTTTGTTAACATTTCCACTCTGCTGTGAAAATGTTGTTCTTCCGTCCATCAGTTTATGTTTCGTATTGTGATGGTTGCCACGTGAAATGCAAAATCATTCGCAAATTGGGTTTTGTTTTATATGTTGTTATGCTGCCTGCTTTGATAGAAAGCAGGCTTTTAGTAATTTAGAAAAACAAAGGGCATAGCAAAGATAAACACAAAGAAAATGAAACGTATGGATCCAATAAATGTACGCTATGCCAAAATTAATTATGCATAACACCTGTCCACAAATAAAACTATGTTGTCTGTTTTTTTCGGAAAGTTTAAAAATACTTTGAAATAGTAAGTTTATACTGAACCAATGCTCATCAATTTAACCTTCTGTTTCTTGACAAGAGTGCAGTGAAGAACATTTGTTTAAATCCATTTCAGAAAACAGTTTGCTTGATACTTCATCTTCATCCGAATCAGAAGACGTCTCTGCATTAAAATTGTCGAAGCTCTTTTGGACGGGGATATCTGAAAATGCAAAATATTCGCACCTAATCTTTGCCAATTGTTACCATGAAAATTGTTTTTTATTTAGAAACAATGCCGATAGTCCAATTGTCTATTTCAATTGCAAAAATTTTTGAAATCACTTTAAAGTCGAATACGTCACATTAAGTTTATTTGTCATTAAGAAACCTTCACTTTTTTTCAATATTTGCCACACTTGTACCTTTTTCGATGTGCTTCACAAGCTCATTCAGTTTCTTGTTGAACTCTCTGCTACCCCTGAGCTCACTGACTTTAGTTTTTCTGTTCCATTTTGTGAAATCGTAAATGTATTTCCGGGTAGTGTGCACATCTGAATACACCATAAACATGCCGGACTTAAATGATTTGTTCATGTTGTGTGACACTTAGCTTTTAATACCAGATAAGAAATATCAATAACATTTTTTTCCGCTTTTTACCTTTTTTTCTAAAGCAAATGCCTTATATTTGAAATATCTGTGACTCAAAAAGTTTAAAAAACTGTTCGGAAAAAATTTTGCTGTAAGTTTCAGCCGAATGTATTAATATATTTTTGGAATCAGATCTGTTGCAAGAAAGCATGGCAAAAGCTTATTGCGTTTATATTAAAGAGCATACAATATTCTGTTTTTAACTGAGAATAAGCTTGTAGCACATAAAGTTTAGTAAAGCGTATTTTTTGGTGCTTTCGCTGTCATTTTTTGCTTGTCTTGTACATTCTGCAAACACATTGTTAAGAGATTGAAAATTCTTTGAGGATTTGTTTGGACTTTTAACAAGTTTGCTTTAATTAAAAAACCGAATGCTTTTGTTACTGAGAAAAAATTCATAAATTCATAAAGTGGCTCCTGGAAAAGGATCATTTCAATGATGTTATGAATGTCTCTTTCGTTCCTTTTTATTGTATAGTTTGTGGTAGAAACTTCTTACATGGCACTGTGTATAACGTGTCGGTGCTGGCAAGCCTTTGTTGCAGAATCCTTCTTTCGTATCTTTTTATCATTCATTGTATTTCCCAACATATTACTGCTGTTTTAATGCTACAAACAGTTTCCGTTCAATTCTTGTTTTCTCTCAGCAATTTTACAGAACATTGTTATTTCCAGTTTGACGTCGCTTTGCACTTTGTTTGTAAGTAGTCTTTACGACTATAGTAGTATAGAGATTTTTCAAAAAACTCTAACTTTTCTGTTTTTCTTTTTAATACAACAATTGTTACTTTTTTGCTACAGGTTAATGTGGAAACTGTGTGAAAGTTTCGTTTTCTTTCCCTTGATTTTTAAATTGTTGCCACGATCCTGGCAAGCACAATATCGTTACATCTGATTTTTCTCGGAATACTCACGTAACCATCCATCGGGTTGAAAATCTTGCTCAACTTGCAAAAGAAAAATTTTCTTGTTGCGGTCTTTCGCCATGCTTATTTCGATTCTACAATTGTCGCTTGCCTCGTACGCCTCAGAGATGCAAGCGAGGAATACGTCACACCACTTTACAGCCTGTGCCATGACGTCATCAATGTCACCTCGCATGCCGCGGACGTCAATCCATACGTTGTAGCCGCGTTTCTTAAGTTCAGATGCAATCTGCAATATTTCCAGAGCAGATATTTTGAATGCGGTTGCCTTGAACGTTTGAAAAGCTAGATTGTGCAAGAATTCTTGTGCTGAATGTTACGCGTTGTTGTTTACCACTTATGCAAGTGGTAATAAGTTTCATTAGAAAAACATGCATGAACTTGCTTCTGACCTTTCCATAACTGAAACAATATTTTGTTTTCTTTCAACATTTTTTGGAACAAAACTCAAATTTTCGGATAAACAGGTTAAAGGCACGAAATTCTGTAGTTAAGTTAATATAATAAGCATGGGTAGTAAATATCATTTAAAAAGCCTGAGCAACAAAAAATTTGAACAATTAGCAATTCATGTGAATCCTTTCACATACGCGCTCATAGAGATAATATATTTTCAGTATATATTATGCATTTACAGTATATATCCTATTGCTTTAGTGAAGTGTTTCATCGCCAAACCTTCAAAAATTCAATAGACAATTAAAACATTTTTAGGTTGTTATTATGGTAGTGTTGCTGCTGGTAATCGTCCAAATAATATAAACGAAGTTTGGAACTTTTGGTTATAGATTTTAAGTTTGATTTCCAAATGATTCTTTAACAAAGCAACAAAAACGTTTGGAAAATGAAAACGACATGAACTAGAGCGTGCTTGACTTTATTCTCTGGCAATATTTGAAAACTGGTCGTAAGAACTTAATAAATAGCAAATCAAAATGCTCTCATTTCATATATCATTTTAAAAATTCATGTTGTATATCACATTTCTCAAATAATAGTCGTTCACAAAAATGAAAAAAACTATAATTTGTAAGTAATATTTCGATTGTACTTTACCCGACGCCTCCAGACAACAATCAGAAACAGGCAAACCTTGCGCGGAAGGCTCGAGATGTCTTTGTCGCGTTGCTTCCAAGCGTAACTAATCATGATGTTTTTCTTTCTCAAACTCTTTTCTACAAAAATACAAACTAAACACTGTACGAACCAGAATTGTTTCCATAAACACCCATGAGTCAAAACAATTGTGTCAATCATTTGAAATCGACTTATAATACATGGAAATATACAAATATGAAATCATTACGTTATTAAAACACACAAAGATTAACTGATAAGTTTTAAAACCATAGGCTTTTAATAAAATCGTATCTCCAGCAAGTCAGTATTACCAGGATGAGGTTGATAAAGACAAATTTTTAGTTATAGATATGGTTAGTGAAAAATCGCCACAGATCAACGAAATTAAAACGTAGAAAGTTTCTGAAGCTCAAAAAATAACTAGAGCTGCTCGCAACAGCGGATTACTATTGTCAACTTGTATTTTGTTATGCACCAAAGCGTTTCACAATGCATGTGTCAATAACATTGAAAACTTACCTTCATCCATTATTTCGGTTCAATAGATTCTGCTTTATTTCATACAATTAGTTTTATGCTGTAAAAAGGAAATAACACTGAGTTATTGGACACCAGAAACTAGTGTTTGGCAGATCTCAAACCAGTAGAGTTTGTCTGTTGCAGCACATTTTATTTTGCTGTGAAGCATTAGTAGCGTTTTTGTAACATAGTGATTATATGACATTTGGTGCAGCAAAAGATTTTAGGTTGTAATGTGAATCTAAAAAAATCTTTCAAATCAGTTTCCATGTACACGGTTTTTGTTCTTCCAGATTGTCACGAGTGGTCTGCGACGCCAATCTCCGCTTGCTTGCGCCCTGAGACCACGTGGCTGCATTCGCAGTGAATGCTGCACTGGTGGCGAGTCAGTGGCAGCACCGCGCGTGAACTGCTTCGTCGTACCCACCCATCAGTCGAGAACGAAGCTGGACAATCCGCAAATACCATTTTTCAAATCGTTGGGATGATCCGACCGGGAACCGAATCCTCCCTAACAGCTTTGGTGACGAGTCATCAACCAAATGTATCATGACGCCGGTTAAAAATATATTACGATAAAAAATACGTTATCTTGATTTATCTGTTATTGCGATCGACATACAGGTCTTTTCTATATGTTAAAAGCATATACACTTTTCTTTCGTCATTAACTTTTTCAAATATAGAAGCACTTAAAAAGTTCGTACCTTGGTGATGGTGATTGTGATAAATTTTTATGAGGTTTTAACTGCCTCACATCTTTCATTATCTGACAAACTGCAGAAAAGCCAAATTGAGCAGCAAATTTTTAGGGAATAAAACAGCTCTATGTATGACGCATCATCGCAAGCAAAAGAAGAGCTTGAAAGTTTCAATGGTATTATACTGTAAAAACATTTGTTGCTGAATCAGCTGAATCGTTGTTGTTAAATAGATAAATCATTTTAAATTTTTTCACATTAAGCTTCTAGAAATGCTTTGATGACAGTAGCTTTGCTGCCTATGAATGCATCCATTCATGTGTCATATGTTATAGACGTTTTTTCAGAATACTCGGCACTCAACGTATGTCAAAGCTGAGACGGTTTTATGACAAACAGAATTCTTCCATTTCAACAGCTCGAACATGACATTCCAAATATTTACGTTTTGCACAGTAACTTAATACCTGCAGAATTAATATAGGGATTGATCAATAACTCACTTACTCAATACATGTACAACTATGTTAAAATTCAATATCAGAAAAATTAAAGTTTCGCAAGCAAAAGCAGAGCTACTTACAAACGATGGATAAATCTGATAAAACTACATCGGTTCTATGCAAGATACAGTAATTTGCTGATTTGCAGTTCCTTAAATGCACTCTCGCAATCAACTGGAATCATTGCATGGTCTTGCAAGTTACACAGTCACTCACACATAAAAGCTTAACCTACATTAAGTGATTCTCATGTTTTGCACATGGGTGTTTTGATTTAATTTTGATAAATCAGATATGTTGACTTCTTTTGCTTGGAAGCAAGTAGTCACCTCCGACTACATCTATAGTGGCGTGCTGATATAAAGTGAGTGTTGCTACGGTTCATTCAACAATATGAGTCAGTAGATAGTCACAGATTCTTCCGATGCCAGTATTGTGCGACGAGATTACGACTGCTTTGAGAGTTGCTGCCTCATCATATACGCTGGCCTTCTTGTGTGTTCTAGACTGCAGTCTAGAGGCCATGGCCTCTATCCGCTGCCTTTGTTGGAAAATTATCTGAGAATATCAGCGAATGATATTAAAATGGTCGCCGAGGAAGTTTCAAAGTTCTATATTTTTACATTTTATTTACAAATCTAAATTAACTTATCGGTGGAAACGTTGTTGGTTTTGACTATGTCGCCTGTTTCATCATTTGAAAAATTGCTAAACAGACATATTGCAGTTTCACAGACAATTTTATTTCAAAGCATCTAACCATAAGTGCTATCGTATCGCTTCAAGCAAGAGATCTGCTGGCAAACTTCGACGTGGCCATAAAAGTATTCGCTGTGGAACTGAAGCTAAGTCTTTGCAACAACTTCAATGACAATAGCTTTGTTGCTTACGAATCTGCAGATATCTTAAACATTTTGCTGCGGTACTCGTCGCTTTCAGCTTGCCAAGACAAGGATGCATTTCTACCATAGGATCCATCAATGCAATAGCTCGAAGGCGACATACCAAGAATCCACATTTCTCTCATCCTAATATCAATACTGTTTTTAAACTAAACCACATGATATTGGTCTTTGTGTTGAAGATATTTTAGTCGAACCAAGGTTTTTGTCTGGCGCTTATGTTTATTGCTTCAAATATTCCCAAGAATACCCTTCAGGCCTTTGCACAAAGCACATGCTGTGACAATGAAAAAGAATGAAAGCTTATCACAACCTTCGTCAAACAAAAACAGTCACATAAAGAAGGTGGTATACAATTACGAACCAATTGTTTTCACGTGAAACTGAACACTAAAGGTGAAATACACGCAGGTTCGTGAAGCGCTCCTGATAAGACCGAGGCCTTTGCACGTCAAGCTTTGTTACCCGCTACGTTTCAAACAAATTGCACTTTCCGCATTTGTCAAAATAAACATATATTCTAAAAAACATCACAGCAGGATCTAAATGTGAAGCTTCGGGAAACAGAGTAATTACATGTTCCCAACGTTTTTACAAATAATGCCCAACAATAAAACTTTGCCGCTGAATCTAAACCTGGCCTGTGCAAATTATGGTACTTACGTAGCGACTTGTGTGACATCCCATGAACAGTATTGTGGCCAAACAGTAAAGAAATTTTCCACGAGATGTTCATAACACCGACGTAATTGGAGCAAACCAGATAATATGGATGACAAACACCAAATGGCCTTATCGAAATACTATTCATGGTTTCATGGCATAGTAAATAAAACACCTATCTACGACTCCTATTCCTGTGAAAAAGATTTTGGACTCTCTGGATACCTGTGAAGGTTAATGGCTTAACATACCTAATTCACAGATTAATTTTCAAAACTTGATCTTTCCTCGTGTGAAGTAATTCTTGTGCCTATTTGAGTTGTTTCCTAATTTTTTCCTATACGGTCTTGCCCACTTGTTTGATCTTCTTTACTACAAAAGTGGTTACCGATGTTGGTACGTCCCTAAACAAAGTTCAGCATTTAAATTTTGAAGACACTGCCCTAGTGCAAGTCTGCCAACCAAACTTTCGAACCCAATTCTGCTTACGCATTCTACCCATGCACTGTTTCAAGTCATAGCGGATTGTTTCGTCAATGTGGATTTGTTTCTCCATATTTGGCATCAGGTAGTTTTCTTGTTCTAGTGACAGCAATTTTTGTAAGATGACGTATTTTCCGTTTTTTCGGTTGACACAGCTTGTGCTCTGATTCATTCATTTTAATCTTGAGTTCGCTTGATTTGTCTGCCCTTGCTTTAGCTTTTCAACTTTTCAACCGCAATCACTGCTTGCAAATTTCAGGGTTGAGGATGTGTAGTGTTACGTGAAATCGGTTTCCTGTGAAACAAATTTGTTGGTTCATTTGACCTCGTCACCCTTGTGGAGACCAGTTGTTTAATTCAAACGTGAAGAATCCAGTAGGCCTACACTGACATGGTAAAAATTTGGGTTTTCTTTCACAAAATGAAGCATATAAATTTTTTAGTTTTGCATTTTGCTCATGCTTTTCCGGAGTTTGAATCACATCTGTGTTTTCTTATCTGTATTACAAAAAAGAATCACATCTGTGTTTTCTTATCTGTATTGCAAAAAAACAAACACACTGCATCTATATAGTATGCGTGACGGCACAAAGACTTTTAAGCACAATGTGAGGACCACGTTGCAACTCGCTTACCACGGCTGTAAATATCTGACACACACGAGCAAAATACCTCACGTAAAACGCACCCAAATGGTTGTAATTGTTAGGTTCACGATTCGCGTAACTTCACTCCCCAGGTGAAACAAGCAAGGAATAAAAATCTGTGATTGATTCCTTGCTTATTACACCTGTGGAGTGAAGTTACTTGAATACAGATATGCGCAAGTTTGAAACATCGCAAAAAGAAAGCAGAGCCCAATCTGCCGATTTCTCTAAAGCCTATAGAAAAACTTCTGGAGATTTCAATTGTTCACTATTCGCGTGTTTCTTACTTTTTCAGACTGGTAAGAATCGAATGCAACTAAACTATCGCGTGAAAAGATGTGGAGTTAAAATCAGAAGCGTCGCCAGAAAGTCTTGAATAGGGGGCTTAAATTTTCGCAAGGGGACTTGACATTCCGAAAGTTTGATAAAATCTTTACTGATTTGTATTGTTTCATATTTAAATTTGGAAGGGCTGAGCTCACCAATGCCTACAGTGGCGACTGGACTGGTTTAAATTTCGCTTATGCTGTCATTATTGAAATACGTATAAAGAAATAAAAAGCTACAACCATCAAATGAAGTAAGGCTGAACATAACACAGCGAACAGTTAAAAAGGTTTTGTCCTGCCTTCTTCATAACAAAATTATCTAAGAATTCATCACAATTTGTTTGCCTAAGTTTGTCACTTTTAATGGACCGAATGCTTAGTGTTAACAACCTCTCTTGGAATACTGCAGCCCTTTAATTCATTTTTAATTCTCTTGAATCTTGAAAAGGACCTTTCGCCTGAGCAATTAGTGACCAACAAGCTAAGAAATAAGGCTTCGTGTGGTTGCATAAACTAAAAAGCACTAATCTAAGGCATCAAACCCAAACGCGCTTTTGTCATTTGTTTGCTGTTTCCGTGTCTCGGTGGGGAAGAGTTCTGCGGTTGCCAGCGCAATCTGATTTCTGAATGACTTACTGAAGAAAATTCAAATAGAACACAATCACATCTAAAAATACCAATCGAGCTATACGCGACACAAACGCTGACAAAACTACAGTATTGCTCAGTCACCTAAGAAACAACTATGCTTTTATTGTAGGATATTGCTGCTAGCCCTACGCATAGCTC
>Ga0210059_1007579_pt1 | contig 17215 bp, 8 predicted proteins | sample Ectturendosymbi2_FD_188042 | JGI IMG/M metagenome (GOLD analysis project Ga0210059, IMG submission 188042) | Ecteinascidia turbinata endosymbiont from Florida, USA - Sample 2 (SPAdes) (version 2) | ecosystem: Host-associated > Tunicates > Ascidians > Unclassified | place: Key West, Florida...
AGAGAAGGCCTTGGCCTTGGTACAACACAAAGTGGCGAGGATGGTTGAGTTGATGCCCCCCCCCGGTTCCAGCCAGCTGCCCGTGGCATTTGATCATGGAAATATAAATCATAATTTTCAAAATGAAAAAAGCAAAACAGTAAAAGTATTGCAACTGAGGCGGGGCCCCTAGACATGACTGGGGCCCCCCCCGGCCGGGGGGTGCGGGGGGCGGTTCCCACGGCCCTGGCAACAAACATGAATGCTATTTTTTTGGTTGACACTTACAGTGGCTTTAACATATGTCTTTAGATAGGTTTGATCCAAAAACACACAACATCATCCTTTCATAATGGGTTAAACATGCTTAAATGGCTTGTTGCTAGGGTAAATACGTTTCGTAGCTACCGTTGCAAAGCAAGATACTTAATTCATTGGCCCCACCTTTAAAAATGTTCAATATAGGACTATAAGCTCAAATATATCCGTGCTAATTTTCGTGCATTTATCATTAACTGAGTAATTCTGGCCATTTTTTGCACAAATCGCCTAGACTATTTTTATATTTATTTCATACTGTTTTGAATTAAACGGGAATGTGCAGTTCGTTGTAAAAGCATTACCAAAAAATATTATTCAACAATCCTAACACATCTATACTTCTGAATATCAACTGCAACAACAATGTCCCATTAGAGCAAGATAATTGCAGTAAATACTTCGGTACCATAATCGATTCCAATTCAACATGCAAAGAAAAAGCATGTCTGTTTAACCGACTTTTTTGTTTGCACTTGTACTCACTTTCGCTCTGTACTACTGTAAAATCAAAGAGCTTGGCGCAGGCGTGTTTACTGCGGCAGGATCGATAAAAGGTATTTTTTCCTATCAAAAACAGCTTTGCTAAGTGATAACCATGGGCGTCCGCAGGGGGGCAAAACGGGCATTTGCACCCCCTGGAAATTGGGACTACGAACCAAAATTTTCTGGAAAGCCTGATATTAGCAGCTTAATTCCGATTAATTGATTTAATTGTTGGAATGACACTATATTTGCCGGTATGACACACTGCACAAGAGTCAGGTTCACTGTTCTGTTGTCATGCAGTAATGAGCTTGCAGTTCACGCTTGTCCGCTCTTTTGCCTGCAGAGGCAGGTTGAGAAACTTGGAGCGGATTGTTCTACTACTAGTCTTTATTGCGCATCACTAACATGGAAGCAAATCTTCAAAGGTTCACTTCAAGTTATGGTAGCAGCAGGGTTGCCAGCTTGGCTTTTTTGAAGCCAGATTTTGAAATTCTGGATTTCTTTTGATGTACTTGGCTTTTTTTAATCCAAAACAGCTCGACAAAATCTGGATTTTATGTTTCCAAATTCCTGTCTAAAACTTACTAATGTTTATCCATACGACATGCGCAAGAGATAGAAAAGCAATATAAAAAACTGTGCTTTTTTGATTGGGTAAACGAGGTATTTTCAGACAGTATACCTCTGGCTCAGCGGTTTCCAATCTGGAGTACATGTACCCCTCGGGTAGGGGTGGCTAAACTACGGCTCGCGGGCCGCATTGGGTCCACCGACTAGTTTAATCCGGCCCGCCAAATACTTTGCACATGTTTTTCAAGTACCACGTTTCCGACTGTGGGCAGCAGTGCAACAACATTGTAAATGGTGTAAAGAAAATGGTGTGATTTTATTGTTATTATTGCACTACAGTACATTTTAACTATTTTTGCATAGATTACGTAAATCGCACTGTATCCAGCCCTCCAGTGGCCAGGTAGTCGCGAATTCGGCCCTAGGGTCAAACGTTTGGCCACCCCTGCCCTAGGGGTACATTGCGCCTGTCTGAAGAGGTACATTTAAGGTTATCAATAGATGGGAAAATATGTTTATTTCCAAATATTTACACTTACACATTTATCAGCGAATATTATCTTTAAAAATCGTTATGTAACAAGATATTTTTGAGGGGTACATGCTAATCTGTCGAAATGCTGAAGGGGTACATGGTCAGAGAAAGATTGGGAACCTCTGCTCTAGCTACACACACAGTAGCAAAATTATAGGTGGGTGTAAGAAAGTACAAAAGTGCTGTAGGAGTAAGCACGTTTGATAAGGTTGCAGTGTAGGCTACGCACTGTCTCGCTTGACATTGCCAATTTCAAATGCAGATGGAACAACTTTTCTCAACTGTAACTTTAACAAAAACATTATCAAGGAATCGAATGAAGCGTAGGATGTTAGATTGTTATGTATAAAAACGAATCTCAGTTTTGACAAAAAGGTTGCAAAGATTTGAGTGTTACTCTAAAAATGCTCGAAGAAACAAATGTATGACAATATAATCACGGGAGAAGAAAATGCTTTTGAAGATTTGGAATTGTATTACATCGATGACTCTGTTGTTGTAAAACAGCATCCAACTTGTTTTGCTATTTGACTTTTTTATGAGTAGGTCTGGCTTTTTGGTGAAGACAGATCGACAACCCTGGGTAGTAGGCGTTTTGCCGCATGTGACTGTTGAACGCAGACATTTGTGGCAGGTAATGCCGCGAGACAGTTTCTGCTGATAGCGGTAAGCCACGTAGTTTCATACCGTGTGAAAAGAAGCATGAGTGAAGAAAAAGCACTGCTGCCAACGAAGCGCATTTTGTGACTCTTTTACAACATGGGGCATTTTCTTCGTGGTGTAGAAAGAGCAGGGCCGCAATCGGGGAACTGACCACCCGAAATTTTAAAAACCAATGTTTAGCTGTCAGGTACATCATGATGTTACTATCATTTTACCCCCACCACCGAAAATATCAGCTGGTTGTGGCCCTGATAAAGGGAAAACGGTTTTGTGAATGTCCATTAGCATTGCATTGTCAGCAAACTGAAAAAGGTGAGCAAAACGTCGACGTTGCCCCCCCCTGAAACAATTTCTGCGGACGCGCATGGTGATGACACTTATCTTTCTGGTGTTAATGTTCTTTGTCCCATATTTTGGAAACGATGACGGACACCAGGTCGTTATGCAATAATCTAGAATTCTTTTGAGCAAAACATTCATCGCACACATTGAACAAAACATTCGTGTCCGTCATTCATTGCACAAATACTTGGCTGATGTTGCTTCTTGTCAGACAGAGCACCAAAGCAGGTTTAAACTTAACACAGTTTGCTTATCAAATCCTATAGCTCAAAAATCCTCAGGCAAGTCTTAGATCAAAAACCTCTCAACCACAACAATGTTGTTTTTGCACGTATCTGCCTGAAACAATTAGGTTGGGGTTTCCTTGTAAACGTTATGATTGGCCGATTTGCTATTCAAAAAAGTTTTTTTCAAATCAATTTAAATCAGTCTCGATGATTGTTTTTCGTTGTAACAACATGTTCTTCGAGTTGTTTTGCCAACTAATCACCTTGAATCCCAGCTGTACAGAGGCCTTTCGGGGGTGGACGTAAAATTGTTGTCGAATCCATCACAGGAACGAAATCGAACACTCGTGTCGTTCGAAGTCGACTGAAACAATTTAAAATACGTGTTTTTTCCAACTCGCAAGAAAGCTGAAAACTCAACAAAGCACAAGTACATGTGCTGTGGACAGAGCCGGATTTAGCTGATGCGAGGCCCGAGGCTGATCCACTTGTAAGGCCCCCTCTCCCATTCTTACGAGTTGGGGAAAATGGAAAAGCGTTAAGGCCAACCTCCACTGAGGAGTTGCCAGGAGTAGCTGCGCACGATTCTTTGTTTGTTTTATTGCGCCCAGGAGTTGCCGTGCCGAGCCGTGCACGAACGCAGAATTACCCAACCCAGCAAAACAAACAAAGAATCGTGCGCGGCTACTCCTGGCAACTCTTCAGTGTAGATTTGGCTGGAAAGGGTCAATTATGCAAAACAGAAAATAACGATATGGACGGTCTCCAAGTACGCTCAATAAAAATTTTCTTATACCTTACTAGACTGCCCCGCGATGATAATTTTTTCTGGTTCTACGGACCAGATTTTCAATTCTAGGGATCCGAATCGTGTCCATAAAACACCTTAAAAAAAACCTTGTCGTTGTGAAGCAATTTTATGTTGTAAGCTTTGTGCATTTCGCGTTGCTACGTGTACAAAGACTCCGGTTTAAATAGCTTACAACTGCTCGAAGCATTTTAAGCCATTTTATTGTTTCTGCAACTCCCTTTCAAGGAACAAGAATGTACTGCACTCCCGCTTCTCGGAAAAACTGCATTGTTTCGACCTTTTTTGGTATTGAGTCTGAAATGGCGTACGTGACACATTGCACATAGCACACAATCGGCTTCGTAATAAATACGCATAGATTTCCTTGTGAGACTACGTGAGAATCATGCGTCCTTAGAGGCGGCCAGTGTGAATTGGACTTTCAACCTGTTGTACAAAGTTTGTAAATATATTGGTGATAATATGACCAACTATCTTTTTGTTTTCCGTCTGGAGTCTGGTTCTCAATTAGGAATTACAGTTAACGAATTAGTCTTTAAGGCCCCAAACTTCAAGACTTTTGAAAGTGCTCAGAGAAACACAGGAGAGCATGGTACTTGAGAATCGAGAACAAATAGAATGCGTAGGAAAGCCAGTTCGCGCCAGGCACTCGATCAGCATTCGTGCAAGACCGTGAAATAATCTTCCCCATAATTTGCTTGACTCGGGTCCACAAAACGGAAATACAAAAATTGGTCAGAAACTAACTTCAAGTCGACTGGAAATCCATTTCTTGTACGAGCGATTGTGAACGTCGTTCTCACCCTGTGTATAATGTATGACATACATTTCAACACAGCGCTGGTCCACAACTGTCGTGACCCATTTTTCCACCAATATTTACAATATACGTGAAAACCACCAGCATTTTATTGGCAAAGTTAAACCAATTTCTTCTGACGGCTTCTATTAAATTTGCCTGCATCGCAACTTACGTCCATCAATCGTAAAATTGGGTTGTACGTATAAAACCTCAGAGAAAAGACTTTCTGTCATTAACCAACTGCTCCCTTTTCACTATCAGTAACTCCACCCTGTGGAGGGCTGCAGCTTAAATGACTCTTGCTGCGCCATCTAACGGATGTAAAACAAGCTAACGACCACTGGCATGAGTGCTTTGAAAATCTTCTTGCAACTAGATTTCAACTTTTTAAAGGCCAAATTTGCCCGATTTGACTCCAAAACACGAACGCAAGTTGGCCTGGGAAGGAGTGAAGCCGGAAATTTTCGATTTTGATGTCCTGTTTGACGAGCAAAGCGGAGGTCAACGCTCCTGCCGACGCAGCGCTTTTGCCCTAACAGAAGTGTTTACGTCGATTAAATAAATCATGAGAGCAAATTCGTTTTGATGCAGATCAATTTCCATCATCGTTACCATATTAATCGTAATGAAAGAATTCATAGCCTTCGCTCTGACCACAGCCTGTGTAGTTTTAATTGAAGAAGTTCGTTGCTCAACTGAGATATGCTATCCTATACCACGGGTAGTCGAAAAACAGAAAGGACAAGGAGAGCCCGGACGCCCAGGAAAACGAGGCCCAGCTGGTCCACAGGGTGTTAAGGGGGAGTCGGGGTCATGCGTGTGTGCGACGGAAGAATTTAAGAGTTTACGATCTCAGCTGCAAACTGTCCAAGGTAAAAAATAGTATACTGAGTTGAAAATTATTGGTGGGTGGCATGCCTTCATTTCGTCTAGATAAGTGGTTCTCAAAGTGGACGGAATCGCCCCTTTGGGGGCGATTTTGAAGGGCAGGGTGGTGAAAAAAACTAAGGGGCCAAAACAAACACAAAGGTTGCGAAAATGATCAACCAATAATCGATCATTGAGTTAACTTCGTTAGCGTACTATTATGACTTGTTAGTTTCTTGCAAATTTTAATTTACTATGATAATCGTTGGAGGTTGTTGCTAAAAGCAATTTATCCGTTAAATTTTGTACTCTGGATTGTCTATGTGCCCGGCTACAGTGTGGATTATTTTCACAAGAATTCTGAACGCAATATTAGCGTCGTAATACAACTGATTTGTTCAGCTATGTAATGGCTTGATTCAGCTACTTAATACTTTCTTAAAATAATTTTTTTATTTTCTACCTTATGTTTGCTTTATCAGTCTTGGGAGGCGAAAACGACGTGTCGAGAGTGAATAGGGGGCATTGGAATAAAAAAGTTTGAGAAACACTGGTCTAGATTCTAGAATATGTATCGATATGTTTGTAAAAAATTCCTCCATTGAAAATTCCGAAAAGTCTAGAAATATCTCTATTTTCGATCACAAAACATACAGTAAAACAAGTAATACATAAACACTTAATAATCTCAAGCTGTGATTGTGATTGAAGGCGCTGAGGAGGATTGCGCATTGTGGTTCAATGTGTTTAAAATCGCAAGTCTTGTTTGTTTTAATTAGTCATGATTTCTTTGACAGAGCAAGTGACAAGACTCAACGAGCAACACGCCCACGTCGATCTGGGTGAGTTTTGTTATTTGACGATGATTGAACATAGCCGTAGAAAGGGTCAGAGTTTAAATCTTCCCCTCAACCACCGGATACCACGACACAGGGGCGCAATCAGCTTTTCATTTCGGGGCGGGGGAATTTTCATGAAATTTCATTCGATAACGTCGTTCGTGCTTATTCAGCTGTGGTACAGTTTTTTCGCCAACGGCCGCAGATAAAGTTCTCTTCGCAACGTTTCCGAAAATGAAAACTCTTCAGTTGCAGAACGAACGATCAGGAAAAAGTAAAAATTAGCAGCCTAACAAACCCCTGGTACGGTACTCAACTAGTACAGTCATAGCTTTAGTGTGGCAGGTGCATAGGCTACTAGTAAATCTGCCTAACTTTTTGTCTTGTTTTAACAAATTCATCAAATCCATTATCTAGATTTTTCAAATTTCAGTTGAATATATTTGCTGTGAGAATTTCTGCAGACGACATTGCGAGTGGTGAAGTTGTCAGATACAAGAGACTGGTATGAATGTTAGGATATATTTAATTACTGATGCTAGTGTTTCAATCGTAGATACGAGACTTCGTCTGCCAACTGAAACACTCTTGAAAGGAATGCAGACAGTAGGACAAAGAAAAATTCAAATAAGACTTTTCTTGTAAATGATTAGGATATAAAATTTCATCTTTATTCTTTGTAAGTTTCTGCAAATATCAAAATTGCCATACAATGCTTTTAAATTTTCGGGGGGAACAAATGCCCGCATTGTCACCCTAGTTGCGCGCCTGGCCGTAGAAAGCCTCGCAGACAAAGCTCGATATTCATTGCACTCCCGCTACAATCCTTGTGGCACGCCGCAGCTTCAAACATCAACTACAGCAACGCGTTTTTGGCTTTGGCCTTACCACAATATGGAATGCTAAGAAATACTGTTTTCTACACCAAATCAGCGATTTAATGTGCAGCATATTGTGCAGAAACCCTGACCATGAAAAAACATTTCGCCGTAACTGTACTTAGACGTTTCTGAGCTAAAGATGCTTTGTTCAAAGCAGCCAAAAACAGGAGTGTTCGAGCGTCGCAACGTAGTGTTAATGGTGGAATTCAGGCAGTTTTTTATAAAATGTCGCTGATATTTTTGTTCAAGGGATCTAAAACGTAGAGCCGAATTGTCATGACGACAAGGTCCAACGCACAGCGCGGTCTCAATGTACATTTGTGAATCTACTTAAATCGTTTCAAATTCTTGAATGATATCTACATCTCCTTTACTTTGCATCTTGATCAGTAAACATAAACAAGCGCAAAAATAAAGATCTACTTGCCCAAATATTTTTCAATTCTTTTAGCCAAGCGACCGTATCGTCTAAGTGGTCATACAAACAATGTTTGAAAACAGCTTGGTTGTTTTCGCAGATGCGCATTGCTTTGCTGGGCTGAAAAATGGTGACATTCCAGACACAGCCATCACAGCATCGTCTGTCTGGAACAACAACGATGCTAGACATCGACCTCGTTTCGTTAGACTCGACCTTAGGGCTGAATACACCAATTCGGCAGGAGCTTGGATATCTGGCAACAGTAAGTATAATTGTTCATCTGAACCTACTGAAAACCAACTGTAGTCTACCGTAGTTACATACGCGCTGTCAGCATTTAGTGACGCGACGTAGAATGCAAGTTCCAGAAATCAAAACTGTCGAAGCATAGTTGAAAGAATGACATCAACTATCGAGGCCGTAACTCTGCAATAACTGTTTTGCCGCTCTGCAGTACATGTTAACGGTCACATCATTACGTCCAATTTACTTCCAGGGGTGGCGGGGGAGTGGATCCAAGTGGACTTCAGCAGACCGCGACATCTCACTGGAGTCGTAACCCAAGGCAGAGGTCAAGTCGCCGCACCTATACACGGGGAATGGGTCACCAGTTTCAGAATAGCATTCAGCGATAACGGAACGAGATTTCACAACATTGAAAACGCCCGTGGCACTGACCAAGTACGGCAGTTTTGCTCACATAAACTCGATATAATCATGTAAACTCGATATAATCATATAAACTCGATATAATCATATAAACTCGATATAATCATATAAACTCGATATAATCATATATACTCGATATAATCATATAAACTCGATATAATCATATGAACTCGATATAATCATATAAACTCGATATAATCATATAAACTCGATATAATCATACAAACTCGGTATAATCATATAAACTCGATATAATCATATAAACGCGATATAAATTGATCGTTTTGCTCATATAAACTCGATATAAACTCGAAGTACGGCAGTTTTGCTCATATAAACTCGATCTGCTTCTTGTAAGTAGAATATCTTTTCTGCTTGGCTATGCCACAGCCCACAGGTCCAACCGAAAAAGAAGAAACCGTTTGAAAAAGAAAGAGTTGAATCAGTAAAACCTTTACTGTACTTTGTGGCGCGCTGCAAATATAAAAAATTTCGAAAGCAAAAAACAAGTGCATCAACGCACTTCAAATCCAGATCTAACTCAAAGTGCGCCCTCCTGTGCTCGTTTGCATTTTGGTGCCAAAGCGAAGAGACAAACAAGCGTAAAGTAAAATGTGAAATTTGAGCTATTTTCTCAAACCAAGATTGAAAAGTCGATTGCTGAATCAATCTGAAAGTCTCTCACGCTTAGAATAAATAATTTGTAAAACTTTGTAAAATTACAATCTGGTTGTAAAAAAAACTACAAAATATTTGTAAAACTACAATCTGGTTGTAAAACTACAATCTGAAAAAAATCAAAAACTGAATGCACATAGGTTTAGATATTTAACCAGCGTTTGCAAACCAGTACGTCATGGGGTCTCATCAAGATATCAGCCTTGGAGATATTTAAAGAAAGACAGGATGAACAAATACACACGAAAACAATTAATTCTACACAAATCTTTACGTTTTTTAAGTCGGTAGACCAAACACTAAAGTCTGTTGATGATCTCATTCCACAACTTTTTGACCATGAGTCACTTCAAACTGAACATTCACCTTCTTTTCCTTTCCCACGGTGGCATATATGAGTGACGTAAAATGCAGAAAGTCGAGTTAGTTGCAAGACTTGGTTAAGCAAACGCAGCTCTGCGTGAGTTTCAACGTTCCATGGTCACAAAATTGGAGTTTTTAAACACTGCAGGCTTGTCAGTTGTTAAATCAACATGTCTGTCGTTAAACCAATCACATTTCTGATTTACACCTATGGCCATGGATCGTGGGTGACCGCTGAAAAAGTGATATCTCAGGTACAAGTGGCATAGATACGATTTTCGCGGAGATCACGGCGTGATACTTCGCGACAAAGTGCGCAGCTATGAAATTCGTGGAAGCCTAAATGTCGAGCTACTTCTCCCAATAATGAGATCTCGCATTGGTTCGGCCCATTAACTAAAATGCCCTCAAAAAGCGTTAGTGAAGCTGGCCCCGTTGGCTACAGTCAAGGGCAATAAAAAACGGCCCAGTTAGACGTTGCTGAAAACCATGAGGTGTTTTGAGTGCTTCTATAGAATATATCTCCGAGAGGCAAAGCGAGTGAGAAAAGTAAGCAAATAAGATAACTATCGTTAAAATTAGGATTTTGCCATTCCTATATTCTACACTTTTAACCCAGTTAAGCATGCAGTTTTTAGGTGAAATTTGGTGACACCGAAAGTAACTTCAAATGCTGTGTGCCACTTGTTGCAAGTGATTGTATATTTACTAAAGTCATGCGTAGTTTACTTGTTGATCGTGAAAAAACAAGGAAAAAGAAAAGTTAAGACAAGGTTTAGGTTTGCTTCAAGCTTTCAAGGAATCGGCCGAATGGGCTCTGCTTTCATCTTTTTGCGATGATTTAAAGTTGCACATGTTTGCAATCAAGTACCGTATTTATTCGATTGTAAGCCGCGGCTTATGAAGTTTTTTTTTCATTTCGTGCGACTTATAATCAAGGGTGGCTTACATTTTTTTCTTCTTTACCTTATCGAAAGATATAGATGAGGCTCAGACTTTCCGTGACTACGTTTTGTCGACCAAACTCTCTTTTCGTATTCTATTCTCCACAGCATCATGTGCACCCTCATCACAGGAGGAATTATGATGAACTTAAGACAACTGTAGTGGTGTAAACACCATTAAGAGGGTTGCCAAAAGCGCAAAACGTGCTAGTACGCCTATTGAGGTATCTCAGAGGTATAGGTAACCTATATTCAAGCACGGCTTACATTAATTTTTGACACCATTTCGTGCGACTTACAATCGCATAAATGCGGTAACATAGTCTCAACAAAGGTGGCAAACAAGCAAATCTATTGAGCAACTTATTTTAAGAAACTGAGTTCATATAACAATACGCATCCTCAGTCCCAAAATCTTATTCAAATGGAAGTCTAATACAATTCTACTTTTTGCAAATGTTTCTAGCAGATGCGCCATATTCAAAGGGGGACACAACATCTGACTGGCAACCTACTATTGGGATGATACCTACGGACTAGGAAGCACCTAAGCGGTATAACAAACGTGAAGGTGCCGTGATGGAATGAAGTCGTTGTTTCAGTTTTTTATCACTTGCAACTCCTGACATGACTCCCACTACGATGACTATTCCAACCTAATTTCTTAAAGACGAGGCAGTCTTCAGTTCATGAAAATCTAGTGTAACATTTTGCTCTGCTGTTGGTTCCAGGTATTTCAAGGTAACTTCGATCAGAACACGTACAAGATCAACATGTTTCCTCAACCAATCACAGCTCGTTACGTGCGTCTCGTGGCACTCACGTGGCACAACAACATCAGTGTGAGGATGGAGTATCTGATCTGCTGATCAAATAAAGAGCGACGAAGTCACAGGAGCCACAACAATTGAGCTGACAGTAAATTCGTGCAAATATTGGAAAATGCAAATAAATTATACGTTTAAACCGCACCGCTAGACAAGTTGGAGCCGGTTTCAACGTCGTTTGTAGGACACCAGACTCATGTTTTTAGTATATATTGAGGGACTGCGAAAAATTTCCAACAGATCTCATATGTTTTGTCGCCAGATACGGAATCTACGTTGTAGTAAGGAAAACAAGCGTGTAAACCCGTAAAAAACTTCTTTTTGTCTTAACAACAAGCCTTGAACACATAATTTAAGCTCTTTTGACAGGTACGTGAAATTCAGTTTTATGGAAAAGTTTGTTTGCATTTTCAAAATTCAGCTTACATGAATGAAAAAATCGCAATGTGAATTTTAAAATCTCACTTTTTTCGCGAACCAGACAGACCTCATCCTAGAACCAGACAGACCTCATCCTAGAAAGTAACCACACAAGATCTCTGTGTCATAGAAGATATTTTTCTTTATTGCAGACGGTAAGAGCAAACTGAAAATCTCGGCTGGTTAATAATGCGACATCTATTCCTTTACAAAACATGGCAGTGTCGCTGCGAGTCCATTGGTTTGGAGAATATTAACGGAATAGCAACATCCTTCAATTGCATCCCAACAAATATGTAGTTTTGTCCTTGAGGCACGCAAACCACTCACACAACAAGGTAAAAACTGGATAGCGTGTTCGATTGGATATGTTTAGGGTTTTTTCGGCGTCCTGGTTAAGAATGTGTTCTAAGCTAGCAGTGTTTACTACCGCATTACTCTATGCTACCGTATGTCGTAACAAATAAGCTACCCTCCCATAAACCGCTACTCTTTTCTAAACCAACTTCCTAACTGTGTATTGCAGTATATCGAAAGTACTCTGAGCAACGCACTTGTGGCAGTTTTTCTTGATTTAATAAAAGCATTTGATACTGTAAATCATAAACTATTACTAGAGAAATTCAAGCGTTATGGTATTCGTGGTCTCGCTTTAGATCTTTCTTCATCATACTTACATAATTTAGATCCTTTTACATCATGCTTACAGAACAGATATCAATTCGTCTATGCAAGTGGAGTTCGGTCTGACAAAATTTCAATTACTTTTGGTGTGCCGCCAGGTTCTACTCTTAAAATGATCTCCCTTATCTTCCAAACTGTTTTGTAATAATTTTGATAATGACACAGTTTTACTTATGTCTCATAATGATTCTACTCATTCGGAGCAAAAAAACAAATAATTTTTTATTTAAATAGTATATACAGTTGTCCATCGAAAGGAATCCTATCTCAGCAAAGAGTCAGACACCAATTAGATTTTATAGAACATATATTTGGCCTACTAAGTAAGCATCATCAGCTCTGCGAATTGCATGAAGTATAAAATAGAATTCAATATAAACCACACACAGTGAAGCAACCAATTAAGAAAATCTAAAAAAATTGTAACCCCAGCTGACCACTTGATGTAAGAAAGGCAAAAGCTACAGTAGGAGCAACCAGGGTTGCGGAGTCGGAGGTAAAATATCCGACTCCAACTCCGACCTTTCCAAAATTTCCGACTCCGACTCCGCCTTTCCAAAATTTCCGACTCCTTAACATAAAGGGAATGAAATGTGGCTTTAAAATCAGTGGAAATCGTGGTGCACAGCATGAAATCTCTCTTTCAACAAAAGTTTCAAAAGAAACTGTGCCATTTCAACAGGAGTTCCCCATTTAAGAGTGTGATTAAATGATCCAATTTGACACCAGCGTCGGAGCAAACCAAAAAAGTCCGACTCCGACTCCCAGCGTTGTTAGGAATCCGACTCCACCCAAAAACCTCCGACTCCTTACGACTCCAACTCCGGCTCCGACTCCGCAACCCTGGGAGCAACCAAGCAAAACAAACAACCCAGTATGTAGTGACGTAAGAAACAAAAATAACGTTCCAGTAGGTTACATGATGCGTAAGTGGTATAACGTGCTTGCAATAACATTCATTGACACAGCCACGCGGTGGGCAAATGGATTGTCACGACTTGTCAGGGCTATAAAGAAGCCGAAGTAGCGGAAGTAAAAACATCCCAAACCTTCCGTTACATAACATGACTGCGTTAAAACTATACAAAACTCGACAACATTGAGCGACATCAATACGTAAATAAGACAAAAAGCAAGCAAAGCAAGAAATAGCACGCCTTCCCAGCTGCTAAAGCATGTTCTAAGACAGGGGTTCCCAAACTGGGGTACATGCACCCCTAGGGGTACATTTGCCTATTTGAAGGGGTACATTTAAGGTTAGCAATAGAAGGGAAAAATATGTTTATATATTATTCATTTCGAATTGTTTATACATATATCAGTGAATATTAAAATAATAATAATAATTCATTTATTACAGACTCGTGGTCCATAACACAGGCGCAATCATACAACACAAGAGCACAAAAATGGTTAGCCATAGCTCATTATAGAATAGGTATTTGCACACGACCAACACTGATAGGAGCAAAACACTTTATCAGCGCCCCAATTGTAGCGTTATTCACCCATCATAATACAGGAATCCAGTAGTGTGAGAGAAATGAAGGCATTCTAAAATCAAAAGTTTGAGGTAAACAGCTAACAGAGAAAAAGAAAAAAGTACAAGATAAGTCCGATGAGGGTGCACACTGGCGCACAGAGGCATGCAAACGGTTCCGATAAAAGTTTCAAATCAGAACCATCGCCAGAAAGTTTTCAATAGGGGGGCATTACGTTTGTTCAGGGGGGCTTGACATTTTGAAATTTGATAAAAACTTCACCGATTTATATGCTTCATAATTCAATTTGGGGCGGCTTGGACCAGTGTTTGGGGGACTAAGCCCCCCCGTGGCGACGGGACTGTTTCAAATGCTTTGCTACGCATTTATCATGAGATCGACAGCCAATTAATTTTCCCGAATGTTAAAGCAGGATTTGGCGATTAACGCTTTACCAGTTGGACGTCTTGCTGTTTTTATCCTTGGTTTGCACGCATTGTCTGAATATTGGAACAAGTAAATAAATAAATCCTAGGGCACCACGAAGTACACGGAAGGTTTTCGTTGTTATGCAAAAACAATGCTGATGAGACGCGTACACTGGTACAACACATTAAAAACTATATCCGTTGGTCACTGTCATACAGGAGGGTTAATTGAGGAAAAACGAAGATTTGTAAAAAGCATCAGACGTTTGAACAGATCGGATAAACAAATTAGATGAAGATGCAGTCCCGTCGCCACGGGGAGGCTTTTTGGGGCTTAGCTCCCCCAAATTGAAACATGAAACATTATAAATCAGTTGAGTTTTTGTTAATTTTTAGAATGTCAAAAGCCTCCCCGCATAATCCAAAGCCCTCCATAGAAACGCAGAGTGCCTCTATTGAAAACTTTCCGGCGACGGTTCTGCGAAGATGCTCGGCTTTGCAAGAAGCAGTATAGATCATTTCTCAATGAACATCAAAAGTCGTGGCACGATGGCTAACTTGGTGTGGGCGAACACTTACATTTTTTGTATGTAATGCATAATTCCGTAGGCATTATTGTATATAGCGCGTTAGCGCTTCATACTAGTCTGTGTGTACTTGCTTCACAATCGGCAAGCATACATTGGCATGCAATAGGTACGAAATAAAGTGTTTTTACTGCAGGAGAGCACTGATTGAAAATGCCTCAGAGCTTGTTTGCTGCACAGTATAGCGATTTCACTTGTCTCTGAATATCATCACTATTCAGTGAGGCATGTAGCAACACACCAAGGTATTTCACTTGGTCAAAAAATTGTACATGTACACCCTTCAGAAAATCATGCGATGGAACAGGTTGTTCATAATTTTGGGAGCAAAAAAGAACACTAGTTGAACACCAATATTATTTTCAAAAATCATTATATCCTTATAGGTAAACACATTTTTGTTATTTTCCTCAGCCTTTTTGCCATAAAAATTTTAGAGGTACATGCTCATCTAACGAAATGCTGATGGGTACATGGCCAGAGAGTTTGGGAACCTCTGTTCTAAAAGATGTCAACGCAGTGCAGATGGATGTCAACACAATGCAGATGGAAACCATGAAAATTTGTTTGTCAGAGTTCAACATTGACGCTGTGCAAAAACTCTTAATCAACGATGTTGTGGGCGCGATAACCCGAATTGCCTTCACTATACGTGTCTTTTACACAATGCCTACAATAAATCTGTTTTTCATGCAGGCTGTTTTCAATGCTTTTCCCATCGAAAGCGGTTGCTTCTTAAAATAACTTTAATTAATGGACGTCAAAACTGAAAATTTCCGGCTTTACTCACTCTCAGGCCAACTTGAGTTCGTGTTTCGGAGTTAAGTCGTGTTAATTTGGCTTTTAAGAAAAAGCTGCAATCTACTTGGCAGACGATTCGCAAAGTACTCGCGCTAGCTGTCGTCAGTTTGTGTTTTTGCATCCGTTTGGTGGCGCAACAAGAACATCAGTTGGCGAAGGAACTTGCCGAAAACCTTGATCTCGTTCGCGAAATGCATGGCAAGCTGCATAAAGCTTGTCGCGCATTGGACAAAGCTCTCATGTAAGGTTGCCAACCGTCCTTTATCACAGAGGACAGTCCTTTAATTTTCTTATTTGTCCTTCCTACTTATCTTTCCCTTTCATTATTTCCAAATCTTCTTTTCCAAGTCAAAATTTTGGATCGGTTTGCTTCGCCCCTAGCTGTTCGGCCAAAGGAAGCTTCCGATGGTTTTCACACCGTCGGGGATGTTATGCCTTTGACCGCCTCTGCGCATGTAGTGGCGCAAGCAGCTACTAAATTTTCTATAAGTTATGTTAACCTTGTGAAAGCTCTTGCAGCAAAATTCCGTGGTCAAAAAATTTGCTACGTTATAATTTCGCGACGTACATACGGTGTTGTTTGTCTCCCATCAGAGTCACTTACAGGATGATGTCGGACAACGGCCAGGGCTTACGAGTGGGGTTGCAAGAGGGCTTACTAGTGGGGGTTGCAAGAGGTACATCGCACCCGTACCCAGTAAGTATTGGGGCCCGGGAGGATGAAAGTACCCACATTAAGTTTTCAGTAATCAAGCCCAAAATTGATGGTCGCTTTTTTCTCCCACTGCAGCGCTATAGCCACTGCTCCCTCTAAGAACTTGCGACATAAGAAATTGTCCAAACGATATTTTCAATTAAAACTTGCCCAAGCTTTTAGCTGCTTTCGACAAATTTCCTTCGGATATAATTTTCATTTATGTTGCAATATTTTGTGGCAATCATGTTATACACATCAAGTAACGTTGAAACTAGGATACAGCAGAGTTTACAGTATGTATAGCGTCATAGGTATAGGAGCAGGCAATTTTAGGGGGGTGCAAGGGTGCAAATGATATTTTTCTCAAAATTCCACGATTTTGCCCGAAGAACATTTATTCGACTAACCTTCTCTCTACAAATTTTCTATAGCTGTTGGTGCATTCTGTTTTCCTCCACCATGGTAGCATAGACTTGAAGAAAGAAAAGTTGGTACTTGAAATTTGGTTCTTTAAATTCGCTCTTTGTTCGTTTTATAGTCTTCTCACTATTTCATTCGTCCCACTGGTGGTTCACCCTTTCATCTGTATTACTATCTGTTGTGCATTGATTAGTTTTCTTCGCGGTGCCTCTTCACCCCAATCTTCTCGGTCATTTAATTGCTACCCGCCTGAAATCATTAGATCCAGTCATTCCGTGTGAAGAGGAACTTTTGCCCGCCTGTTCCAATTCAAGCCGGGAATCGAACTATCATGATTCCCAGGGAGAGAATTATTTTATAGCCAAATTCGCAATGCCTTACCGACTGGACTAAAGAAGCGCCTCCCTAGTCCTTGCGGATCTAGGCATTTTAAGTTTCGACTTTTCACCCTCAGGCCTTCCCTGACCTTATA
>Ga0210059_1007581_pt1 | contig 17211 bp, 12 predicted proteins | sample Ectturendosymbi2_FD_188042 | JGI IMG/M metagenome (GOLD analysis project Ga0210059, IMG submission 188042) | Ecteinascidia turbinata endosymbiont from Florida, USA - Sample 2 (SPAdes) (version 2) | ecosystem: Host-associated > Tunicates > Ascidians > Unclassified | place: Key West, Florida...
CTGGTGCAGTGTGCACAGACAGTGCTTAAGTTGAAGATATGGGTAGACAAGAATCGCCGCAGTTAATAGAAAGGAAGACACAGGTTGATACTGATGCTCAAGAAACAAGTAGAGCTTCCAAGTATATCTGAAGAAATTTTCCTTTATATTGGCAAATAAGCAGTGCATCCATTGTTACAAAGTCAGGAGGTGTTTGCCAGGCAAAACATCGCGCGTTGAGCTTCCATCCACGTTTGACGACGATTTTGTCCTGGCTGGTGCTCGTTTGTTACGAAGAAAAAAAGTAAAGAGAACTCGGCTCAAAACAATCCTCGCAATGCCTACGTTGTTTTTACACGCCTGGCATTTCGCGTTGGCAGGTTTCCCAAATTTCCTACGCACCCGCACGGCCTTTGCCTTTAAATAAGGTACCCTATGTACCGGTTGGCGGTGTAGTGTCCATTGCCTCGATTGAGTTTGTTGCACATTGCAGCACCGTGGGTGAACCCGATCACGGACGAAAATTTCTTTTTTCCCGCTTGTGTTTCAGGGACAGGAGCGAATTGAAAGAGAAATTGTCCACCTCGTCGCTGATGTGCAAGCAAATGGCGGAAGAAACTGAAAAGAACGTCACTAAACGACGGAAGAGTTTCCAAGGGAACAAAGTGCGTGTTGTTGATTGAATCCCGACATCAAAGTAAGAGAAAACTTAACCATGCAATGCTTGTTTCGCAGATTGACGTCTCGTCACAAGTCAACAACTTTTCTTCCGTCTTAGATGAGAGCAACGTCGACGAATTGCACCGTCAACTTTGTGATGTAAGTTGGGCAACGTTTATGAGGTTTGAAAATTGGCCTTTTATAATTTTGAACCCCTGAAGGATACCTTGCGGTTATTTTAATAAAGATCAGCATGTGTGCTCACTGCCAAACCAGTGTTTAGGTTGTTTTCATTCCTGAGTTTATTAAGTGTCTCTTTAAACAGAAGGTCTGTTTTGTCACTGCTAGCCATCTAACCCCCGCATTAACTCCTCGTAAAGTTGGCGTTTCCACTTCCCATTAAAATGCGTTGAGCGGAACACACTGTCGAAACGGTTTGTTTTTAAAACGTACAGGCTTGATGTGAGTTGTTTTTTGTACGTGAAAACGGCTGGTTCAAATCAGCTTCAAACGAGATGAGGTTCTATTCTCTTGGTCACAGCCATCCTGTTTTGATCCTCGCCTTTACTTCTTTTCGTACAACTAAACTCTTTGTTTCGCATTCCGTTTGCGCAGGCTCTGGAAAAGAACGCGAGGTGGCAGTCTTACAACGGAGAAAGGGAGCAATACGTCGGTGCCCTCCTGGCCAAGTACCAGCAAGTGTCGACGCAGCTTCAGGAGTGCAGAGACCGGCTGGCGCAAGTCACGAGCAACCCCGGTAAGGCTGCTGCTTCACGGCCCCGAGTGCTGCGTCAAAGGTTTCTGTCACGTTAATTTGCTATGCGGAAGATATCGCGCGCATTAGCTGTAAGTAACTTTTAATGGGACAAACAATTTCTGATGTCGATTTTCAATACTCCTTGAAATCGCGGCAAGACCTCGTGCTGTTCTGTCACTGCAGATGGACTTTTAAACGACATAAGCTTCTATGCAGATAAACTCGCCGCTGAGCAGCGCCGCTATTTCGACAATCTCTTGGTGGACGCTCGCAGAGAACTGGAGCACCAGAGAGGCGAATACCTGAAAACAGCAACTGAATTGGATATTTTGAGGAGAACCACGACAGAAGAGACGAAGCGGCTAAAATCGGTAACAAACTGCTGCGAACATGGTTCTGTGAAGATTTTATTTGTTTTCGTTTAAAGCAAAAACTATTTCTTAAGCTTTCGTTCGGTCGATGGGTAAACTGTGCTTGTTTTTGTTGCTGTAGCTACCTGTTGAGCGGAAATCCCTTTCAAAGTTACATGCATGTCATGCAGCCCGCGTGAATGCGCGCATTTATCAAATACATAGTATTCTTATTCTGCTGCGTTCAACGGTTAGAATGAGTTGGTACAAAACTCATACAATGGTATAAACAGTTGAGTTGCACGCCAATTGAAAGAATAACATTTCCGAAAGTTCCCGCGAAACTTGCGTCGATGTGATGTCCGAATATCTGCTGCCTGCGCCTGAAGTTTTAGCGGACTGCTGCATTTCCCAATGTTGTAGAAAACCAAGGCGTAACGTTAAAGATTTAAAAAAGTGTGTTGGCAACGACGAAATAGATCCTCGTTTCCGCAACCAATGCTGAGTATCTTGCTTCTTGCACCCTGCTCAAGTAGTTTGCGAAACCTTACTGTTAGCATAAAGGATCCGTCACTTTAAGTGTGAACGTACTGCTTGTTTCGTAAATGTTTTAACGGCGTCGCAGGACGTGTTTGCAAACACAAGAGACAACTGCTCCAAACCACTTCTTGTATTTGTGATTCTGGCCAGCAGCTGACAGCAATATTCTCAAAATAATATTATTGCATGTCAGCCTATAAAATCGGTTGAACTTTTTTACAATTTCGGTCACAAATTGTCCCACGGTGCAGAATACTTTACTGAGAAAGACGCAAACTCAGATATGTGCTTCCCTTCGCACTGCAGTTGACCGTTTGCCCATGATGTTTACTTGTCAGTCAGTGCAACACGTGACCCACTCGGTCAGAAATGTAACTGGTTGCGTTGCGGTTGATGTTTAGAATAGGAGCGGAAACGTCATGCGTTTTAAAACGCTGGAGACCAATGAGAAACGAGTTCTTTATATTTAAATGACGCGTCGAAACAGGCGGGCGAACCGTTAAAGCCCTCGGTGCGAGTCATTCTGTTCCACGCATCCGCATGCGCGCATCTTTCATTGTGCAGTAAAATAACGTCCCATTCGAATTTGCCTGCGCCCGATCAAACGCGCTGACGCCGCTCCTACGCTCTCGAACCTTTTGAGCCGATCGATTAATCAACTAATTCAGTTGGCGATGGAAACACGACAGCGTGGATGCCATTGTGCTTGCGCGGTCACGACTGCCATTGAAAACAAGGTGTGCATGCCGCTGCAATGGACCATAGAATTGGCAGCTTCAATGCGAATCGCATTAATTTTATCTCACGTTCGTGGCTCCTGTGGTTGCGTCATCGCCGGTAAACGCTCATCGAAGCATTCTTTGACGTAGCGTTCAGGAAGTAATCGTTGTCTTCGACTTCCTGTATGTCTTATCTGCGCGATAATAGATTGCGCGCCATCAACGAATCCTTTTCTCATCTGCGCCGAACCCTCGCTGACATTCCGCTTTACGTAACAATCGAAGGCATTCAAAGAAATATTTCCAAGTAGACGTACGTGCGATTTTCTGTCGAAAAATGCTGTTTTTAGGGCTGTGTCTGAAAAGCTTTTGATGTGTTCGCAGTTTTTGCCTATTGACTACTGTATCGGTGCTTTCCTGCCTGCAAACATTCAACAAATGCAGCATGAAACAAGTGTGTTTAAACTCTTTTTCTTGCGCCTTTTTCCTCACCTAAACGACTCAAAACAAGGGATGTATAATTCAAAATGTTGGTTAAAGTAATAATAGTGTTGTTTTTTGAAAGAATCAACAACAAAGTTTATGTACTTCAGAAACAATTGGAGGCCTTTCAATGGGACCTGGACATAATTAAAAAAACATGTTCCCTGCCTTTGTCCACTGAAAAGTTGCTATTGATTTCACGTTGTTTGGAATCGACCCGGGGTAGATGAGTGGTTCAAAAGATTATTCGGATTGGTGGTTAGATTTGAACCGAAATATGCAATTGTGCGAATAAGTTGAAGGTCAAAGACCAGAGTTAAGATTCTTGCCAAGCTTCAGGATTTGTTTGCTGCATTCGAAAGGCAACCAATGCAACAAACACGTGCGGGTTTTTGTCTTTTTTACCACAATAAACAAGCCATACTTCTAGGACGTGGAGCACTGGCGCACTCGTTACGAGGATCAGCGCGAAACTGTGGCGACACTGACAGCGAACTACGAAAGCGAGCGTCGCCGTAGCAACACTTCCGCTAAGGAGACGAAAGAAAAACAGTCGCAGATTCAGCTTTTGCAGCGTCAAGTGAGTCTTGATGCGATGAAGCTTTGTTTTCTTGTTTTGTCTTTATTTGATCTTTGGCCTGAGTCATATGCATTAACGGCTTGACATGTTAACAGAATTGTCTCCTGAAATTGCAGTCTCGATAAGACCTCGCGTAGCTGAGTAAAACGCTCGAACTCGCAACTTTGGGCTAGGGGCGTCCTCCTTCCTTGTTGGAATTAAGGGTTCGAGTTACTGAATATACCTGTTTCACATTACATTCAGTTAATTTATTTAATTTTTCTGATGCTCCGTGTTTTTTTTTTGTTTTTTTTTTTTATTAAAAAACCTCAACAGTTCAGACGTGAGCAATCGCTAAATGTAGATGAGTTTCCACGGCTTGGCGTAACTTCGTTGTGCTGAGAGCTACGCTTAAGACTGTTGCGCACTACTGCAGGTTGCAGTACGGCTTGCGGCACTAGAGCCTTGTACCAGCCCTGTGCTGGTTGGCACGTCGTCGGGGGCTGTAGTTTCTAGCCAAGATCATTTTACACGTTGATTGAGTTGGCGCATTCTTACCATGGTCGTCATTATTTCAGCTGCAACCTTAGAGTGAAAAGTAAAACTCTCGTTGTTCGAGGACGGATTTATTTATTCAGGGATTGTTCCCTTCCGAAATGCTTTCGCAAAACTCTTACTGAAACCTCCACTATGCATGTAAACTTTCTGAACGTAACCTACGATTCACTGTCTGACCTGTGCTAACGCTGCACCGATCTTAGATTTGACACTTACCTCTTTTTGTGCACATCCATTCTCGACTCGGATAATTAGTTATATCCTTCTGCAGCCTTTCCGGGTGTATTACGCTGCACAGCATCGATCTTCACTCTCATGCGCTTGTCCTTCGCTGTTTACCTTTGAATTTCGAAAACCTGATAATTTTTTCGTCTCAAGGTCGAAATCTTCCGCGAAGACTTTCGCGCTGAGCGCAAAGAGAAGGAAGCAGCAGAGCACGAGATGGTGGTTTTAAGAGACAGAGTGAAACAGCTCGAGCAGCAGATAGAGCAAATGAAGCAGGTTTGTTTGGCCTGTCGTTACTTTTGTTTTTTTTCTGTCAGATCAGCGTTTTTTAAGTTTATTCAGCGAAGCTCTTGTGTTCACGTTTGCTTCTCCCGTTCACGCAGGAACGCGGCAGACCCAGGAATTTTTTTCTCGACGACATACTCGCCTGTGATGACGACAAGCCGACGTCGGACGACGTGTGCTGCGGAAGTGACGACACACCGCGCGGAAGGAGGCCCGCTTCTCCCCCGAAAAGGCACCAGCGACGCAGGGACGTCACCCCTACTGACATCACCAGTCGACAATTCAGCGACGTGCGAACCAGACGCAACGCTCCAGCGCCACCTACTGTCAAAACCAAGCGACGCGGAGAGCGGCTAGGTGTCGCTGCAGACAAGAGCATAAACGAACCGGCCAGGCGCGCAACACGTCCCATAAACAGCAAATCTGCTCAAAGGACGCCGTCTGATTCGGAGCCCATTCTTCAGTGCCCTACTTGTGGACGAAAATACCAGATTGACGAACACATGCTATTGCTCGACCACATAGACGTCTGCGGTGATTGAATTTCCGGAATTGCCTCCCTGGATCGTTCCGTTGTAAAGTCGGGAAAGACGAAACTTGTTGGCTACCCACTCGCCATTGCAAGACTTTCTGTCACTGGCGTGCAGAGTGGTGGGTCGAACAGGGTGACGGCCACGGGTATCCAACGCAGGGGAGCATCCCAAAGAGTGAAGTTTACATATCACATTTTATTGAAGTACTAACTAGATGCTTCTTCGTATTTTAAGGCTACTAACACATTCTGCATGGATTTGGTAGGAACTTGCCTGAAGGGGCATGCAAATGTATGTAAGTGACCCGAGAGAGCGATAAAGAGGGATGAAGCACTGCCATGGTTATCTTAACACCTTAAAGCAGGGGTCCATAACCTTTTTGCTATTGCCGACCACATTGGGCTTATTTTTCTGAGTCACGGCCGTCAGTCATAGTTCAAGGTATTTTTATTTTTTTTCATTGCGTCTGTTCTGCATCCACACACTGACACTGGCCATTTTTCCACGTCTTCTTGGTCGTCTTTCTGCTGAGTATCCCCGTGAAGCAGACAAAGAGTTTTTGTTAATGCACGGCCACCATAACCTAGATTTTGAATTACATGCGCACACGTGCTATCCTTCTTTCGGTGGACCTGTCTGATGCTTATTTGCATGCATAAATGCAGTGCCTAGTTCCTTAATGCACAGCCGTTGCTAGAAGGATTTTGCTTATAAACGTATGTGAACAGCAGTTTTTAAGTCTTTCAAATGCCTGTGTTTCTCGCATTCCCAAATACTAGGCGAGAATTTTGTAGGGAGGCATACGATCATGCAGTTGCCCCGGGCATCACCAGACCTCTGCACGCCCCCTGCTTTCTGCGTTTGGAACTGATGAGTTTATGAAAAAGTATTATTCCAAGTTACTCTGAAGTATTTGCTAAAGTAGTCATATTCTGCATTTGCTTAAAACAGTCAGCTTTTCCTACGTTATCGTCTTCTTAGGCAGCGAAAATGTGCTGCGCTTTTCAAAGTAGACTATGTAGCAATAGATGTGAATTAAGCTGCTTGCATCGCGCTTTAGACTTACCATGCTTGATGCTTATTCTTCGATTTGCAATCTAACACAGCTCTGTTGCTTTCAATATTTTTACTAATGAACTTTCTGATCAAACACGGGTTTGCACGACTTCAGCCATCCATGTATTCTTCACAGTTCTTGTATTTTTTCCATTCTTTTTTACCGGCCGGAAAAAATCCGGAGCTCTGCTCCCTTCACGCTTGGGTTGGCTTCTGCTTGCTAACGGGCCCTTTATGGTCAAGTTGGCCTGCGTACTGTCTTAAGGCGCTTTGTTACTCAGTCTATTCGTTACGGTACCTTCGGGTCCGAAGAACAGAAACTGTTGCCGTGAAACGGGGTGATGTACATTCGACGCCTCCGTTCATTCGTCTGCGTATGAATTATGGCCGCTCTGCCGTTCCACTGCCGCAAATTGTATCAGTTTTAGATTTGTGCAAGTGTTTTTGCCTATTGCGTTTGCGCTTCACGCTGGTCAAACTTCGTGCTTTTTTACTTTGTCCCTTCCATTCCTCATGCATTATCACATGATTTCTGTACTTGTAACAGTCGTCGCGCGTTCAGCTGATCCTTGCGAGTCCGCCTGCCTCTTACACTGGTCCGTTTTGCCCCGTTTGCGTTTCCGTTTGATCCGTTGGACTGGTCCTACTCACGGGTGTCAGACATGCACCTGAAAAGTAGTTCGTGTCGGAGATACGACAACCTGCAGGGAACATCAACGAAAACTTGAGCTTATCGGTGCTTGAGTTTCGCTCTCGCGAGTATTAATGAATTCCAGCAAGTAGCGCATGTAATGCAGATGACTTTTCTCTCTTCGCGGCTGAATCACATGAAGTCTATCACTGCATGGAAGCGAAGATCGCTGTGCTCAATGCGATGTGTCGTGTTGCGCAAGATATGAAGGTCGACCCCGTCTTCCTTTTGAGGCTTGACTGTGCTTTTGCTGGGCAGGTACGTAGAAAGTATTATGATGTTACGGCAAGGCTTCCTAGATGCACCATATTGCTTAAATAAAAATATCGCGAAAATCATCATTCCCGCAACACGACTGCATGCATCGTGCAACCTACAAATGACCTGTCGCTGTGACGCGAACACGTTTTTTGACGCACGCTGAGAGGCCTTGTTTCTTTAGGAGGCGTTGGTTAGAGTGTTGCGTGAGTCTGTTGGAACCATCCAGACTCACAATAATGCGCTCATTATGCGATTTGAGGGAATTGAACAACGCCTTAGTTTGAACGATAAGTCAGTGTCTGCCGAACTCGATTTTACACCATGCAGTGGTCGCAAATTTTGTTGATATATTTGATAAAGTTTGCTTCGACTAGTTTTGATGCCAAATCCTTGGAACCGAATGGACACTTGCGGAATTTAAGGACAAAGCATTCTGCAGCTGCTCAGCAACCGAAGGTCTTGTTGTTTTGCCACTGGTCTATTCGGCTGTCCTCCTATACTCATAACTTCGGCAGCGCACCTCGTGGGACTTAGATTCGCGGCTTCCATCTCGTTTTCCATGTTGACATTTTGAGTGATTGCCGCCGCACAGTAAAGACCCGCCAAACGCTTCTGTGTGTTGTCTGAGCCAACGGGGGTCAGGGGTCAATTGGAACACATGACGCAGCCTTGCGCAACAGGGAAATATTTGAAATAAGACAACCCGGATGTTGTTGACACTTCCCTCGCGACAGTTTTCTGAATGGTACTGAAACTGAGTCAAAGACATGCTAGCAACGCTGGTTGCAGCTGACTGAAAGAAAAATCCTCGGCGCCACAGCACGGGTTCTCTCGCAGCTGGTATCAAGAACGCGATTAAATCGGGTAATGTTTTGGTTTACAAAAATAAATTGAGGTGTGGGATTGCTCGTTTTTTTCTTCGGAAACAGCGCCAAGAACAGATGTTTTGAACAACAAAACTGCATTCCTTACTATTCAAGGATTGTGACATTGTTCGGGGTTGGTTGACCAGATCAAGGCTTCTCAAACTTTGTTCCGCGACCCCATTTTATGCAGTACGCGTTTTGAAGCTTTGTTTTTGACTTAATCTTGCAGGAAGTTCTTCGTCGTTTTCTATGCACATGAAACGGAGAAGCAAATATTTATTCGCAATTTTTAGGCATATTTTTCTCACCATAATTTTGTACATAACACTACACATGTTGGACAGCATAGTGCCACCGGGAAAATAAAAGATAGCAGGTATTGTTTCGTTTTCATCATCAGTGGCTGCATGATCACGCAACCTCCGATTGGTTCAAGTCAGTGTGCTTGATGAGTATTGAGTTCTGTGCTGCCATCGAGAATGCCTTCGGAAAACCAGTGGTTTGTGTTGACTCAACGTAAATCGCACACGAAAGAAGTGTTCGTATTAAAATACAGGAGCTTGCCAGTGGGACGAGACAGCTGACTTTAAATTTGTGCCATCTTCCATCGTAAGTAATTTTAACGTCACATATCAAGAACTTTCAGAAGTTGAATATCATTACTACAAGTCACAACACAGTGCGTATTAGACGTAGAGGTTCAATGCCATGGCTGCGTCGTGTCGGGAGTAGGCCCGTAGCCGGAAGTTAAGGTTTTGGGGGACAAATAACATTTTTAGGAGGAAATCTTTGTGTTTTCATTTTATGTGTAAAATAAACCGTAGGTCTATACTAAATATTCTGCGCACAATAAAAATTGGAGGGACAACAAAATGCGGGCGCTCTGACTCAGAATGTCCCCCGTGGCTACGGGCCTGTATGCGAGATCCAGGAAGTAAGGTTGTTCGGCCTTTTTTAAGTGACAAGTAAAAACGAGTCACTCAGTTGATATTGTTGAGGTAACTTCGCAAGTAGCTCAGCAACCTCAACGTAAGCTGAAAAACAAAAGCTTTCGAAGATCACGCTCCTATTCAGAAGACACAAAATCCCCAAAAAAGAATATTTGTACAACAATAGGCTCTTGAGAAAAAGTCCAAACTTTATAAAGAAGTTTAATGGCAAAGCCCAAGAAAACATGAAAAATGCAAACTTGGTAAAAAAGGCCAGACAAGCCTTAGGCTTAACCAAGTTGCGCAACAACAGCATATGGAAGAAGCATATGACTGGAAACGCGTAACGAGTGGTGACGACAGCTCCTGCGTAAGCTCGCAAGAGTAAAAGTAAACTAAGACTGGAGAAGAAAAGTAGCCACACCACAAGAATATGGAGGCTTTTCGTAAACAGGGCAAACACATGACAACTCCGGAAAATAGCCATATATGGATACCCAAGCCTACCAGCCTGCAAAATACGTCTCGGAAGTGAAGGCACCCTGTCCAAAAAAGGCTCCCTACCGAGACACTCCCCAACGAAACTAAGGAACAACTCATAGAAGACAAGCTTGGAATAAGGCTCATGTGATGCTTGCATGATGTCCAGCTCTTCGAAGATAACAAAAGAAACAAAGAAACTTTGCATAAATTACTGTGAAGTCTGACAAGACTTCAGATACTTTTTCTGACTGTCCGAAACATGGGAACTTAAAATACAGCCCTAAAAAATAACGGGAACTTGAAATATGGCCCAAAAAGTTTAACTTAGCTATGGCATAGACAATATGCTATTTTCGTAATGAGTATGGACAGTCAGTACGAATGTTCTCACTTATTAAAAGTAAGTTCTCGTCTTGTTATGGTTGAATAAATGCTTACAAAACATTCTCGCAATGGTTTGTGGTAGTGACTAATTGTAAGGGTGGTTACACCAGCTATAGCTACAGGTAAAAACTGTCCTTGACATAAAGCTTCTTAGAACCCGCGATAAATAAAAAAGCTATGTCTAAAGAACTAAATTTTCTTTGATGCTAAATTATGCACCGAACAAAATTGGTTTACAATATTGATCCCCTATTTTGAGTGTTTGTGGTACTTTTTGCCAAGGTACTACGAATGCTTGGCATGCACATGATATCAATGTTCTTGGTCTTATTAGTTTCGTGGGAACCCCTTGGTATGGGACAGTCACAAGTTGCCATGGGATGTGAATGGACAGAAAAAAGTGAACCCTGAACAGTCCTGGTAATACTGTATTTTCTGTACGTGAACACAAAACAAGATGCGGAAAAGAATCTTAATGAAAAGAACAAGTGTTCGCAAAAAGCGATTTAAATGGAATGGCATATTGCAGACTATGCAAGATTGTTGAACAGCAACTTGTATATCTTCGGCAAAGACTTGAACATTTTTGGCAATCGCAAAGACTTGGATGTTGTTTGCATTGAAATGAGACCTGTGCTTCCCTTTGATGATGAAATGTAGAAGTGATTGGCATCAAGAATATCGTCATCCCTGTGCATGACCAGTATACCAACTGCTCCACACATGGAGGCGTTCTTGCGCAGTAAAACTCGGTTTTACTGCGCGATGATAGCTGTCTTGCCAATGAAGCGATCAAAATCTGACACTTCCTGAGAGAGACAGATCACCGTGTTCCTGTTGAAGGCTGGTCTAGATTTGTTCGTTTCGTAACTTGCGCTTGATCAAAAATCTCTAGAAAGTCTTTTGTTCTAGTGAGTGAAAAACTACTGGTATTTTTGCCAAAGCGAAAGCGCGCAAAGAAAATTCGCATGATGTTGAGTGATTGTGATTTGGAACAAACACCAGAAAGCGATTATACAGAGATTTGAGATCAACAGAAAATTTTTCCTATACTTCAAAACTAACAAAAGTAGAGTCGCTGGCAAGCATATAGTGTAGATTTTTACATGTCAGTCTACTGATCAAAGGGAGAAAACGCAGAGACTTATGTTTTCAGTCTTTTCTATCTTTATTCTCGGCTTCTCAATATGTTGATCCTGAAAGCAATTTACATTATAACTAATATACTAAAGCGCAGGTGTACTTGGCAAGCATTGAGCGAAACCGTCGGCTGTGGCTTTTCTGCTTTGTGCCCATATATTTTTGTTTTCACTATCCAAAAGAAAAGCGTTTGTTGCTTTCGTTTTTGAGAAAGAAATCTTAAAGAATCAACTTTTGGCAAGCAGCTTGCTTCAAGTTTGTACGAAGCTCTACCTTTCATATCCTTGGAATATTAATAACCGGGAATGCAGTGAGACTCATTGAATTACTCCCACGACCATAATTAGTAACTCTATCTCTTGCTCGGAATCACCGTGCTTTGTCTTGTAGGTCGGTAAAAACGAAATGTTTGCACTAAAGCCGTCTTAGACTTGAGCTGGTGAGCATATACGCCTTCCCATACAATTTTTTTGAAAACTTATGCTGATGATTCGGCTTGACAAATTACCATTATTACTTTTCTTCTACAGCAGACCGATTCAACACTGCGCTATACAAATCATGATGTCAATAACAGCTGGCGTTTTTATGATTACATGTTTGTTTTCTGGTGCCCTCTGCAGCTATTCTTACGTTGAAGAAGCTATAAACATTGTTAGCGAAATTATGGGTGAGACACGTTTTCAACAACTTGTTTTCTTAAGCTTTTTTAATGGTTTCGTTTATGTTCGAATCGCGCCAATTCAAAAGAATTTCAACATTTTTAAAATTTCGTTGTGCGCCCAACGTCCAGCGATGCTGTGCAAAGTTATTTTACCATGAAAAACTTAGTTGACAAGGCCTAACTTTTTAAAAATCCTTCATATGTATTTTGAAGCTTTCTTTGACGGCCAAACATCAGAAAAAATCAAGGAAAAACGACAATTTCAACATGAATGAATTGAACTTCTGTATTTATTTCTTTTGTTTTATGAACAAGTACGACTCTAGATCGTTAAAATGCTTGTTTCTATCCACGTTGCCGATAGCTTCGTTTCGTGTGTGTTGGGGTGTGTGTAATTGCCGAATCTTTCCTAGAGAGTATGATAAATTCGCAAGTGTCTTACTTACGTGCGTTTTTTTTATGTGAGCTAGCCATATCTTGTGGGCCTTGCGGCCGAAATCAATGAAACTTTCAAACTGAAATTCTGTATTTCGTATCTGAAACGTCTACCCTAAATTTTTTGAAACTCTGTTCAAGTATACTTGCCCAGTTTGGCTAAGTCATTTTTTCAACTGAATTGCAGACAAAAACTTGACATGGCACCAGTCCCGTTGCCACGGGGCCTTTGGTGGGCTTAACCCCCCAAACAATGCTCCAAGCCCCCCACACTGAAATATGAAACACTGTAAATCAGTGGAGTTTTGTCAATTTTTACAATGTCAAGTCCCCCTGTTGAAGACTTTCTGGCAACGGCTCTGCATGGCACGGCAACAGAACAACAAAACGTGGTCGGCACGCGAGCAGTAGCCTGCGAAACCTCTCTGATGAAACATGGTACAAGATCTGTGGGCGAGCACACACACGCGAATCTCCCTTGGCGCAATGGGTTGACGCAAGCAAGCATAATAACACAAACGGTAAAATAATCACGAGTTATGAAAAGCCAATTCGTATGCGAAAAGTTATATCCACTATACTTAGAATGAAGGTTTGATATGAGGTTTTCCAGTGGCTGAATTTTTCTATGCGCTCTGCCAAACAGTCTTTTCTAAATTTCCATAAGGTTTGTACTTTTCGAGCAAGGGTGGAGAGAATGCCCAATGTGGCCTTGCATACCCGAGGTGCAACAAGAAGACTAGTTTGGGCAAATTGTCAGAAAATTTGACAAGAAAAGCTACAGCATTCAAATTGTGGAATTTGCACATGTAGGAATAGTATTGCACACGATTTCACGTACGTTTGTGATCGGACTTGTCATCGTAATTTCATTTGCCCTTTTTGTGCCTATTAACTTTAGTTGACAGTGAAACACAAAATACATTCGAAAATAAAGTGTCTTCATCTCTCAACATAATTTCTTTTGTTGCATGTAGAACCGCAAATGTCGAGCAGTATACCATTTTAATCTTTAACAGCCCGCCAATGAAGGCTATTGGCGGTATTTCCGCATCTTTTCCTGTCCTTTTGGTGCCATCAGTATGCCCACCTCCATCGTTGTTTGGGAGAAATCATGTTTGATTTTGAAAATAAAAAATTTTTCGAAGTACAACTATCTCGGTTTTTCGGGTCAGATGAGCTTGACAATAATTGCTGAGTTGTTGACAAACGCGAGTGTGCTCCTGAAACGTTTCCGTAAGCCTTGGTGGGAACAATATTTCCCCAATTATGGCCCCGTTACCAACGATGTTTGATTTTCTTTTAGACCTGCGTAGGGTTTAAGGTTGTGAAAGTTTCCCATTGAATCTTGCAAATATACTTTGTTGTTGTGTAGGATTTTCATGTTAGAGATATCCAGTGCTACAACTGACATATTTATATAACCATGGGCGCAATTTTGTTGTAAAATGTGGGGGGCACAGCTTGGTGTGAAACCAACACAGTCATCGGGTCGATCCAGAAATGGCGTTTTATATATACAGATTCCCAATCTTATTTCTAGAGGTGTTAGAGACCAACACTATTCACGCTTTGCTTTGCCCTTGCAGATGATTTACATATTAATATACTTAAATTTGTTGCTGGACACGATACTGTAGTTTAGCCTGCTTCCATTAATATCGTATTTGGATGTAAACATGAACAGCAATATAGTAGAACAAATCAATTGGGCTGTCAGTTGGAGTGCACAAAATGCTGAATCGCATTGGTCAATGGTCACACGTGCATGTCACTCTTACAGTAGAACACTTCAGTTTTCATGCATTTCATAAGAAGTGTGGGTTACAGCGCGATTTGGCGTCTTGTTCATGTCGCTTAACGTTACAAAGACGATAAATATGTTTCTTGCACATTTCCGTTTTTTGAAAAAGCTACAAATCTTATTAATGCTGCTGGGTATCATGCATGCAGCCCCACTCCTACCATATCTCCATTGATACCCTCTTACCAGCAGCAAAAGCATTTGGCAAATGATTTCAATCTATTTTTACTGTTGGTGGGTACAGGATGTATCCTTTCAATCTACCCTTGTTGTCTCCTGCATACATACCCACACAGAGTTGTGAAAGGGCCTCATTTTGACGCCTGAACCCGGCTCGAGCCCGACATGTATTTTTGAAACCCGATGTACAGGCCTGAAAGTCAAATTTACCGAGGGAGTTAAGATATGCGCAATTGCAGAGTAATAAAAAAACGTTGTGTGCAGGTGTAATTGCAGGTAGGCTACACGGTTTATCACACCGAAAATAGCAACCACCTTGACCAAAACATTGGTATAATCTGGCACAAACGTAGCATGTTAGTCAAAGACAATACTGCGGAAAATATTGTTTCTCAAGAAAAAATAAACTATCACGAAACTATCTACGATGGCGCTATGGGCATGAAACAAACTTTCGAGGATAGCTCTATGGATATGAAAAGCCGGCTTGTAGGCTTCTTGAAACAAGCCAAGAATCGCGTGATTGATTGATATTTTCGACGCAACATCATCGCGTGCTAATTTCCTCACCGCTCTCGCCTTCTCAAAAACAATGTGAGATTAATTCCTGCAGAGAATAACAGAACGCAACTGTGTTTGCAAACAGAATTAGCTGAACAAAAATCACAATCAATTCACTCACCGAAGTTACCGCGTTGAGCACAACAAATCTACGTCACGAAAGAAAAAAGTCGTTGCTCTTAATGTTATAAAAAAAGTTTTGTATGCAGGCCCGAAATATTTTGACAAACTTTAAGCCCGACTCGAAAAGCCCGGCCAGACTTATAAGTCTGCACCATATCAAAAGTTTCAATCTAAGAGTTCTACTTGCATAAAACGACACAAAAATATATTTGAGATTAAATCCAAATGCACAACGGTGAATCGATAAAAAAGTAACAAGTTTCACCTTTAACACGAAAAGTGTGTCCAACAAAACTAGATGTCATGTATCTGTAAAGCGAATGTTTCGCACTTGGATGAAAACATTGCTGCGTTGTGGGTTTGGTCAAATTCAAGTAAATCGGATGACCTGCGAACCGATGCATTCAGCTCAAGCACAAAGTCTACGAGTCACGGAAAAAATATATTTTAGATTTGTTGGTCATCATTGTCGCAACATTACAAAAAGTTAGGATAAATGTATATTTTATCCTTATTTCCGAGTCTAGCCCCTACGCTTTGAGCTATAGGTCAATTCAGGATTGCCAGATGAAAATTTCAATAAAAAGCCAAAGAATGCTAAAAAGAGGCCAGAAAATGGATAAACCGCCTGTTTAAAGGCCAGAAAAAAGCCAAACTTTATTTGCGGTATTGCCATTCGTTTGTCACAAAAACAAAAAATTAAAAAGTATCAAAAAGCAGTTTCTTTGAAATTAAGATTAAAATCATGCTAGCCAGTGTACTGGAGCACTGATCTTCCCTGTGTTTTCATGGTTTGTAAAATTGCACACCTTGGCTAAAATGGTGCCACAGTTTGTATACTGATCCATCAGGAGCTTTTTGCGCAAAAGTCTCTCCCATTCACTCCTGTACTTACGATCAAAATCATAAGAGCCCTTCCACTGCGACGTAATTATCGCATTTCTATCGCAAAGCCACAGACCTGTCTGCAAGCGTTGAGACTGTTCAATGCTTACAACACAATAGACACTACACAATGCAGTGAGTGCACACATTCCCAGTGATTACTCAAAAACTGAATTTCGAATCCAGAATTCCTCAAATATTACTAATATCAGAATGCGGGTGTCTGATATAGCATTTACTGCAAAAATTTGCAAATGTGTTGCAGACAAAAATGGAATAGCAATATTTTCTTCATAAGCACCTATTAAGAGGCCAAAAATGAGCCAAAAGGCCAAACAAAATTTTTGAGGCCAGCCAGCTTGAGATGAGGCCAAAAAAACCAAAAGGCAAACTAAATTTTTTTTGGCCAAACAACTTGAAACGAGGCCAAATTTCAGAATTTTGGCTTGAAAAAGGCCAGTCTGGCAACCCTGGGTAAATATACAGCTAGGTAAACACTTTGGCAACGTTTCCAAAGTTTTGATTGAAATCCTGTTCACTAATGTTTGAAAACAGTCTTTTGCTAAACTCCCCATCCCAAAACTAAGTCTCCACAAAAGTGCTGATTTTTGTCTTCGGAAAAAGCTTCGCAGACATTTGCCTGAAAATCTAACTTTCTAACATTATATACACCATCACAATTAAACTATACGCTGTCTGTTTCTGATTACGTAACAACCAACGTTACAGCAAAGTCAGTTACATCTCTGCATGGAACAAATCATGGCTGTACTGTGGTCTCTCACATGTGCAACTGTAATACTCTCACTGTTACAGGAAAATAACTTTTTCTGACAGCATACCACATAGGGTAAAATGTTGGAAAGAAGCAGTTAAACATCTTTTACGGTCTCTAGAAACTTGAAAAATGCTAAAAATTATTCTATCGAAGCGAAAATTTCTAAATTAACAGAATCAGTGATACCACACCAAACTCAACAAAAACCGCCTTGAGCTTTTCAGCCGGCTGTTTGAGGAATCTCCTGCCTAGTTTTGCTCCCATCTCCTTGCAATGATTCAGCTTGTACGTATCATTCAGCAATATTTGTAAAGCCACAACAG
>Ga0210059_1007582_pt1 | contig 17210 bp, 10 predicted proteins | sample Ectturendosymbi2_FD_188042 | JGI IMG/M metagenome (GOLD analysis project Ga0210059, IMG submission 188042) | Ecteinascidia turbinata endosymbiont from Florida, USA - Sample 2 (SPAdes) (version 2) | ecosystem: Host-associated > Tunicates > Ascidians > Unclassified | place: Key West, Florida...
TAGTTGAAACTCTGGTGAATGGTCTTCCATAAACTGAATAATGTGTGGTTGTAATTTGAAATAAATAGCTTTTTAATCAAAGTCACAATTGAAATTTTCATGGGTACACATCTTTTTGGGTCACCCTGTAAGTTACTTTGTCTTATTTAGATAATTTACCGAAGCTTCCGTCTTCGTCCCGTCTCTGAAAAATCATGCTTATCGCGACTGTCGCGTATGTAAAAAACGTGCGACCAAAACGCGTTTCGCAACATTGTGTTCAAAGCGTTACTTTTCAAGTTCCTATCAAACATCACCTGCATAAATTCGAAAAACACTATATAATCGGTGAACTAAATTGAAAAAAATATACCTTGACAGTCTATTTGTGAAGTGGTATGGCTTTGGTTTTCACAAAGATTTTATTTATATGGTTAAAAAAAACAATTTGCTGTTTTACCTTGATTTCAACACTGCTGGCGTTGACAACATGAACAGTGTAGAAAATCGGGTAGTCTTTACCGATACTTTCAACGTATACATATTTTTCAATCCTGAAATTTAACTTAGCATTAAAAACGCTGCCACATAAACAACGCAATACTTACACAGTGCTGATTCTAGAATTTAAAAAGTGGGGGGGCACTGCGGGGCCAAGGAAAAAGTAGGGGGATCAACATAAATGTCTTTCTTGCATAGATTTTTCGTTGTTTTGAAGATTAAATTGCTATGATTAACCCTGTCAAACCCAATATAAGCTTCTGAATATCGTTAAATATGAACTAGACTTATTATTAACTAGAGACACCTAAAGGCCACTGCAGAAGCAATCACATACGTGTACTACTTGCTATGCCGAATATTCTGTGCTAACCATGCAACTTCCGCAACACTGCACATGTGAAACGAAACACCATTTTCCGTACACAGTTGTGTCGACCCCACATGAACGAAAACAGCTCCACGAAAGTGAATACAATTCACATGAAAGCGAAATGGTTCCACTTCCAACCACCTATTCCATATTGACACAGAGACAAGTAGGCTGTTGATAGCCAACTACAGTTTCGTCAAAATATTCTTACTATAAAACATAAAAAATAAGACATTTGCCAACGGATTGGTGACTACTGACTAATCCGCTTTGTGGTAGTTTACGGACACTTTGTGATTGTGGTGTAGCCATAACAATGTTATGCAACTACTATTGCGAGTGTAATGTCTATCTGCAGCGTGGATAGGGTGAGGACTTAATGCAGTATGCAGTTAACTTCACAGAGGTTTTGGCACCAGTGGCACCTAAAGTAGCAAAGCAGCGCCGCAGCAGGAATGTGTGTATCGGTTTTAGGGGCGTGTACCTGATAGCAAAACGTAACAGCAGGCGTAAAACTTCTTCTGCAGAATATTCCCAACAAAGGTGTTATTTTAATATTCACACTGAATTTTCCTCTGACTGATCTTCAAAAGCTGACTTTTCAACCCTGCGTTGATTTATGGCTGTCTTGCTATAAGCGAAACACGCATTAACTCTGAAAAGATTCAGACAAATAGACAATGAACAGTATGATTCTCACACAGATCCCTGCACAGTCTACGTTAGAATTTTATATCATCATCACCTCAATGTAACTTAATCCTTCGATTGTCATGTCGACTGTCAAATTCATCAACGAAGTCATCTAAATCTATTTTTCAGCTCGTACCTTTCATTTGAAAGTAGATCAGTGTTACCCAATCTTTCACTGGTCATGGAATTTCTGGGAAAAGTTTTCACTAATTTCATTTTTGAAAATTTTTTCTCGCATAAAGTGCTGGTGACAGGAAGAGTTACAGCTACCAGTAACAATCAAACGCAGCTTTTAAGTAGCTGTAAATTAAGCAAATTGTTCAAGCAACATAGGCAGCTTCGACTCCTTTCGAAGCAAATTATTTGCCAAAGTTAATTTCATGTTTTAAATCATTTTTCTAAATCAATACAATTTGCGAATTCTTTCAAGTGTTTTTCTGATTGAAATGTTTGACCTCCGGGGCAATGTGCTGAAATACGCGAAATAATTGCTTCTGAATCATTATAGAAAATCCGTACAAAATTCTATGAGGTTGAAGGACATGTGTGGGTAGAGTTAAAACCGTAGTCACGAACCACTTGTAGCGATTTCTCGCTACTGGCTATGGCCGGGTCGGAACTTCCAGATCGCCACGATGATTTCGCACTGACTTACGAACCCGCAGCTGGGCAACGGATCTGTCTACGGCCAAATACTGAACCAATCCTGAGAAATCCTACCAACTTTAAGGAAGCAACTTTAAGGAATCCCTTTGGTTCACACACTGCTGCCTAGCACGCAATAGTCTGTACCCACACATTACAGAAACTAAAACGATGTTTCGAACGGCAGAAACACACAAGCGTCACGACTACAACAGTTGTCACGTACAATCTCATAGTTTCGCAACAGAGCAATGGCAATCCGCTGTAAACCAAGTACAAAGCCCGTAGAGGGGGGTTCGAACCAACCACCGCAGTGTCCCGAATCAATGTAGCAATGTTAGGAGTTTTTCTGGATCCAGTCTATCAGCGCATGCAAAATTCGACCGACCACGCCATCCAAAACCACGTGTGTTGGCAATGCGGGGTTTTTACTTCAGGAGCGCTAGAACCGTTATCGTCACTCACAGGTCAGCAAATGAAAAAGAGAGTGCAAGCCGCCTCGGCTCACCAGGGTTGCCAGATTTTCTTTTTTGACGCCAAATTTCACAAATTTGACTTTTCTAGAGACAGTTGGCGTCGAAATAATTGTTTGTTTTTTCTCAACATTTGGCTTTTTTGGAGGCAGTTGGCACATGCTATCAGACTGGTGTCTTCGCTTTTTTAGTATGAAAAGTCTTATTAGGATTTTTTAGACAGCGCTTGTTGTATTTTTTCAAACGTTATCTGGCAACCCACAGAAGATAAAAGTTGTAGCATATCTGGCAACCTATCAGGCCAAAGGTCCGAGTGGAAAATGTGGAAGATGAAGAATGTTACAACTTTATTCTTCTAAAATGTCCTACAATTAATAAAGAATTTTAATATTCATGTTGTTCAGCAATTTGGCTTCTTTCGCCCGGTTTGGCTTTTTCAAGACGAGGTTTGGCTTTTTTCGCAAAAGGTGTGTGGCGACCCTGCGGCTGTCAACATTCTTATTCCCAAAGGCAAAAATTGCTCTACGGTTTCCGAAGTAAATGACCGGTTCGCCACTAATCAAAATGACATCAGCGTCGAACTACTGTACAATCGCTTTAATAATCTAACACCACTTCCGTAAGATGTTTCGAAGTCATATACACAAGGAGCAAAACGCAATACTGCAGCCAGGATAAATTCGTATTAATTAACTGAAACCACTTCTCAATGTTTTCACAAAGCTTTTGCTACTGTAACAAGACACAGTCTGCTGAAAGTAATATAACCCAGTTCCATCTCACACTGAAATGCACCAAAGATAAATCTTCCCATTTCTGCGACTGTGTCTTAGTTTCGAAATGAATTTTTCAGCACCACGACCGCGGTCTGACTAAATTTCACGCAGGATCCGAGCAACTACCGGTGTGTGTCGTCATAAACAACTCTAGTTTCCCGACCATCAAAAACAACAACACAGCTTATCATGCATTTGGGAAATATTGAATGCAGGCTAGAGGGTTTAAACTATCGTTTAAAATATTGCTGGCCGAAAGTAATCTACTTTATATATCGAAAAAATGAACTTGAACGGAAAATTAAGAAAAAAACTGGGGGGTCAAGCAAAAATCTGGGGTGGCCATGGCCCACCCAGGCCCCCCCTTAGAATCGCCACTGCTTACAAAACATCGTTCAAAATTGCAGGTTTTCGAACGACATTAGCAACCAATATTCATGTTTCGCTTCCGTTTTTTTGCAAAAAGTTGGAATTTATGTTTGGGAAAAGCATCGCTTTCAACTTATACGCGTGAGTAGAACATCCACAAGCAATCATCACGTTAAGATTCTCAGTGCAGCTGCCAACGATGCACTTGAGCTTGGGCAAACGGAAAAAAATACACAGTTGGCTTCTTCTGCTAAAATCAAAGGCCAATCGCAAACACCTACTGCGTAAAACATTTCGTTTATTCAATTTCATAGCCCCGTTTCCTCTAGACAGGGTTGCAATGACAGCAGCCACACGAGGACTTAAAATACCTCACCGAAAAAAGCCATAACTGATAGTTATGCATGCTCGATCCCAAGACGTGATCGAGCAAGCTCGGAGATGTAGTAACTCCATCTGCTTTCAGAGGACCTCATGGTCGCCTTCCTTTTGGTGTAGCCAACAGAACTTACCTCCTCAATCTTTTCTGAGACATTATTGACACATAGCCGAACCACGCAGGGTATCTGGGATCTCTCTATTTATAGGCTAGAGGGCTTGAGGGCTTTACGAACTTCACAGCTGTGAACTTTGTCGCAAAGTGCCACCCCGTGAACACTTCGCAAAAATCCCACACCTGGCACTTGCGCTTGAGACAGCACTATTTCAATCATTACCAAAGATCCATGACCATAATTCAGAATCGGAACAAAGATCGATTTGAAGCTGACAGCTTTGCAGTGTTTGGAAGTTCTCTTTTGTGGCCAAAACCAAATCGTCCGCAAAAAGCAAAGGGTTCTCGTGTACCTGCCAACAGTGACACCCTCATAGACTCGTCTGTGGCTGTCTATACTCTATCCTTTTCGTAAACTGTAAACTTTGAAGAGGAGTGATAACAACACACACCCTTTTCCTAACCCAACATTCCAACACCCACGTTAAACGGTTGCAGGTCCGCAACCTGAGGAAAGCACAGCGGGCAACTGCCCCCCACCCACGGCGTTTTCATGGATCATTTCGTATTTTCAAAGAAAGGTTAGCTTGGTCTCTGTTTCGTCTGAAAAAAACTCTGAATAAAGCATTGACATTGCAAATGTACTTGTAATGCAAGGTGAACTCCTTGTAACCACAAATTTCAGTTTTTGTTCGCATCAGCATCCTTGTGTAGAACTTAGTAAATGTTACCTAGATTCCAAGTTATGGAAGATTCGTTGATCTTTTGGTGTCTCGCTGTTTACCCACACCTCTCTGCAATACCTTTAAAAACTTAAAATCAGCAAACGAATTTTGCATTTTAAACCAACTCAAGACCTCTCATGCACTGTTGACTGTGTCGTAACAAACAATGACATTACTGTTGCTCACTTTTGTGCATTTTATTGCGCTCGCTGTTGTGTATCAAAACAGTCGAACAAATATGAACCTGCACGTTTCATAATAACGGAGACATGTAAGAAACAAGCGGTTTGTGCGTTGTTGTTCGAATGCACAAGGAGAGTCCTTGGAGTAAAAGTAAAGACAAGGTGTAGCTTGTTACATTCATTGTGGGTAGGTTAACAAGTGTTTCTTTACATTTATCCCTTATGTCTTCAAGGTGGGAATGGATATCTGCCTGATCCGAAGAAAAATTTCGGATCTGTGAGCCTTCACGGGTAACATTTTGAAATGGAGCATTATCGCCACAACATGTGCTATCGAGCCTTTCTGGTGGTCAGCCAGATTCTGAAAGAACTTAGTTCAATGCTAGAGCAAGAAAACAACTAGAAATGAGTTTTGCATCTCAGAAGACACACGGAAATTTGCCTGAATGCAATCCAGACGAGGTAGAGTGGCACTGAGGAACGCTGCATCAAAATCGTCTAATTTAAAATTATCAAAAAAGGACAGGTTGTCATTTATATTGCACGTACACAACAAAGAAACCTTCAAATGGGCCGTGCAAAATTCTTCAACAGGCGGCATGCGGCCTACGGGTGGACATTGTATGGGGTAAAACAAGACAGAAACAGTTAGCTAATTGAACTCCTCACAGGCGGGCCTCTTCATACTACCAAACGCTTCTTGGAGGTGTAGATTCTGTTACTTTTGATCTTCTCTGACATTATACCTAGTGTATTTAAGACCTTGCAAGCACACAGGAATTAAAAGCAGTCTTGCACAGGGTTTTCAACAAGTTCCACCTTTTTTGCAGTCTAGTGCCAGCACCCCTATCAGAAAGTCATTCAATATTATACGGTTAAAAACGAAGAGCAAAATAGGGCAATTTTAGATGGTGCAAAAACTCAGCAAGAAGACACTGAGTTCCCAACAAAATGTTGAAAGCTAAATATTCTCTGAAACTCCCCAAGGGGACTTTGAACTTTCTTGAGGAAATAGTGCAATGTTGCAGTTGACTGCATCGCCTTGAACTACTGAGGCAAGCACAAGCAAGAGATGGCAATTCGGGGCATTAAATAACAGGAAAGCAACCAGCAACAATAGAGATCGATCACCGACTTCACTCTACTGCTACTAGGTTGCACTATCATTATATATGGATAAGTGAACTACGATAATTCGCTTGCGGTGACTATCACAATGACTTGTTACTCATGGGCACCATCTAGCGGTGACCATTTATTTCCATGTGGGCCATCTCCAAGCCGCCACAGCAAGGTGTGCTTATTCGTCTACGAAGGTAAATTATAGTTATTAAAACACAAACATCTGATGAAAGCGCAGGTAAATGTTTCAATGAATTTCATAAATACGAATTAACAGTTATGTTTTAATAAAAACTTCAAAAGAGCAAATCTCCAAACATGTGGATGTTAAGGTTACTATCATTGGAACGCAAAATATGCATCTTACCATTTGCTGATTCCATGCGCCACTGGGATGAAAGTTTGGTTGTTTGCTCTCACAAAAATCTAAAACAACGATAAAAATTGGTCCGCTTGCGTTAACACCTCATGATTCTTTTGAGACTTTTTCTTGTCAGACACATAACAAATTTTGTTATTTGTGCTACCTTGTTTCTGTCATCATGCATATCAGGTCCTCCATCTCCTATATAGGACATTTCTCCACAGTAATCATAGATATACGAGTTGATCAAGTTTGGATGTGCTACTGACTCCAATCCTGGCACATTCACGGCAAGTTGATCTAACTCCAGTTCTGAATGTACAAAAACTGATTATAAACAAACCTGCTTTTGTCAGACGTGATTGTGTCAGTGTTTTGCACACATAAAAGCAAGCTTGTTTACTACATAAGCGACGGTAATTGCAATACGCATTTAGGTTAACGTTGTTTCTTGCGTATCGTAAAAGATCGTGACAAAATTTAAATCGCTTAGCCGACGTCGCTTGCTCAGAGTATATCTCGATTGGAAGGTTTTTCCTTTATTCCTAGATAGCGTTTGCTAAAAGCCATAAAAAATTTATTTTTTTAATACGGTGCAGCGCGTATAGGGAAAATTTTACGTTTTTTTTTTTATTCTCATTAAATAGAGGTAAACTGGTAACATCGCTTAAGTTTTAAAGTCCGCGGATCACAATATAAGAAACAAGCCAAGTGCAAACGACGCACATTAGTTAAAACATTCACTGCCATAGATCGTGATAAGCAAGGTTGTAAGCACGCAACGTTTCGAGTACTTATGATATAACTTTCTCCTCAAGGTGATATCTCAGAAAAAATTTAACGATCAACACAGATTAGTGTAGATAACCTAGTTTAAAATCTTGATAAAATATTTTCGTATTTTTAGACGTGTAATGATTTTTCAAGAAATAAAAATTGTTAAACTCCACCCTCACCAAAAGTTTCTCAAAACTGTGAAAACAAGGTTTCAAAGCGTCATTACTATATTTTTAGAAATGTCAGACACCGAATGTTTTTTACTTTCAGAATAAATAAAATATACATCATGTGATTAGTCAATTGTCAAGATTAGTCAAGCTTTTGTTTTAAAAAAATGCAAATGAGAGTTTAAATTCACTTTTGGAAAGGCACGTTTTCGACAAAAATCGTTGCAGCAACAACTTGCAAGTGAACAAAAACGCTTCCATACATGCGCAATGTACATCGAAGGATAATTCTTTAGATTGAAAACAATTACGGCCTTAAATTAACTAAAAAGAAGCAAGGCAGTTCTGTAAAAGTACAGACCCACTTCTTTCACATCATCGAAGAAGCCCCTTCCAAAAATATCACTTTTCTGTCATATCTTTGAACGAAGATTCGCACTTAGTATACAAAGTACAACTTTGCAATTTAAATTTTTGCAAAAATAGCACTTTTCTATGTTTATTCCTTTTAAGGTAGGCTATTTTCTGTTTTTTTACAACATTTCAAAATACGCTTACTAGTGTTCATTTTCAAGCCCATTTCCGGATTGGAAAACTTGCAGCTAGTATAGCTTACCAACAAAGAAAAATATTGCTCTCGAAAAAAATCAGAATTTTTCTGTATTATATACTGAGCTATTTTCATAAAGACAAAACGCTTGCAAGTCGAAGTGTGACTTATATTCAGTGCCGAATTAACAATAGTAGCAAATAGTAGCAATTGCATCGGGCCCCACGCTTTTGGGGGCCCCGTGGACTTCTGTAATAAATCTTATTTATTACATTACACATAAAAATTTGTTCAGTCTAAGAAGTCAGTATTTTTCTAAATTTTCCATTAGTAGTAAGCGAAGGTTTTCGCTTGAATGCTGTCTGTGTCCAGAAATTCTTGTTTGATTCTTTTTGTACAGTTACGTAACAAAAGGCAAAAGATTGCGGAGATTTATCTTCAAAAGCAGATCACGCGCAAAGATATTTTCTACGTAACAACAACCGCCACATAACAAACAGTCCAAGTGTAAAACGTAGATACAGTAATATAATGTAAAAGTAGTTTCAACCTGTAAGTGTAGTTACATCCAGGAATGTGTTTTTTCAAGAGATAAACTTCTTTGTTTTTACCTTGTAATCTTTTCATATGTTTTTTTTTTAATTTGTTTTAGGTTTAAACGATGATTACTGAACTGTATCTTTTGCCGAACCTTTGTTGGAAAGCGATAAAGTCTTAAACACTTAAACACTCATAAAAATGTTTTTAACTATTTTGTTACTTACCGTTGCTTGCAGCACTGCTGATGCTTATGATTAACAAAATCAGAATACTTGTCCTTGCGTTTCCGATGGATTTTTTGCTTTCTTTTCCACGCATTATGTTCGATGCTTTAGTAAAATAGAAGAAATTTTCACATAAATGTAAACTGTAAAAGCCTGAAAATGATAAAAATGCAACATTCAGGTGCGTCCCACTACGTATTTGCACAGAGTAATTCATGAAAAACTTTTTGTTTTCAAGGCAAACTGGTGTTTAGTGTTGATCACATAATTTTAATGGTTCACAAAAACGTCTCTATGGAAATAAAATCTTATCAGTCACCATTCTCCAGCAGAATCTGAAATGGTTTCAATGTGAATGCAAAACGTTGAAGTTTTCACTGACGCAGATTCGTAGAAGTATAAACGCACTTCCGTTGAAAAATTGAAAAAAAACATTTGGTTAGAGGTAACACTTGGAAAATCAAGCAGTTCTTTCCTTAATTGACACTTTTGAAAAATGTTGGTGCTATAGAGATTTTACCTTTTGGTTATGTTTCCTTTCTATTCTTATATAATCGTAACCAGTTTAGGCGAATAATGGTTCTAATATTCTATGCTTGGGAAGAATTACTACCATAAATACAAGAAATCGGCGATGTGACAATTTCATAAAAAATTATTGCAAAAATCTTATGCGATAAACATTTCCGAATTTCTCTTTTGTTTTACGAAAGTGCTTCCAAACTGTGTCCTCACTGAGGTTTCATCCGCCAAAACGTTGCGGTGTCAATCGAACCTTCAGATTGCAAACCTCTTAAGAAAATTCCAGCAATATGTATCGGAACAAAGTGACAAATCGCTATGTTCACATTCAGAACATTATGATAATAAACAAGTATTTTCTCTTTTAACGCCCGCACGAAATGTCATAATCATAATCAATAAAGGAAATCATGATGCAGCGTACGTTTATTCGAATAATTAGCTCTTACTAATCTTCACAGGAAGAAAAAAATTTTTGACAAAATCGTTGTAGCTGAAATCTTGATTGTAACAGAGTTTTTTTTAAGTTTGGCTTAAACTTTAAAGGAACACCAAAAAATTTTATGAGGCCGCTATTTTTAGCATAACGTACAAAATAATTCCTAAACGTATTGTGTATTACAGTATTGGCACCCACAGTGCACAATTAGTACTACTGTGTTAAAAAAATTTCAACACAGATTTTTCAATTTCAACTTCATTAAACAGCTGCTGTTCATCAGTGAAAGCATCGGTTTCTTATTCGTCATCTGCAGATTCTGGGTTCTTTAGTGCTGGCTGGGTCGCTTTCCGTTTATTATTTGCTTTTATCCATTTCAATCACAAACATCATGAGCATCCTCAAGAGCGCCCTCATCATTGAGCTGCTCTGGACCCAGTCTCGTGGCCATGGGGCTTTGGTGCGGTTATCCCTTCAAACAAAGCTCCCAGCCACCCAAATTTAAATATGAAATACTATAAATTAGTGGAGTGCCAATTTTCAGAATGTCAAGCCCCGCTGCGCAAACGTAAAGGTCCCATATTGAAGAATTTCTAAACCGTTCATTGAAACATTTACGAGAGAATTCAGAGTTACATCAAAAAGCCGGTTTCGTTGCTTGGTTTTAACACGGCACAGAGTTGAAAATCTTGGTCTGGCCAGGTTGCGGCAAGTGGAATGGACAGCACATTGCAGCAATATTGGTTGTCTCGTCGACCATACTAGCCCAGCATGGGCTCTGCTTGACATCAGAAACAATGCGTTTAATCAAATATTCCGAGATAAGCAAAAAAACTCGGTTACTGCCACAGACGTGTTATGGTGGTGGTCACAATGCCGATTATGATGGCCAATGCGGTCCAGGGGCGGATCCAGCCAGTAAATCTAGGGGTCGATTTCAGTACTATTTGGTGGTCAAATGTCATTACGGGTTCGCTACTGTAAAAAAGATGAGGTACACTTCACAACACTGCTGTGACAAATCAATGAACGGCAAAATGGCCTTACATCGCGAATGCTGTTCTCCGAATTTTACAAAATCATGGTGAAAAAAAGCGGTCCATCAAGGTTTGTAAGGAAGCAATTTTTCGATTCGCTATCGCTTCTTTCAAAACCCAATAAATCAAATGTATACGCTCAGCTACCGTGTTAACTTTATCTGAAATGCGATCCTAATGAATAGCATTAAATATTGAAATGCTGGATAATTATCCAGGCAGTATGGGTGTGGAGACTGGCAGGCTCCGGAGTGTAAATTTCATCATTCTTCCCTCTGCCGGTGGTAACTGCAGGATGCTTCGAGCATAGCAAAATATCATTCAGCATGCAGAGTGAACACATTCATTTGTGGGAAATCATCAAAACCTTTCAGCCTAATCCATGATTTAAAAGTCTGATTGTTTGATGCTTATGACTGACTGTTAGCTGAAACTGACGACGCTTATGAGATTCTAACAGTTGAATGCTGTACTTCCTCCACAAGAGAATCGAAAGAACCTATGCGTTCACTGCTGCTGGCGTTTGCACTTTCTAGCTGGCTAACAGCTAGAATGTTTTGTTTAAGCTTACTACAAAAATACTGCTTTATTCTTGGATGGCTAGCTTTACGTTTTTGCTGTGACGTTATCTTCTGAAAATACCCACACAAAAAAGTAAATGTAAAAAATCTGGTAAAGGCTTGGCTTTCTGAAAACGTTTGACACCGTGGAAAAGACTTGGCTTGCTAAAAGCGCCTGACTCAGTGGCATTCAAAGAGTTTGTTAGGGACTCGATTCGGGTCAGAAACAGAGAAAATTCTCAGAGGGTCCCCAGAATCAGAGAAAACTGGGTCCTTGGAATCAGAGAAATCGCGTCCGTACAGGTCCATACTGGGTAAACATTTTCCTTAAACAAACCTGCTTAACGTAATTGTTTATCTCGTAAAAGATGTCAAATTATTAATTGTTGCGTTGCATGGGATTTCAGGGATGGTTATGATGAATAGGTGAGGTTACTGTCGGCACTGAACTTATTTGGTGTAAGGCGAATCGGTTTTGGACGTTAATTGAAGCAACAATTCAACTCAGCTAAAACATTTCGTAGTTGTCCAAATTTAATGTGGAAGTACCAATTTTATGGGTCCTCACAAGACGTTTATGGGTCCGTTTTCAACTCATAAAACGCTTTAAAAAACCCTGGTAGCAAATGTTTTTTCATTACGTAGCAATGCGCACTTGACGATATGTTCTCAGACATAAACCAACTATTCACCGTGATTTAAAGGAACATTTCGGCATTTTGAAAATATCGGGACAGCTAAAACCTCAGGTAATGGCGCAAGGAAATCTTCTTCCGTTTTTCAATTATTGTTTTCTAATACCTAACAACACAAAGTATGCGAACAACGTAAATTAAGAACTTGGCAGCCTTAAGAGCTGAATGAAATTCTTGAATCAAAAAAAACTCCATGATCGAAGTACAGTTTATGGGCGATTGCTTGCTCTGAAGAAACTTAGGTCATAAATTACTGTTGGTGACAATGGTTAAATGACTAGCCCTATTTTCGAATGTTTTTTTGTTGTTGTTGTTAATTTTGGTGACGGCAATTGGCGGCAGGCCGAAGCTTGAATTGAGCTCCTCTCCGGGGCGTTTGAGGTGAACGCTCTTGCCAAGGAGGGCTACGGCAATACACTCAGTGGCTGTGGCACGAAAACACAACCTTCCAGTTGAGAGGCGTACGATTTACCACTGAGCTATTACCGCCCCGTTGCCTCCGTGTTTTCGATTCTGAATTGTTTTCCTCTGTACTATTTTGCTGTACTTTAACATTATGATGTTCTGAAACTATCAGGTTTATTCAAACAAAAACCAATCACATTACTACTGCACCAGAACGACACTGAGATGTTCTTTTGAAATCATTCAACTAAATATGCTACAGCTACCTCTTGTGAAGACAGGCTGTGTGATGGAGCATGATTCACGTTTAGCTTCTTGCATTGAGCAGCAATAAAACAATCCACAATACAGACCATTGTTTTCGATGTGTCACGCGTCCGGGTATATTCCTGATACATATCTTGTTATTGGAAATATACCATGTAACATTATTTCAAGAATTAGCTGAAAGGTTTTGAGTGACATATCCGTTCGTGTAAAAGATTATTCTAACATTTGTTGGCCACTGCAGCCTCCTAATAAAGTCTAATAAAATTTACGAACAATGTTATATGAAACGTTGTAATAAGTAGTCGAAATTAGGGTTTGATCAACTAGCAATACTCGAAATGACTGCAGACAAAGCAAAATGCATTGAAACCTAACTCACATTAACGAACTATTGGGTCACGGAACTCAGCTTATGAATACACGATTTAACGGATGAGCACAGCACGGACAATGACAAAATGATGCAATGGATGCATGGTTTCAATTTCTAATTTTTCGATATCACAGTATTTCCGCCGCGTCTGAGACATCATGTAATAGTCGTGCACATAAACGTTCCTCTTCGGGAATGGGTTTTCAAGAGAAGGTTCATAATACTTTTACTCAAAAGAATTGTTCTATGAAACCAAATAAAAAGCATGTTAAGGGTATGTTAAAAGTTCATTAGTTTCAAAGCAGCACCTAAATCTAAGTTTCATTTTGCATATTACAAAAGCTTCAGACCAAATTTTCTAGAAAATATTTTAGGGAATAATTGATTATGCACGAAGAAAGAATTCAAACATATTTTGGACCAATTTAAGTGGTTTTATACAACTTTTGAAATTGCAATGCAGGATTTCTATTGGTATGAAATACACTGCAAAGATGCAACTAATGCAGTAGAAGTAAAAATGATAGTCCAAGCAATATGGTCTACGCACCTTCGAAAACGTCTGCTGTGCTAATTTTCAGGACAGGTGATACATTGGGAAAAATATAGCCTTGAAAAAGCTGTTATTTGGACAGCACTCAACTGGAGTGACATGAACTCAATTGGGTTATCACATGAGGAAAAAGAATAACGTGTTTTCTTTTACTTTTACTGAAAAAACACCAGAGAACAATGAGGTGAGATAAGCATGATCGGTGTATTGACGTATGGCTGTGGGAAAGATGTTCATGCCTGTGATAAATAACAATCGAAAAAAGAAGCATGTCAAAAAACGTGATATTTACAAAATTGCAAAATATATCTTTCTGATCTTTGTGAAATTTTCTGAATTTTTTGATGCGAAGTTGTAAAAGTTTCAGGTACTGCTACGGAAAAATGCGAATGCTCCAACAAAGCTTTTTTTAGATCTCTATCTAAAAAGGCGTTTCAAACGACATGTTCGCACAGACGTAACGCAAAGCATATTAATGGAAAGTAATCGCAACTCTGAAATGCTCTTTGTCTTGCCCTCTTGGTGCTGGAACGGTGAATCTTCAAGAAACACGACCATTTCTAATTCTAAAATTTTTGAAAAGCTTTAGAAGAACACATTTTAATAAGAGCTGCGTTTTCAAGAGCCTATATCACTTTCACTACTGTTAGTTTCGGGAATTTTATTTTTTATCTCCACAAGACATTGGAAATCCAAACTTTTTCATGGTTGCCCCCATTGTGTCCAATGTGATATTTTTATTTTTGCACTATTGTTGAGTTATCACACATGATGCCAAAGATTCAAAGTAAAGTCAACTATTTGCATTTGTTTTTCTACGACCATAAATAGAAATCGTATACACTAAGATAATGAAATAAAGTTAAAGGTTTTTTTAAGGTTAAATTTGTTGTCGTTTATTAAGCGTTCACTACGGTATTGATGCTTTTATCAGGCAGACAATGTTCTTTTTACTGGAACTATTGATTTCACGTTTTGGTGAGGAAAATTGTTGAGTGAAATAAATGATTTAAGAAAACTTGTTATCCTGAGAATCCTAAACTGAAATTACTAGCTTCAAATCACAATGTTGAGCTTATGCTAACGTATCACTAAATGGGTCATTTTGTTTTGTTTTTTTTTCAACACGAGAATTTGACATCTTTGAATGGGGATTTGACGTAGTTTCTGACAAAATACAACCTTGGGAAATGCATGCACGGGCATGTCATCACTTTCTTATGATCAGTTTGCAGCTTCTCTGATGAAACGTTTGTTTGCCCAATTCATTCACACGACGGTTTCACTCTTTTGTTTTCAACACCTTCATCTGAGCGTTTGAAATCGCGCAAGTCGGTAAAACGTATCGCTCCACATCGCTCCTCCACATCGCTCCTCCACATCGCTCCTCCACATCGCTCCTCCACATCGCTCCTCCACATCGCTCCTCCACATCGGCGGCAGCTCGTGGCGTTGCTGCGACTGTTGAAAAAACGGAAGCGACGTCATCTGTCTGTCCTGTTTTTTTTCGAAAACAAGAATGTCTTCATGTTCATATACTGTATCATGAAGCAGCTGTGTCATTGCCCAGCTTTCCCAAGTATCGCATTTCAAAGCACAAGGGATTTCGTAAGTGTGATGTGCGACTTGCCTTTCTCACCATGTGTGGTAAATTACCATGTGCAGAAGTGTTGCATGTCAGGCCACAGTTAACGAGTCAAGCCTGTTCCATCCCCAACCTGATAACAAGCATAGGCGTACGAGGCGGGGGGTCGGGGGCGGGACGGCCGCCCCCCCGGGCTTGAAAAATTTCAGGGCAAAGTCTGTTTTCAGGGCAAGCGCAAGTTGCTCAAAAATCCTGAATGTAAAAAGTATATTCAATACAGTGAAAAATTTCAGGTCGCACTCTGTTTTCAGGGCAAGCGAAAGTTGCTCAGAAATCCTGACAGTTACAACTGTTTAGAGTTAATTACGAAACCAACTAGAATAACAACTACCAGTAGTACTCTGATAGACCACATATACACTAATTTGCCAGCCATAAAGCTAACACCAGGAATTCTAATAAATGATTTATCTGATCACTTGCCTGTCTTTGTCTCAATCAAATCAAAAATATCTAAAAAATGGAGTTCGAAAAGCTGCAACAAGCATGATTACTCTAATTTCTATACAGAAAACTTTGTGACAGAACTCCAAGAAGCCTTAGATAATCTCCCAATCAACCAACGCAACCCATGCGAAACCTTAGACTCAGGCATCTTGATACTAGAACAATGTCTTAATGAACAGGCTCCTATAAAAAAGCTGTCCAAAGCCAAACAAATACTGTCCCATAAACCGTGGATAACTCCATGTCTTCTCAAATCGATCAAAACCAAGAACAGGCTATATAGAGCTCTGGTGCGCTCTGGTTTTAGTAGTCAAAAGGCCTATGCAAAGTATAAAAAGTACAAGAATAAAGTTACTCATTTATTGGAAACTAACAAAAAAAGCTATTATCAGTCACAATTCTTGTCTTGTCGAAATGATTCTGCGAAAATGTGGAAGCTCATGAATTCCCTTATTAGTTCTAAAGAAAAACGTTCGTGCCCCCCAGAGAAACTGTTTGACCCTATCAAATCAAACTACACAAGCAATCCAGAAGTCATGTCCAATATATTCAACACCTACTTTGTCTCTATTGGACAGCAATTAGCAAGCAAGATTCCTCCCCCAGTTCACCATACTTATCCAGTAAAAGTTAATGGCCCTAAAAATTCATTTGTGTTACATGATATTTTTGTTGAGGAAGTGAATATGGTAATCAACAACTTACTAGTATCTAAAAGCAATAGGTAAAATGATATTCCAACTCACATTCTTAAACTGTGTAAGAATTCCTTAACCCCCTTCTTGGTGCAGATATTTAATATTTGCATAAGGGATGGAACTTATCCCCAAAGCTTAAAATGCGCTCAAGTGGTGCCCATTTGCAAAGGGGGTCCAAAGGATTTTTGCACCAATTACAGACCCATCTTCCTCCTCTCACCCATAAATAAAATTTTTTGAAAAACTTATCTACAGCCGCTTGTACACCTATCTTGAGCAGAATAGTATGCTATCTAGCCATCGATATGGTTTTCGAATGGGTCTATCTACAACATTGGCAGTATATGATATGCAGGAGAATATCCTGGAGAATCTAGAAAAGGGTTTCATTACTTGTACTATCTTTTGTGACTTGTCTAAAGCATTTGATACTATAGATCATGATGTGGTACTGTGGAAATTGAATAATTTGTTTGGAATAAAAGGTTTACCTCTCAAATTGCTGGCTAGCTACTTGCAAGGACGACAGCAGTACATTGTCATTGATGGCTGTACATCAGCTACTCTGAATATAACCCAAGGGGTCCCTCAGGGCTCATCGCTTGGCCCC
>Ga0210059_1007583_pt1 | contig 17210 bp, 8 predicted proteins | sample Ectturendosymbi2_FD_188042 | JGI IMG/M metagenome (GOLD analysis project Ga0210059, IMG submission 188042) | Ecteinascidia turbinata endosymbiont from Florida, USA - Sample 2 (SPAdes) (version 2) | ecosystem: Host-associated > Tunicates > Ascidians > Unclassified | place: Key West, Florida...
AGCTATCTCTGCCACAGATAACATCTCTGCATGCAGAGATAGCTATCTCTGCCAGAGATAGCAGTTTTTGTGCTAAATCTGTCAGATATAATATTTTTACAAACGGCGCCCCATACCTTTACACCGGGCTGTAGTACGTTTTAAGCGTCGCTCACGAATAATCAGTATTTTGTGACGTGGTCGACCCACGCTGGATGCTCTCGACAAAGCACTGGCATTATGTCGAGTGGAAACGTCGGCTTTCCTGTCTGCACGCTGGAAGTAGCAAAATCTAATTTCATTGTCCCCGTTCCTGATCCAACTTCAATTACATTGCCACAAACTCACTGGCTCCGACTGGACTCTGCAGAATGAAAACTGAATTCCCGCTCCGGCTCAGCTCGAAATGACTCAGCCTCTGGTTTGCCACTCCCGCCCTATGCCATATCTGCTGTGCACGTTTACGAGCGGATTAGAGCAGCACTTGTTTGAACTACTGTACATTAACGAATTTCGAACCACAAAAGCTAGAAGTGTATTAACGAATTTTATATTAACGAAATTGGTATATTAATGAATTTCGAAACACAAACGGCCATAACTTTAGAATTGCAACGGCTAGAAGGCTAATCAAGGTCTCTAAAGTTTAGATTTTGCGCAGTTTTGTTTAAAAAATAAACGAAACAAAAAATGCCTTTTGGGGTTGGGGCCCACGGCCCAATGACGTGGGTCAAAAAGGTCGAAACCTGCCCTTATGATGACGTCACCCACAAAAAAGCTCAAATCCAAAACTTCCAACTTTTTCAACCAAAACTAGGAGACTTTCCGCATCTTTAGAGGATTTGAACAGCTCTCTATCGCCTGGCGAGTTATGGCCGAATGTGTTGGCGCCAGTTTGGGAAAAAATTTTGGAGCATGCGGGATATAAGGGTTCAGTACTGTGCAGTTTTTCATGAAGCATTCAGTGGGACAGTAAATGGATACATCAGTACAAAAACAAGTGTGTAGATGCGAGGATACATTTTCTGAAGCATGGTCTCGATTTCTAACCCAATCTACAAATACTTTAACGGCAGAATTTGCTTCTAATCAGCTTATTGTGTTACAAAATCTACCACATCGACAGAAATGATGAACAGGCATATTACAGCTTCGACGCAGTCACTTCAGTCCCAACCAATACTGCTAACAAACAGCAGAAGAAAAACTGCACTTTGTTGAAAGTATTTTCATTAAACTAGGCCTTCTGCAGCACACCTACTTCTCTTCAGGGTTGACAAAAGTCATGATTTTTTCAATCAAAAATCTTTTTTCAAGCAAAAAGAAAAATAAAAAAATTGGATTTTTTATTTAAATCGGCTTTTTGTGATTTAAATTACACTTCTGTGATTTTTTGATTTTTTTTTAGGTTTAGTGGGTGACCACCCAACATTTGTAATTCTTATTTTAAAAAGTTTGGTGTAATATTACTTTTTGGTGCTTTTTTCTTCAAGTACAGCAACTAGAAACAGCTGAACTTCCATAGAAACTTTCTTTGTGCCTATGCAATATCCCTCATGGCAAATCAGCTCATTCAAACCATCAGTTCATCATATTCATGGACACGTAATGGCATGGCATGTTACAAAGTTTGTACAAAAACACAGGCTTGCGTGCGAAGTCTATTTTTAAAATTAATTATTGTAACATAGCTTTCGGTAGTTCAGCTTTTGCAAAAGTACGACTTACATGTATAAAACGGTAAAAACCTAAATCTGTTATTGTGAGTCAAAAGCATGTCCAAAAATGTTATACATATCTACAGTATAGTGAATAGCATACATGTTTGGTAGAATTCAAGTGCAATTTTTACTTTATACCTGTTTTTTTGCACTGAGATCTTTCGGTCGTTTTTTGCTGAGACATTTTGGTCATTGAAACATTTGAGTCATTTCTATACTCGATATAACAGCATTCACTAGTCTATATTTTCCGACACTGTGACTGAATTGACTCAAATTTTTTCGGCCATCTAAAACAATCAGTTTATGACTAAAAAAAACTAGTTTGTACTAGGCACATTCAAACTCGTGTCATTCTAACAATTCTGACTTCTAAATCTGCAAGGGTTAGTGATTTCAGTCCACATGTCATTTTTGCAGTTATTTGACAAAAAATCTATGATTTCACTGAAGCTATGATTGATAAAACTTTGATTGCTTTCAACCAGGGTTGAGGAGTCGGAGGAAAAATATCCGACTCTGTCTCCCTACTCCGACTTTCCAAAATTTCCGACTCCGACTCCTTAACATAAAGGGAATGAAATATGGATGTTACAATCAATGGAAATCGTGGTGCACAGCAAGAATTCTGCTTCAACAAAAGTTTCAAAAGAAATTGTACCATTTCAACAGGAATTCCCAATTTAGGAGTGTGGTCTAAAAAATGATCCAACTGGACATCCGGAGTCGGACAAAAAAATCAGACTCCGACTCCCAGTGTTGTTAGGAACCCGACTCCGACTCCACCCAAAGATCTCTGACTCTTTAGGACTCCGACTCCGGCTCCGACTCCGCAACCCTGCTTTTAAACTTGTATTGGAATAATAAGAACTCTTTGCCTTCTCTGCCAATATAAGTGAAAACCTGTTAGAATGCTAATTAACATCTCATAAAAATCACACAATGCTTCAAAACTGCACATGATGTTGTGCTTGAATTTTTGGATTTTTATTGTTTGATTTAAATCAAAATTTAAATCACTGGTCTAAATCAAATGATTTAAATCAATCAATCCTCTTTCTCTTGTATGAGCTTCAAAAACTAACAAGTTTATTGCAACTTTCTGCTGTCGCATGAAGAAAGTATCTGCTTAAGCAGAGCCGAGTTTTTACCAAAACCAGGAGCTTCATTTTCAAAAGAGAAATTCAAGTTTCAAAAGACAAACTCACATCAATTCCATTTTTCTCTTAAACAACCCAAGCACACGCCGTGCTACCAGCAGGTAGTCAGTCGACTCACAGTTAGTATTTATAAATGTTGTTATTGCCATCAAGATTATGATGTTTGTAACAGTAACATCAGGTGAAAAAATTGAGAAACTGCAGATGAAAAGACAAAAAGCATTTTCTGAAAGACCTTTTCGTTCGATAAGCATTATGTCTGTATTCACCTTCTTTTGCATGCGAAGAAGTTATACGTTCTTATCTAATCGTCTTTCAAAATTTTAGCATATCACGATTTAATGTGTTTTTGGTCAAAGACGAACATGTTGCACGAAATATAAATCCACAAAAATTTTTCTTTCGTAGGTTAGAGGTCCCACCGTCAATTTTCTAATTCAGGCCCAAATTTCTAAAACCAGGCCTGGAAGCGGGTATGACTGTGCAATCGGAGTCGTTTTAGTGTTTTATTAGCAGGGAAATTTTTTCTAGTCTATTGTCCGCTTTCTACTTGCAAGTATTGAAGCTGTGCTGAGCGTGAACGTCGTTAGTAAGTAGATTTTTTCGACAGAATCTCAATAGCTTCATCATACGAAGGGGACTTCCTGACGTATACGCGCTCGTAAACCGATGAATCGAACAAGTTGATCACAATGTTCAAAAATTCTTCTTCAGCGACATCAGCCAGATGGCGCAAGTAAGTTTCATGTGTTTGTAACCCACGACGCCACTTTCTCGAGTTACCTGATCAGCTGACACCGGCAGAGAACATGTGTACCGTTGAGCTAGTTCATCCAAATTTTGAGAGCAACAATTAGTAATAACCTTCCAGAGAAGCCTTGAAAACTACCTTGTTTTACTCCAAAACCTAAAGGCATTTACAGAAAAGACACACTAGCTTCTAGGAACGAAACGGAAAGAACGCAAAGATCACTATATTAAAGAGTATCACAGCAAAACCACTATAAGGCACACCAGCAGTAAGCGAAGTTACAAAACCTCCAAGACGGTTGCAGTGAAAGCTTCTTTAGCAGAAAAATCAACCAGAGACACAAATGCTGTTCTTTTTGCTACTCATGTTGTTTCGTAGCGTTTGCCACCAGGTTTCAAATCAAACAAACAGATGAATAAGCTCTTCTGGTGATTATATTTTATTATCAGCCAACGTTTCGCCGTCAGTAAGAAGACAAACTTAACGTCCGGTAACGGGTAAGCTTCACACTGGGAAATTTTTTCACGGTGTTAAAAAATACGTTGAGAGATGACGAAGTATAACAAATAAAACAGGTCAATACCTACATAGGAAAGTGAAAAAAAACTGGTTAAATATAATAAGCTATGGGGTAAAATGGAGAACAAAATGTGTGAAAAATAGCGTACAAATGTGTAAAACTGTGTTGTGAGAGTTGGTGAATCTACAGGCACAAAGGCGGTCAATAGGAAGACAAACTCAAAGTCAGGTATATAACGGATAAGCTTCACTCATGTTTTAAAACGTTGTAATAAATACCCGGGAAATTTGCACTTTTATCATTCACGGTGTTAGTTTTTAAATTAATATATAAAGATTCTGAAAAGATGCGTTTATGGTAATTATTTACACGGTGCAGAACATGAGCATAATCCCAATTGAAAGCATGGCCACTTTGGGCTTCATGTTTTGTTAGAGCTGTTTTCTCTAGGTTTTTGAGAATATTTCTTGATAAAGCGTCCCTGTGGTGCTCTTTCAGTCTAGTACTCAGGCTAGTACTCAGAGACACAAAGTTGAAAACATAGAATAGAAGACTACGCAGATCACTGTTTTCAAAATTCGCTTTGCATAAAAAGCTTTCGATTATATGTTTTAATTTCTGAACAATTTCGCCAATTCAGTGGTTTTTCCATTTGCATTGGTAGCAAAAGTCTCGATGCTCAGATAGAGGGGAACTACTGGGAAAAGGTCTCTCCTCAGCAGTTGCCCAAATGCGAAATTTGTATTTTTTTTACCCAAACTCAACGAGTATAAATGGCCATCAATTGGCAGGAACCCAGCATTCGTGGTTCGTAAGATCAATTATTTATCCACAAAAATATGCTAATATTTGGCTATTTTAATACTTGGGAATGCCACCGATTTTTTGAAGATTTACAATTTCAACTCCCTTTCCCAATCAAAATCTTAACTAATCTTGACTGCCCCGTAGGTCAGGGGTGGTCAATTAGTGTGATTCGGCGGCCACTTTAACGAGGCCGCGTTTACCGTAGGGCCGTGCCTTCTAATTTCATCGTAAAATAAATAATAAAAAAATGCCAATAATGATGCACAGATAAGACTTTATTACAATATAATATTAGTGTGTTTCAGACTCGTGGTCCATACAGACGCGATCATAGACACAAGAGCACAAAAAATGGTTAGCCACGCAGTGGCGCAATTTGCACATGACCATGGAGGGGGGGCAAAACACTTTACCATCACCACAACTGTGTTGTCATTCACAAGAGCACAAAAAATGTTTAGTCATACAGTAATGCATGACAGAATCGGTGTTTGCACATGACCAACCAACACTGCGAGGAGCAAAGCATTTTAACAGCACTTCTTACTTTTTGTATACTTGGTTTGCATACATTGCACACACATTATTTCTTTTTACTTCACAAAAGCTATACTGATGAGACGTGAACACCGAAACAATTCACCAACAGCTACTGCAGTTGGTCTACATCATACAGGAGCCTTGAAATTGAATAATAGAGCAAAAATGAAGATTTGTAGAAAGCATCAGACATTTGAAGGGAACGAATAAAAAAGTTGGATGAAGATGCACACAGTATAAAAAATCGATATAAATTGTTTCTCAGTAGGGCATCAATGGTCCTGACACAATGGCTAACTTGGTGTGGGCGAACACTTAAATTTCTTGGGTATGTGATGCATAATTCGGTAGGAATTGTTATAGGCAGCACGTAAGCGCTTCATACTGCTCTGTGTGTATTTGCTCTACAGCTGGCAAGCATACGTTGGCATGCAATCAGGCACGAAATAGAGTGTTTTTTACTGCAGAATAGCACTGATCAAAAGTCCCTCTGAGTTTGTTTACTGCACAGTATAGTGATTTCACTTGTCGCTGAATATCATCATCATCCTTGAGTGACGCAGTTATCCACACACCAAGGTGTTTCACTTGGTCAAAAAATTGTACACGTACACCATTTAGAAAAACATTTGATGAGGAAGGTTGTTTATACTTTTTTGGGCAAAAAAGACTATCAGTTGCTTTGTTGTAATTAAAAATGATTTCGTGTTCAGCAGCATAATCACCACAAGTATTCAGAAGACATTGCAGCCCACTAACACTGGGGTTGAACATGCATATATCATCAGCAAACAGTAGATTATTCACAACCATATTTCCCACAGTCCATCCCGCCCTGGCTGAGCCCAGCTGGATTGATAGTTCATCAAGGTAAACAGCAAATAAGTATTACAATTGTTCATGTGCAAACACCAATAGTAAGCAATTCAATTATTATTAGACAAATGTCACCCCACACTTCTTAACAAATTTTAGATTTGAAGATTTTCCCTGAATGCTTCCGCGGCCACTTAAAACGCTGTGGCGGGTGATATGCGACGCGGAGGCCGTTAATTGCCCATCTCTGCCGTAGGTAAAAGCGCTTGCAAAATCTAAGTTACTTTTGAGTATAAAAACTGACTTTTGAGTTAATTCTACGATAGGCCTTTACACTTAAAACAACTCTGATGAGGAAATAACGGTAACAAGAAAAATCCATTACCTCGTTTTACGGCCTGCGGCTCCTTCTTTGTTTAGCTCCATTGCAGGCCAACATCTACGTGAGGCAAATCTTATATCTGGGTTATGCTTGATAACTTTATTTCCTCTGAGACAAGTTTCGATTATTACGTAACAGTCACAAGAATACCTAGAAAAGTTTGTTCTATGAGATGGTTTGCAGATTTCAATGAAAATGCAGATAAAACAAAACTAACGAGGGAATAGTGTATGATTAGCAGGCTACTTAAGTTAGAAAATGAAAATATCTATCTTTCTTCATCAAACATATTGTATAGATTTTTGTGATACGTTGTTTACATCTAGTCAGATGACTATTTTTCTGTATTTCTGCTTTGCTCAGATTGTGATTTATGATTGTGATTCAGCCGGCTCCAATGCCGTTGTAAAATGTTCTGTTTTGTTTGTTTTTATCGACCTCCGTCAAGCAGGGTTGTGTGTTTATACTATGGACTTCGTGTCTGGTCATAAACAAATAAATTAATTTTAAAAATGCTTAAAACGTATCAATAGACCTAATTGTTATTTGACTTGTTAAGTGTAGATAATACACCCAAGTAAGTGACAATCGTAAGTTGTCCTCCCTTTTTGCGATGAAAATGTGGCAGCCTTATTGAGCTTATGAATAAATAAACATGGACAGAAGGGGATCATCATCTTAACAAGTGTAGAGCTTATCCCAGTGGTTCTACAAGACGTTAAAAAGCAAAAGAGGCAAAAACGAGAGAGAAAGAAATTGCAGCCAAGTCAAGAAACATTCAAGTTGCTATTTTACAGTAGAATTGAAGTCCAGCGGAGACATTTCTGCGCAACCTGTAACAGCAGAGAAAATCGAAGAGCATGTTGTGACAAACTTAGATCTACGTAACGTTGCAAATAGATCAGGTTCAACCAGCAGTGCAGTAGCAGATGAACGTCAAGATATATAATCGAAAAACACGATAGACGAGATGGCTTACGCTATCGCTGGAGGCAACGATATCGGTCTCTAGGCCCTATGGCCAGCCAATATACCTGAAAAATGTGGAAATATTGGTTGAAATGTGAAACAGGTTCTTTTTGACATTGTGATGAAAAGTAATTTTTGAAATATGATATTCCACAACACAGAAAAGACAGAAACTTGCGACGGAAATCCACCACAAATCTTATTCGTCACCAGAACCACAATAGCGAAGTAGTTGACAGAAGCTGGCTTTGTTTTTCGCCTTCACAAACTTGTGTTAAATGTTTCACTTGTAGACTGCTGTGCGCGGATACGACTAAATATGCGCATTTCCTTATTAGAAAAGGAATCTGTGACTGGAAGGAAGCTGAGGAGCCACGAGCGTTCAATGGAACCTAAAGATGCCACGATTACGTTTATTCGCAGATGTAATTAAATCACTTTGAAGAATTGATACAGAAATAGCCAATCAGGTCGCCTCTGCCTGCAACGTTTGGTTTATGTCGTAAAATATATTGCTGAGGTAGGACTGACGTTTAGAGATGATGAAAACGTTGGATCGCCCAGAAAGTTTTCCAAAAAATCTTTGAAATTTTTTTCAAGCAAGTATAAAAAAAGAAGATGCGATGCTTCTAGCGACTGGTTTTGCAACAGTTTCACAAATGGCTAATCATTGTCAAATAGCATGTTGCATCATAAAGTTTTGTTACAGTTGAGTTAGCAAATGTGACGTCACAAGATCTTGCCATAAATGTTAATGATATGTGGAAATACTGGTGACTTCATCGATCATCCCCTACCTAAAGATTTTGTGGAGCCTCCCACCACGCCTGGGCCCCAGACCCCCCCACCATCTAAATCCGGCGCTGCACCGCCTGTAATGAGACGTTAACGCATGACGAGTGTGCAGTAGACTGCAATACGCTTGATGTTACAAAAGCAAACGTATTGAGGCGTTCAACGCTAGGTTGAGTTGAACTTCAACACATTTGAACAAAACAAGAAGTAAAGAAATGATGAACAAATAACAGGCAAACGATAACTTGACAGTTCAGTTTGATTCCATAACTGAGAACATTTCACAACTGAGAACACAGATCGAAACGGATAACACGTCTACTTCTATTCAGCATTAATCAGCGCCGCACCATCATTTACGAATCGGCGTTCTAGCAGACAAATTCCTCACAGAAACGTAGTATCCTAAACTTAAACTTAACACCTAAACCTAATCCATAAATCAGAACACAAAAGTTTAGACACTTTTGAAAAAATTAAATAAAAACTGGTTCCAGGAAAAGTGAAACCACTTTACCAAAACGAAAGACTGTGAACCTGTGGTTTTGACCCAATGCATAAAAATAACATTACATGTTGTGCACTCACAATCAGAATTAAAACATGAAAAACAGAAAAGTAGTTTCTTATTTGCAGAAGTGGAACCCGCTACTTTATTAACAGCGTCGCTCCCACTACTTGTTAAATTTAATAGCGGCGCTACCGCACCCGTTACTGAATAAAAATAGTAGCGTGCTATCGCTACCGCTATTCGCTACCGCTCCTTTTGCTGCACTTTAAAAAAAGTTTTTGGTGTTGTTTTGCTGACGTAGGATCTATTTTGAAACACCTAACCTTGAAATGTTTTTTTTAAGTTGTTGAAGAAAAAACGTGAGCTGAAAAAAATAGTCATTGAACAGTTATGATATAGGAAAGTCATTTTACAGTGCATGCATATATAAATGAAAGACAGACAGACAGCAAAAAGGCCCGTAGAGTGCCACCAATGCAAGTTCCGCGCTGTGTGTGCAGTACTCAAGAGAATGGCAAAGCAATATACGATCAAACTTGTTTTTCACAGAGTTCATTGCGCCTTTAAATTGAATTAAGCCCGCAACCAAGATGGGGGACAAACCGGGCAACCAAAGCCTCCCACAAAATTTTTATGCATCATTTTAGATTATTTTTAAAATGTTATGTTGATCTATGTTTCATGTGAAACCTACTGACAGGCCCGTAACTAGGGTGGGAGCAGAGGGGCCTTGCCCTTCTGGAAAATTATACGCGTCCCCCTGGAAATATGTGTTGGAGGTAGTTTAAAACTATTGGACATAGTTTGAAAATTTTGGGCCCCACTCAGAAAACTCTTCGCCACACCTGGTGTCTGGTTAAGGGCCTGTGATTACTGACTATTTGTATTTAAAGCTGAGGTCCTTGTTTCTGCATTGTTCAGTTTATTCGCGATAGTAGTTTTGGTTATTTAACATTCTACCTTTTAAAAGTGCAGCCTAAGTGTTGAATGCTTTAGCTTCAAAGGTTTGCAATGCGCATTAAGCAGCCGGCATCAGCTCTAAAAGAACAAACCTAACATCAACAAATCGAAACCTCTCGATTTACTGTAAAAACTTTCGAGGAATCTGTCGACAGGTCTGCTTTTACCTTTTTGCGATGATATAAACTTGCTCATATCTGTAGGCCTATTCAAGTTACGGGTCCCCACAAAGGTGACAAGCAAGCGAATCAATCAAGCTAAGTATTTTTATAGGACATGGATTTCACGTACCACTACGCTTCCACAGTACTGAAATCTTATTCATACAAAATCTCCCATCATAAATTTATTTTATTCCATTATGAAATTAAGCTTCCTTACCAGTACATTCAATGTCCATGCGTACTTTTTCGCAATATCTGAAAACCTTTTGCATCAAAATATGCAAAAAAACACTAAGAACCATGCATAGTTTATTTAACAACTGAAGAAAATCAAAACCAAGCGGTAAGAAAACAGTTCCTCTTCTTATGCGAAGTTGTAGCATACAAAATTTGGTGCTACATTCACGCAACGGTCATATGCAAAAATTGACATAATGTTATTTGCGGCTTAGCACATGGAGGTGAACAAAATTTTAGCAAGATCGTTATGACAAAAGAAATGAATCACTTGACGTTTGGTATGGCTGTGTCAGGTAAGAATATTAATCAAAGAAAATTTTTTCAACACACACTTTGCTTGATTAGCCCAGGCCATTGCCACTTGCAAAAATGGCGTCATGTCATTTTTGCCTAAACACATGGAGACAAATAAACTTTCAGCGAAACTGTTATGTTAAAAAGCCCAACTACCTAACGTTTGGTCGGGCGGTGTCAGGTTTAAACGTAGATGAAATAAAACTCGTCAACGTTAACTTTGCGTGTAGAGTGAAAAGAACGAAAATTAAAACAGTGAGATTTGTTGATTTAAATTATGTTCAAGCAAACTCACGATAACAAGTTTAACGCGAAGTGATTTATTCGTCATCTCCAAGAGAACACTTTCCGGTGGTTTCCCTAGAACGTTTGATTTTCAAAACGTGGCGGTCGGAGATTGAGCAGACGCGCTGTAGCATGCTCGCAAACATAAACGCTCAAGTGACCGGAAATTGTGGTTTGACAACGTCTACAGATTATGCGAACTTTTTCAGCAGTTATCACTGATGTTGAAAACTAAAAAATTATTGTGAAGCAATAAACATAGCGATTGTACGCACGACGCTGGTTTTGCAGTAGAAAAAGTTTTGGTGTTTGGCAAAGTAGAGATATTTGATTTTTGCTGAACAGCAGAACGTTGAATGAGTAGCGGAAAACAAAAATAATGCGCTTTCCGTGCCTCGTTTAGTGAAAGTGTAAAATTCTTCAACGAAAATAGTTCCACACAGGAGACAGATTTTTTTAGTGAGTAGGGAAAATCACTGATTTGCGATTGGAGTACTAGGGAATGTCACAAATTAAGTCCGATGTCTAACAGTATACCTTTCACAACACAAAGTAACGCAGATGCTTCGAAGTGTTTCAAGTGAAGAAAGAGGGGAGCAAACAAAATAAATTGGTGAGTGATTTCAAGAAAATGTTTGCAAGACAAATATCAGAAGTACAACTTCATCACAGTCCCGTCGCCACGGGGGGGGGGGCTTTGGTGGACGTAGCCCCCCCAAAAAAAGCTCCAAGTCCTCCCAAATTGAAACGTTAAACACTATAAATAAGTGGAATTTTGGTTAATTTCATAATGTCAAGCCCCTCCGCACAAACGCAAAGCCCCCCTATTGAAAACTTTCTGGCGACGGTTCTGCTTCATGGGCGAAGATTGCAAAACAAAGCGCGCAAAAACTTGAAAGTTGGTGCAAAACGTTAAAAGCGTGACAAGTTCAACATTTGAAAGTATTTTGTTCTGCATATTGAATTCACTGTAAAGGTTTGATGCTCGATGTGCAGTATTGGTTTGATACACTATTATTAATATGACGAGATGTTTCGGTACAAAAATGACCGTCACCATTCAGTAGGTTTGCTTGCAGTACAAGCAGTGCAACCCTTGGAATACAAAGAAGCTTTGCTTTCTATGCGCGCTGATACGAAGCCGTAAACAAATGTTCATTTTCGACTTGGTCGGTTTTGAAGAGTGTTTTCCACGGTGCTTAGGTATATAACAGCTTCGTTGCAAGTAGGAGGGTAGCCCAGCGAGACCGTTGAATTGTAACATTGTATCAAAAACATTTAGATTTGGGCGAAACACGTAGCGCAACAACTGATTATGTTACTTGAAAAGCAACAGTGGATGTCTGTAATCGCATAGATTACGTTGATCACAATTGACATCGCTTAGTAGACAAACTGGCGATTTTTATTCAACGTTGCTGTGCGTTTTTTTGTTCAGCGAAAAGTTTAATTTTTTACGGATGCAAAATTTTTGTTGCTGGGCTTGTAAATGTTGTAAGCATCTAAAAAATGCAAATGGTAATGAAAACAGACACCGCTATTTTTAAGGTAGAGTAACAACATTCTCATTCACGGTTCTCAAAGACGATACTTCTTTCATAAGACTAAAGTCGTCAGATTAGAAAAAATGGAATTATGTAGTTGTTTTGAGTTTAGTTAGCATAATCCGAGGCACGAAGCTCAAGGTGAACACTCGTGCGACCACGCTTACAAAAATAACGTTTCCCCAAATTAACTGTAATGTGAAAGAAACGCTGTGACACCTGTTAGAAAAAGGGCGTGTGATGTAACAGAAAAGCGACATTTCATTACGAATGTAACTTACACGAACTTTTTTATGCTGGTTTGAACGAAATTATATACGACTACGTAGATTTCAAACAGCATTTTCATCTACAGTAACATGTTGCAGCAAAAGACGTGAAACCACTTTGCAAAATACAAACGACACTTCCAGCAGTGGCGTACCTCGGGTTTCCCACGCCTCGGGACAAACTCAGTTTAGGCGCTCGCACCCAGTCCGTTCGTGACAGCATAAATTAAAAGAAACACTGCAATCTAGAGCTTTACTCATAGGCGTAGCCAGGGGGGAGGCCAAAGGGGCCATGCCTCCCCAACATTTTTAGAAAATATAGTCATTTTGTGCTTTGGGAGGTGTTTTTCCAAACAAAATAAGGCTATTCGCCTAACATTAAACATTTAGCCCCCTCCAATTTTTTTGCCCCCCACAAATTTTCGGGCTGGCTACGCCACTGGCTTTACTTGCAATTATCTAATTGCCAGGACAAAGTTTTCTTGCTTTTGCTGCTGAAAATGTATCTAGTACTTTGCCAGAAAGCCGATATGATTTAAATGTGTCACATATTTTAACCTAGAAAATATTTAACGCCAGTGACTTTCTGAAAGATGTTTTTTTAGCAATTTTGTGAATTTCGACAATGATGTCCGTGAAGATGTTCAGTTTATAGGTGGAATTAGATTAAACACGGGTAGCAACCGTAGGGCATGGGGACAGTAGAAGTGTTGAGGGAAATGCAAACTTATAAAAAACAAAAAATTTTTCACCATTATATTTGTTTCTGTTCAGCAACAATGTTGACCTCAAAAAAATACCAGAAAGTGTTGAAAACCATTCTGAATGTTGTGGGTGTGTGAATAGCTGCAAGGTTGCAAGTTTGTGTATTGCCTCTCCGGTTATTCCTTGGATGAGGCCAGTGTTTTTGATTTCATGCTTTTAGCGACATTCTTCTCGTGTGATTGACTGCCACCGCCGCGTGGGCGTGATTAACAAGCACTCGTGACGCGTTGTTCATTCGCAGTTGAAACGCGATCAGTGGGAGGCCTGTACATATTGTTAGTTGCATTTCAGCGAGACGTTTCGGTGTATATGCTTGAACTTCGCGTTTCTTTGTTGTGCATGTATAACTTTGTTTTTTTTGTGTGTTTGTAGATACGTGATTTTAGTAGATTAAAACCAAGAAAGTTGGTGAATGTAGCGATAAGTTCAGAACATGCAATAAATTTGTTTCAACTAGATCTTGTTAACCATGAAATTCCCGATGATCCTGTGATGAAAATTTAGCTCCGCCCCCGTTGCCTCCCTTTTGAAAGAACTGGGGAAGCAACGCCCCCGCTCTCCGTTGTCCCTGGGAGTAAATGAAAAGTGCACAATTACAACTAATATACGCAACGCTGTTGCACATTTGCAATTAGAAGTTTGCAAAAGTAGTCGGGATTTACTTCCCACAAATAAAAATGATCATAATTACCTTCAGAACCACATAAAATCCATTTCAACATGAAGTTTTTCAATACATCAAAAATCAATAATTTCCTTGACATCAGATCTGTTGTCGTACAACATAAGTTTCTAAGGTTCGTAATTGCTCTTTTTGCCAACCTCGGTGATCCTGATAAAATTTTGCAACTGGGTATCAACGACTGGCATTCGACATTTTGCAAATCGTAATTACTAGCATCCACTGACGTTTGACATCTTTAATTGTTACGTGACATTCCAATCTCAATTTACGCCCTCAAAATGTTGCTCCCGGGGTCAGATGTCTCCCCTTACCCCCCTGGCTCCCCTTACCCCCTGGCTCCCCTTACCCCCCTGGCTACGCCACTGTCTTCAAGACAGATTCAAAAGTTTGCTTCAAGTTATGCATAGGACTACAGCCAAATATGCTGAAGTCGAACCAAACTACAAAAACTGTCATATTGACATATACTTCAAAACAAAACTGGTAGTTACACACGCAGCGAAATGTAGAACTCAGTGCCATATTTTTCCAAGCATTCAATTCAGTCATGCGCATTTTTACCGGTAGCAGTAGCCAATGCTTTGAAGCCCCAACTGCTTTAAGTTTGTCGTTGATGATAAGTTTTTACCGAACTATAATGAGGAACCTATCGATCAGGTCAAAAGCAACCTGAGCTGAATCTTTCCTAATAAACAGTGAGAAGAGTAGTTACCATTAACGTGTGCTGACGGAAGAGCTCTTGCGAACTTTTTCCTTTGGCCATCACTCACGCCAAGGTAGCGAATAGCGGTAATGGTAAAATGGTGATAACTCGCTACCGCATTCGTTATTTTTTTCAAAAAAAGCGGCGCTATCACTACTGGAAAATCAGCTCGCTACAGTAGCTCGCTATTTTAGTAGCTCGCTACTGCCCAGTTGTTGCCAGGGAAAAAAGCTCTGCTGGGGTTATTTTGCCATTCGAAATGTGGTGTATCCAGTTTTGTCCACATATACTGCAACACTGAATCTGTGACACTAGCAGTTGGTACGATGAACGTAGTAGAGTGGAAACTCCAGCTGTGCGAGTGGCAATCGGTTAGGCATTCATGATTGTTGTTTCGTATCTGCTAATAGAGATGACTCTTTTGGGATTACTTTTTACGTAGGCTGCTTTTTTAAGAAGATTTCAAAACCAAACACAGGTTTAGAATTTGTGTTAGGATTTTAGATTACATGGCAAAGACGATAAGCTAGCTCTTTGTGACCAATTCAACCAACTTGGTTCAGCTATTGGCAAAATAGCTCCAGCATTAAACCAATCTGGTTAAGCTACGGATTAGCAAAATAGCTCGAGCAGTGCTCTTTGCTACTGATGGCAAAATATTCATTTCCAAGCACAAAACGGCCTAAGTTGAAGTTAGTGCTTTATGATTTTCAACACATTTGATTCATAGCCTACATCAGTGATAGCGCGACTCGGGTCAATGACTCGATTCGAGTCGCGATTTTTGGTGACTTGGACTCGACTCGAATCGCGTTGAGAAAAATGGTGACTCGACTCGAGTCACGTTTTTCATAGAATGACTCAACCCGAGTCATAGTCAATGACTCGAGAGCTGAGGCAGAGTCATTTTCACAAAGTCTCTGAGTTCCTGATGGACAAACCCAATTCGTTTGCACACAAAGAAATGACGCAGTGATGTACTCGAGACAGTAACCTCCGAGACCGAGACCTGGCTCAAATTTCGAGACGAAACCGAGACTTTTTCATAAAAACCGAGACAGAGACCTGGAAGTTCGAGACCGAGACCGAGATTCGAGACCTCACATTTCCCTGATGGTAATTAAAGCGAACTCCTTGAATAATGCTGCAACAAATATCTGGCACATTGCCAAAATCAAAATAATAAAAACCATCCGAAATTTGTGCAAATGGCCAAATGCTGCAAACGTTCATTTTCACTTTCCTCTTAAGAATATGCAAACTCAAACCTGTGGTCTTATTTACAAATTCCATGAAGAACTGCATGAACATTGAAAATGTTGGCAACCTTCAGAGCAGGGTTTCTTAACCTGGGGTGCTGAAATCAATGTCAGGGGGTGTTGGGAAACGTCACGTATGTGGCGGTCAGAAGTAAAAGGAATACGTTTGGATAAAGGTTTTAGCCAATGGTACGGGGTGCTGGACTGCTTAAGCGTGACCAAAAGGGGTGCTGAGGTAGCAAAAGGTTAAGAAACGCTGGTTTAGTGGGTCTGTGCATTTTTCACTGGAAAAATGTCGGTGAACCAATTGAATATTCAAGGGGTTTGCCATTGGCATGCTTCAATAAATTTGTTTTGACTCAGAAAAATGTTAATTGCTTTGTTCGTCACAAAACAACACCAACCCTTCTGTGTAAGGACAGGAGGTGATGCCCTAATGAAGCTCCCATGTTCTGGTCTCCTACCTAGTATTGAAGAAGACCTATGCTATTTGAGAAAGTGGAGAAGAGGCGAATCATTACTTTTTATTTTTAAACAAGAACAGTCGATGTGGGCGATTGTAGGACATCCCCAGCAGCACCAGTCAAAACAGCACAGTAAAGTGGTAACTCCATAGGAATAGTTTGTTTTCCATCATTCAATTTTTTGCCAAGGTGTTTTGTCGTTTATATCATTTGCCAATGAAGTAACAAACTTTTAAACTTTTTTACTATCTACCACTTAGGCTACCTGTTTCACTACATTCTTTTTATTTTAACACTGGGCAGCTGCACTGACACTCAAATTTCTTCGCCACATATTTCGTGTATTATGGCTAACAAAGCTTTACCATTTTGTGTGACGTAACCTACACCTTTCCTAATTACTTTTCTCCTCACACGACAAGTATTTGATTAAGAATTCTCCAAATATTCAGAATTAAGAGGTGATAAATTTAGCGATTTAATAAAACGAAAGCACTATTGTAGAACTCCGATTATCCGAACTAATTAAAACCAGGGGTGGTTCGGATAAGTGAATTGTTCGGATAATCGAACAACATGCAATATTATGAAATTAGATCATATACAGAACATTACAAAGTACAGTAC
>Ga0210059_1007584_pt1 | contig 17210 bp, 10 predicted proteins | sample Ectturendosymbi2_FD_188042 | JGI IMG/M metagenome (GOLD analysis project Ga0210059, IMG submission 188042) | Ecteinascidia turbinata endosymbiont from Florida, USA - Sample 2 (SPAdes) (version 2) | ecosystem: Host-associated > Tunicates > Ascidians > Unclassified | place: Key West, Florida...
CCTGGTGCACAAATCTTTATTTACAAAAGGCTTCTGATTAGCAGCAGCAGAAAAGCTTTACGATGGCGCGACAGCAGAAACAGCCAACGTGGTCCGTGCGCTAGCGATACACAACTCGACTCTCTCTAAAAGCGTGGTGTCCACGCCGATGGACAAAACCGAATGATGCAATGCGTAATCGAGGTTATTGCGAGATCGCAGTGGAGCGCGCACACACGAAATCGCGAATGACAAGTTGATACAAACCAGATCTCACGTAAGGGATACAATAGCGAGTAGGAAACAGCAAGTCAGAATGCGAAAAGTTAAATCCACTATACTAGCCTCCAGCAAGCGGCGTCGCACTGTAGTTGGCTTATGTGAACTCCAGCATGCTTCAAATCCTTCTGTAGATCTAAACTCGTCTTCCTTGCATACGATTTGGAATTTGTAATGGCTGTTTGGGTATACTATATTCTGAGTGTTCCGCAAACGTAACAATGCGACTCCGTTTCCTAGCTGTGATATCTGCCTTCAAAAATCACAGAAACTCCAACATGACTCTCAAGTACAAACAACAGAACAAACTGGCTTCATCCTGTTACGATATTAAGCTGATTAAATCCAATGTGATTTCATAGATCATATATTTCGACTGTTTCTACACGTCACGCAGTACTTACTAGGGCATTGGGCAACGGAACTGCATCAATTGAGATATTCCCAAACGCGCACCAAAAGAAATGGGGAAGACTGAAAAGACTGAAACAACAACTTTAGTCAATTAATTTCCACAAGAATGTATAAATAAAATTATAACAGCAAAAATATTATGCATAGTTGCCCATTTGAATTTTAAACTTTGAGGTGCATGATCCCTCTAGAGTAGACGCTTATGGGCCCTGGTGCGGCGCACCGGCTGCAACCTCTCTAGTGGGATCTTGTTGGCAGATTGTTCAATCTTGCAAGACAACGTCCCAAAAGAAAAATTCGACACATCCTTGTACGTGAAATACTGTGTGCAGATGCTGCTCCTTTCGTTTGACACAACGAAACGAGCCGTCAATACTAATTAATAATGTACCAATTTGCTGCTGCTGTGAGTGTTTTCTGTAGACATCAGCAACAAAAAACGATGTAATGAACCAATTGACGTGCGTTGATACGTTCCAAGCAGATATCATCATGCATAGGACTAGGCTCGGAGCGGTCAACTAAGTCCACTAACATCCAGAACAAGGCGCAATCCCACACCATATAAATTGCGCACACAAGGCAACATCTACAAGCGTTGCATGCCAAGTACTCTTGGTAAGACAAAAGCAAGCTGAATAGTTTTCACGTGCGACGCCTCCGCAGTATGTGGGGCGTCACGTGGAGGGACAAGATCAGGAGTGAGGTCATCTTTCAAGATACAGAACGTACAACTCCTAGTATAATTGTCACAAAACAAGGCGCTTACTGCTTGGTCACGTCCGCCGTTTCCTTAAAAAACTTTATTGTGTTGACTTGAACTCAGGTTGTAAGCGCCCTGCAGAGCAGCGCTTACATTGAGAGCGCAAGGAGCAGCGCATACCCGGCCAAAGCATAACATCCTCGATAGTGAAATCACTATCGGAAGCTTCCTTTGGGCTAATGGGTTGAGGCGAAGTAAAATAAAAAGGTGCTCAAAGCGTTGACCGACCCTGCCTTCGTCTCAGAGATGTTGTATAAAGAGACCTGCTGCAGCATAAAAACTCGTCTTCCGAGTGAGAAACATATACTCAAATCATCTGACGAGCACTCCTTAGCCAAAGTTAGCTGGAGTTCGACTATACTCTTTCATCGCAAAGCGATCATCTTAAGTAGATCTGCCGCACTGGTAACACTTGACATATGCAGTTCTGGCGATCTCTGTGAACTCAAAAAGAATTCAACAATAGGCCTATTCGCGCACGTGTTTGATGTGTACTGCATGTAGTTGAGCTTATTTGGTCAAAAATGTTCACAATAGTTTTTATTTATTTGTATTTAAGTGTTTTGCTGAGACACATGGCTGACATCACTGGAGATATTCAAAGAGCACAGAAAAAAAGAAATACTGGGTCGTGGCAGGTCACAGCAGCGCATGTTATTTGGTACGCGCAGGAACTAGGAGCAAATTTTTAAATAACCCATCAGCACCTTAGCCATGCAAAAGCGTTTCATAACGGGAGATGAATGGAGACTTGTAAAGAGCATCAAGACATTTCAAATGAGTAGATAAAAACATTAAATGAAGATGTTCGTCGCCAAACAAAACGTGCAAACTGTTTATAATCAAGGCATCAAATATCGTGACAACACAGGCAACTTGAAGTTGGCAAACATTTTAATACCAAGTAGGCATTCAACTAGCACAGTGCACTACACTTACAGTATCTTTACGCATGTTCATGGCCGCAATTAGGTGGGGGACACGGGGTCGTGTCTCCCCACTTTTTCGGTCGGTTGTGGATATAATATGCTATATGACCCCACATTTTTCTTTTCAGAGGTTTCAAAAATAAAAGTGACGTTTGTCACGTTTTGTGTGAAGATCTTTTCATGTTAGATAGTAGCCTACACATAACTAAGTTAATGTTGAAACAGAGTTTGCGGTGTGGTATCACTGATTCTGTAATTTCATAAATTTTAGCTTTGATAAAATGATTTTTAGCATTTTGCAGATTTCTAGAGACCGTGAAAATTGTTAACTGCTTCTATCCGACATTTTATTCTGCGTGGTATACTGTAGGAAAGGTCATTGTTTTGAAACGATGAGAAGTTGACAGCTCACGTATGAGAGACCACAGTGCAGCTACGATTTGTTTCAGTGGCGTAGCCAGCACAAAAATTGGGTGAGAGAATATTTTGACTTTAGCGAGCAACAGTACTTGGTTTGGGACACTATCTCTCGAAGCACAAAAACAACCAGGTATGCTAGATATTTAGGGGGGGAATAGGCGGCCCCTGGCTACGCCTATGACTTGTTTTGTGTATAAATGTAACTGGTTTTGCTGTAACGTTGGTTGTCACATATTCAGAAACAGACGGCGTGAAATTTAATGATGCAAGTTTGTAATGTTAGAAAGTTACATTTTCAGGCAAATGTTTACGAAGTTTTGACCGAAGACAAAAAGCAAGACTATTGCGGAAGTTTATGTTTAGGATGGGCATTTTTTCAAGAGACTGTCTTCAACCATTAGTAAACAGGATTTCAATCAAAACGTTGAAAAATTGACTTTGCTATATAGCACAAGACTTGCCTAGGCAGATAGCTTATAAATTTAGCCTCATTTCTTGTATCTTGTAATGTCGCGACAATGGTGACCACTGACCAACCGATCCAAAAGATATTTATTCCGTAACTGTTAGAAGCTCTAGAAGGTTTTCTGTAGGCTTTACAGCAATCAGCCGATTGGGCTCTGCTTTTCATCTTTTGGCGATGATTCAAACTTGCGCATATCTGTATTCAAGTAACATCACTCCACAGGTGAAATAAGCAAGGAATCAATCACAAACTTTAATAGGAAATCGATTTCACGTAAAACTATGCATCATCAGTCCTTACATCTGCAAGCAATGCTAACAGGTGAAACGATGAAAGGCTAAAGCAAGGTCAGAGAAAGTAAACAACCTCATGACTGTAGTGTAACATAGCACAACACCTACTGCGACAATTGAAACTGGAAATAACTGGAAATTTCGTCTTACTCAACTGAAAGTATTCACTGCAACTTCAATATTTACTGCAAAAGTTCAAAAGGATGAACTTAATAAAACTCAACGCAAGCTACAAGAGTTACACAATGGACTACTTCGTTCGCGAAATAATGCAACTGCTGTCAAACGGCGCTTCTTAGCTTGAAACAACACGTCTATGAATCAGCATAACTGCAGAATGCGTAAGGCAACGGTGCACAACCTACGGCCGCACGCGGCCTTCGATAATGAAATTTGCGGCCGTCCACATGTGATTTAAAATATAAGATTTGGCGGCCATGCTGGCGTATATTGAAGCAAAACAAACGCAAGGCAAGAAAATCAGTCGACACGATGCGTAACAACCTGGATGGTGATGTCACAAAGGGTTATATAATGAATACGCAATGTATGCTTGAATGTGTTCTGTGTTGGTTGGCACCAGTGTTGCCAACTGGTATATATATGTGTATACCAAATTTTTCAAATTTGGTATATTTTCAAAGAGCTTGGCATATGAATTTTTGATTTGGTATATATGAAAAATTTGGTATATTTTTGTCGGAGGTTTTAGTTGAGATTTTAAACCAATTTATTTGGTTTATTACAAAGCGGAAAAATAAACCGATTGTGGTGTTGAAGCTATATAAAAAGGTTTAGTGATTTTGCTTAACATGGGAGTGAGCACGCACTTTGGGTGAGCGGAAAGCGAGATTGAAGGACAGCTGAGAAGTTCTGTAAAAACAACTCTTTTGCGCTTTCAGTCAGCCATTGCATCCAAATGTGGGAAAGCTGCGTACGAGAGTGACAGACTACTTAGCAAAGAGTGACTGACAGAGATTGCATGGCTTGTAAAGCAGTATTCTGCTGGTGCTGTGTATCCCTTCTGCTAATAGTGCAAAAGGAAAAAGAAAATTGCCAGCTATGATAGAGCATAATAATGTCCTGGACCACAAAGGAAATGAGAATGTAGTTGGAAGTGTTGGAAGGTTGAATTTTCGAGTGGTTACTAAATCTGTCACTGCTGAAGTTAAGAAAGTAGAAATTGAGCTTGCAGCATCTCTATGATGGCACTGCTCAACGGCAACTGTTAATCATCCACCTGAAACAATCAAAAGGCATTGAAAAAAAAACAATAAACTGTTAATTTTTGTTACAGATATGAATTTGGTATATATTTGGTATATTTTTAGACTAGATTTAGAATATTCGTTGTAAGAACAGTTGGCAACGCTGGTTGGCAGTGGGCAGTATCTCATAAATATAGCTCAAACTCACTGGCGGCCGTACTTCAAATAAATAAAAGCAATGGCACCGGCAATAGCAAAAAGGGTGTACACCCCTGGTGTAAGGTAAGCTAGCATTTAGTAACGGTGGCAACCAAACCTCAAATGATAGCAATGACATCAAATTGGGAAGAAAGGCTCCGTCCCCCAAAATGCGACAAAAAAGAGGACCCACAAGTTTGGGCTACATCTCTCCCCCATCTGATAACTCTAACAGAGCAAGAAAAAAAGTTAAATTCGAAGGCAATGATTACCTAAAAAAGACCTAAGACAATTGGGCAAATACTAACAAACTACAAACACCTTGCTTTAAGCAAGACGAGAGAGCCTTTCAAAGGTGAGTCAGGACTTTGCGGCCACTGTGCACTTTGTGGTTGCTATGGGAAACACAACAAATCAGTGGTACCTCGTGTTTCACAAATAATAAGCAAAACTAAAACCTATCCGCTGAACCAAAACTTGACATGCGCAAACTGTGGTATTTACGCAGCCACTTGTGTGTTATCTCATGAACAGTATGTCGGACAAATCAAGAATAAATTTTCCAAGAGATAGTCAGCGCACCACAGTAATTGGAACAGACCTATTGCAAGAATGACAAAAACGAGGAAATGGCCTTATCGCGGCACTATCCTTTGTTTCATGGTAACGTAAATAAACCACCTATACATGAAGCTCACATCGTCACTTTTGCTGAACAACCAAATTTTCACTCCTTGAATATCTGCGAAGATAAATGGTACAACCAGCTTGACGCACAAATTAATATTCACAGCATGATCCTACTCCGCGTGAGATAAAAGTTTTCTTGTTTCGCTTCTGCACTGACCGTTGATGTGTTTTGATTATATCGCGGCCAGCGTGCTACAGTTTGGTTCTCGTCAGTCACAGCGTTTCAGATGCGCCCGCTGAGGTTTGGTTGCAATCATTACTAAATGCTAGCTTACTCACGCATTCTGCAGTTATGCTGATTCATAGACGTGTTGTTTCAAGCTTAATTGGAAGCGCCGTTTGTCAGTAGTTGCATTGTTTCGAGAACGAAGTATTCCATTGTGTAACTCTCAGTGGCGTACCTAGGATATGGCAGGCATGGCACGTGCCACGGGTGCAACTTTGAGGGGGGCGCAAAAATTGCTTGGCAAAAATTAAAATTTTCATTTACAGTTTCTTGAACCTCTATTTTGCACCCCATACAACCATAAACTGCATCAAAATGGCGCGCCCATACCTAATGTATTAAGTCGGGCGTGTTGTGCCAGCACCACCAAGCATTATGACAAATCCGCGGTATTGTTTCTGACAAAGCACGACGGTCAAACATTGTGACGGAACAGGAACGCTCGCATGCCATATGTGCAGGACATCGTCCTCAGGGTTGTCAATTCAGCGGACTTTCCGCTAGATCTATCGGATTTTGATCCTGTCTAGCTCCAAAATAACTAGTCGACCGGCCTAATTCCGTTAAGTTCTAGCGGATAATTGGTCTTATTCTAGCGGAATTTTGCAATTTTTCTAGCTTCAAAGGTGTGTTTAGATTTGGCAAACCTGATCGTCCTTATCACTCTATAAGAAAGATCAAGTCACTCTGTACTGCTGTATTTCAGGCAAGAAAATAATTAGTCAGCATCTGGTTGAGACGAGTTTAAGTCCGCGGCTGTGAGAATCTGATGTGATGCAAATCACTGGTGCTGAGCAGTGCCAAATTAAGGTAGCGCGGGGCCCTAAGTTAAAATTATACTTGAACAAGCGAACAACTGTTAAATTATAAATTCTGTACGCATCCATGTGATTATCATTAGGCATACTGAATTTCGGAAGTACGAAAAATGTGGTCGTAAATAGCAACTGGTGGACATTATGGGTTACATATTACATATCTTTTTTACCAAAAACCTATCCGGTATACGTATCTTTCTACCAAAAAAGAAAACATTACTGCACAGGTAACAAGTACAGTACAGAGACAGTAATTAAATGCTTCCAGACCCATCAACAAATATCTCCAACCACGTCTTCGCAGTTAAATCCTATAAACCCTAGATCTTAACAAAAAAAACAGAAAGCCATTGAAAATCCAGATCTGGGAGCAAAACCCCAGGTTTTGCACCACTGGCCGAATCATTTTGAAATTACCAAAATGTAACACAACTAGAAAAGGTCAATGTGATGTAATATTCATTTGCTTGAAATTCCATTCATTACAGTGCAATCAAGCAATATCTGGAAATTGTTGCAATTTGGCCTCATCACTTGAGTGGTCCCATAATGTTGCTAAGAACTGCAAAATTCACACTAGTCTAGCAAAAGGCTTCAATCGAAAACCTTCGCTTAATTGCTTATGGTAAATTTAGCAAAGTAGTGACATCTTGGACTAAAAAATGTCTATACATAGAATCAGGGGTGAATATTAGGTGCGGCGAACGAGTTGGTCGCGTCGGGTCCCCTTTTTTCAGATGCCGTGGGCCCCCTTTTCAGAGTTTCGCACTTAGTTTCTGGATTGCTTTAAAAGCTTATGAACCTCTCTAGAGCTACATTAATGAACTCTCAAGCAAGTCACACATTTGTCAAAATAAAGCAAAAAGTATGTGCAATGTGCTAAAAGGGGCCCCTGATATATACCTATAGGATAGTTTATTCCCAGGTTTTAACTAAATTCAAAACTTTAGACGCATTCAGCATGAGAACACTGTGCAGAATGACGGAAAATCGAAAACACGTCACCAGTCAACAGATTGCGCCAGGCCACAATCACCAATTATCTGAAACAGCGCAAGAGAACAATCAGGCAATTGAAATATATCTTACAAAATTACCACAGCCCGCAAAAGTTTATTGTGTAGACCAATGGTCTTCAACCTTTTTTGTAAAATTGCCCCCTCACAGAAACTTTACTTGGAAATCGCCCCCCTGCAGGTAGTTTTTATTTTGTTTTGGAAATAATTCACTGTCAATGAAATATAAATGGGCAATCTAGTTAACACAAAACGAATGCAAATGTATCTGTAGAATAAATGTTATAATTTCCAAATTAACAGCTGGATCCAACTAATGCGAACCTTACGGTTGGTGTTTATCTGCAACCTTTTTCAAAGCAGCTTGCAAGTTTGCTCAATTTAAGTCGCATGGCGTTTCCCTGGTCTTGTTCATGTCAAGGATATTGCGGTATTTGTTACGCATATGCAGTAGGCTGCTTGGCAGAAACCTTGCTCAGCAAAATACGTCGTTGGAAACGCCAGTAATAATAGCTTCACGTATTCCCAAAGCTCTGGATAACTCTCACTGCACTTGATCCCAAAGATTTACCATCCGTTTGTATGAAATACAACACGGGTTTCACCGTCACTTTGAATGTCAATAAAACGTTCCTGGATGGTGGAATTCACTCGCTTATGCTAGCTGGCGAAAAAGTATTTCACCCAGTTACGTTCTTCGCAATTTAACTTACGGAGTGATCTCTGCAACTGAATGATTTCATAGCAAGCTTCAAGCAACGGCGGCGAAAAGGATTTTTTTGACTCCGTTTGGCCAAGATAGGGTGTTTGGATTTACTCGCCGGTCTAAGTAACTCCTTTCCTAGTATAGCCTACTGTTCTGTTATACTTCGTCATAAGTCAGATGAACACAGTACAGCTATATCCACAGTACAGCAAAACACTCGAACTGACTGAAAAACACGAGAAGCACATTTTATAACTTGCGGCTAGCTGTAATTAGTTTCACTAGCCATTAATTGCTACGAAAATTGTCCCGAAACAGTCATATTTCCAGTATTTGTACAACAAAAGACACTAAGGCACACTGCTTTACTCAAGGTACTCATCAAAGATTATAAAAACACACGATAACGGAATGTGACATTTTTTGCCTACGAAACAGTGGTTTGGCAATGCTCTACCGAAAATCATGAGGACTTGTTTCAAGGCAATTTTGCAAATAGTAACACATAGGTTTGGAGGGATTTGTGACAACTCACGACGAAAAATAATTAAGCTAAACTTGACGGCAACTTGCAATTATTATTCGCTATCGCCGCGAAAGTCGATGCGATGATTTAGTGGTAGCAATGTTGTAATTTTTGGGCAATTTTTAGTATCTTCAAAGCAGCTGACATTTCTTCTCTTTAAAAATTGGAGTTTGGTCGATCGGGTATTTTCCTATAGCTTTATCAGTATTGGTTGCTTTCAACCAATATCAGTATAATCAAGCTAATTAATGCTTACTATATAAGAAACGTCCAAATCCCCGCGTGCTGATGTATATACGCTAACAACTGTTATTGCTTGCTGTGCTTTTTGTGACGTTGGTCATTTAACGATTGGGTTAACCAACCTAAAAAACTACTCAATACAACGCTTTCTCCACTCTTTTATCTCATTTTAAATATTAGACACAACAAAATACCACACAATGCACACATTCATAATCTTCGTGAGAACCGCAATGCTTGACTCCGCACCAGGGACAATCTCAGCGGTTTTAGATAGTTGGTGCAGTGAAGCGTTACACAGAACGATGTTAGTTTGATTATTACGTCACCAGTCCGATATCATGTGCTCTGTAAACTTTGTTACGAAACATGGAGTCAAAAGGGCACCAAATGTTTTGAATCCAAAGTAAAAAAAATTGTTTTTTGGAATCAATTCCAATTTTTAGAACGTTATAACCTGCAGAAATCGCCCCCCTGTAAGCTGAAATCGCCCGCCAAATCTCGTAAATCACAAAATCGACCCCCTAGTGCATAAAATCGCCCCATTGGGGCGATTTCGCCAACGTTGAAGACCACTGGTGTAGACAAACAACAATTAAAATCAAACAGTTTACAATAAAATCAAACAGTTTACAATACAATCAAACAGTTTACAGTAAAATGGACTTCCACGCGGAAGAAATTCCGAGACAAAATGAAAAATTTAACTTGTTTTCAGCGAATGAAATTTCTGTGTAGCATGTGCAAAATATAGGGCCCCCCTTCTGAGAGTTTGCTACGGATACCTAAATTCTAGTATCCGCCCTTGCATATAATAAAGAACAAGTTTAACACAAAGGATTGCGGGGCCCCCACAACCACGGGGCCCATAGAAATTGCTGCATTTGCTGCTATCGTTAATCCGGTATTGGTGTCGAGGTCATGTGCGGATTTGCAAATTATTTAAACTGCTGCGGACTGTGGCCCACTCCGACTTTAAGAAACTTCTTCGATGGCCACTAGTGTCCGATAAATAGGCTGAACGCAATGCCCCAGTGCAGAGACTAAGGTAGATAACATTAGTTAGTCCTCGAAATATCAGCAGTTATTATTATTACCGTACCAGTTGAGCAAAAAATGTTGACTCATTAAAGAATTCATTTGTTACTTGTGTTTAGAGCTAGCTTTTTCGGTCCAAATTTGGCTTTCTGTTCGAATCTCCAAGACCTTCGTACCATCCTGACTGTGAAAAACTAAAATATATGAGTGACAGTTCAGGAGCTGTGTACAGTTTAGATGTAGATGGCAAGCAATTGTACGAGAATATTCTAGAATGCAAAATGCTAGTTTGAAGTCGTGAAACTTAAAATTATCGCGTCGACGCGTCCTAAAGTCCTCCAGACATTCTTCGAATTGCTTTGCAAATAATGCTGACTATGGCAGTATCTATTGCAAGCTGCGAGCAATCTTTCAGTTAAGTGATACTGGTGCTTTCGTACCTCCGAGCCTCAATGACTAAGAATAAGTCAGAGCGGATTGTGTGATCTAGCTTTAATGAGTATAGGCAGAAGACGGGTATTTTGTGTAATTTAACCGGAAAAGGCTGGAGATGTTAATGTTTCGATGGAATTGTGTTTTTCGAACACAATTGGTACACGATTTGCATTAATAGTTATTGTACAATGCAAATTAAATGTTTCTCTTTAAAGGAAATTGTCGTTTGCAGTTGCAATGGGTTGTTTGATTTTTTTGAGGTACACAATTTTGCCAGGTAGCCCGATGTAGGTCTATTAATTACGATAACGTTATTATTTCAATGTTTTGATATTCTTCATAATAAAAATCAATGAGTGTAGAAGTATGGAATGTCCCGTAGGGATAACTTATTTTATTTGCTGAAAAGTTTAGAGCAAATATAAACACAAATATTTTCCGTTTAAAAACATTTATTTTATTTATGGTGTAACTTTCGTAAAAATTATGCCTATATCTAAGAAATAAATTATTATTGTAGAAAGGGCGCACATTTAAACTTTGCAATGGACGCCATTTTGCAAGGATACGCCACTGGTAACTCTTGTAGCTTGCGTTGAGTTTTGTTAAGTTCATGCTTTTGAACTTTTGCAGTAAAATTTGAAGTTGCAGTAAATACTTTCAGTTGAGTAAGACGAAATTTTCAGTTATTTCCAGTTTCAATTGTCGCAGTTGGTGTTGTGCTATGTTACACTACAGTTATGAGGTTGTTTACTTTATCTGACCTTGCTTTAGCCTTTCATCGTTTCACCTGTTAGCATTGCTTGCAGATGTAAGGACTGACGATGCGTAGTTTTACGTGAAATCGATTTCCTATTAAAATTTGTTATTGATTCCTTGCTTATTTCACCTGTGGAGTGAAGTTACTTATTCCGTGACTCTTGCACTTCGTCGTTGAGCCAGTTCTTTCAATCAACTGCTTGGCCGCACTAAACCTTGTTTTGATGTTGATTTTAGTGTAAAACACCTTGAGCAACAAACCAGGTGAACTGGTGATCTAGTAAAATTGATCTGATCTTATAGTCATTCATGTTCCATGTGTAAGGAGATACGCTGTACGATTTAGCGTGACAGCCTGTTCTATCCTTTGCTGTAACACCAACTGGACAAGGAAGCGAATTCTAAGCTATTCACTGCGAAATGGAAATAACAGAGGTCAACTTTAAGACTTTAGCCACTAGGTAATTTTCCAGGAAACTTTATATTATTCTAACTAGCTAGGAGACAATGAAAAAATTTTAAATTTTTTTTGAGGCATTGTAAAATAGTTGAAGCAGAAGGTTACTTTCTATTTGAAATGTGTAGCAATGTATTTTCACGCGATACGGCGTAGCAAAGTTTGTATACTTTATTCTCGTTATTTTTGCTGGTATTTCAACCTCAATAAAAATACCTTTACATGTAGTTTTGGCTATAAACATTTTGTTATGGTGGACCCCTTTCACAGCCCCAAAACAATTATAGTCCCCATCGTTTTGTCAACAGTTTTTGGGTTATTTAGAAATATGATTTGGTCACTGGTAAGGCAGATATGCAGCCTTGTGCAATCAGATGGTTATAGAGCACAGAACCTCGCCTTAACTGCAAATGTTTGTTTCTTATACACAAAGAACACTCTAATATGTAGTACAAAGCGTACTGTGGCATTTCGTTACTGACACTGAGGTTAAACCCAAATTGAGATAGTTAGTTTTAATGTAAGTGAAGATCATAAGCGTACGGGAAGGCATTTTACTGGGGGAGGGCGGAAAAAATTTGCCATGAAAATAACAATTTGCCCTAAAAATAAACAATTTGACCTGAAACTAACTTCTTTAGTTTAATCCGAATGGGGCCTGAAATTAACCTCATGTAAACCTGTTCTATACAGTTGAATTCGTTTACAACGGCTTCGTCTGTAACGTCAATTCGCCTATACGACTTTTTTTGTTGTCAGAATTTAGTTGCTTTTGACATATTTCACATCTGACACGATGACGGAAAGGTCGTTTTCGGGATCCTGGACTTCTCATGGTAATGATTACGACTAGCCTGCCACAAATTTGGAAAGAAACAACGAAAGTTTAACATTTCTGTGATAGACATTTACATGCATGTTTCAGACTGCCACTTTTCGCGCAGCAGTGGTTCCTAGTGAATCAACTGAAAACACCATCATTGACAGCCAAAAAGTTTTATTTAATATCTGAACAAATTCAGTTTGTCCGAATGGAGCCTGAAACCTCTTCCAAATCTGTTTTATAGTGTTGCAACCTCTCCGTTGGCGTTGCGTTGAATGTGCGATTCACCTCGAACGGGATGTGCGCGAAGAACAACACCCATACATACGTGGCACGAACAAGCAATAATAGAGTGATTGTGGCGTGTAATTTCTGCCGATACTAGCTTGTGAACGATTGAACAAAATGACTAGCGTACGCGAAGAGTGGTTGCGGCGCATGATCTTTATTGTTGCTTGCTGCCACAGTATGATGTTTGCGCACTTGCCGCCTGGACTTTCCGATCGCAGCAATAGTTACCTTGCTTTTTAAATGTTTGGACAAAGATGATGTAAGTTAATTTATTTGTTTATGAGCAGACACGAACTCCATAGTATGAACACACACACTCTGCAGAACGCAGGTTGATAAAAACAGACAAAGCAGAACGTAGTACAAGGCATTGAAGCCGGCGGAATCACAGGGTTACAGACACATTTTGCAACTGCATTGAAGACAGAACCATAGGGATACAGACACATTCTTAACACTATTGTTAGCTAACACGTAACACTTGTTACAGCACTACTGCGGAGTAGGGCGCTAATTCCTAAATTGGTCGAGTCTAGGCAGAGCCAAATCAACTGATATTTTCGGGGGGGGGGGCAAAATGAAGTAACTTGTTGCTGCGCCTAACAAATAAATATGTTTGTGAAAATTTTTGGATGGGCAATTGCCTGATTGCCCCCTTCAGGTTGCGGGCCTGAGTCTGGGTAAAATGCGAAAGCATTGTGGCTTGACACGCCATCGATCAAACGAATACTGCAAAGTACAATCACTCATTCGCAGAGTAAAATGCGATCATAGTGTTCAAAGAATAGTGACGAGTACAAACAATCTGACTGCATCAAAGCACGTAACCATACGTTGTTAGATTGTCTGCATCATTCGAGAAACAGGTACGTGTATTTACGTAGCAGAGCCTCAAAGGTAGGAATGTTACATTGAACCTGGTGGCTACTAACACTCGCTCTCCAGGGCAGGTTGTATAGAGCTCTGCAACCAAAATTATATGCCACCCGCAATCTCTGCAAGCATGACCTACTGAAATTACACCATAATTGTGATGCATACATGGGCGTACAAAAGGAACGAAAAAGTACGTTTTTAACTGTATTTGAACAACGGGAAAAAGAGGCTCGCAGCTTGTTTGCTGCACAATATTGATATCGCAGTTTTCTCTGAAAGTCTTTGTCATCTGAGAGCTCAGTATCCAATACAATCCCCAGATATTTGTATTGGTCAACAGATTCTACGTATTGACCACCCAATTTCAATACTGGGGGGGCTGTGCTTTTCGCACTCTTAGCCTTAAACATCATACAAACAGTTTTGTTGCAGTTGAAAATATTCCCATGCGATTCTGCATACGCTTGGCACACATCTAGTATTCTATAAAACACTTTCCAAGTACATTAGACCATATTACACAAACCGCCACCAGGGTTGGTCCAGATTTGCAGAGTACACACTGCATTCACAAAACTAACTTCAAAATTTTCCAACTTCAGCCAGTCAGCTAAAATTTGATGTTGAGATCAATGCTGCAACAGATAATTGAAGAGTTCTAAAAAAAGCACGCAAAACCTGGCATTAAAACTCCTGTTAATCAAAAAAATCTATCATCTTAACACCCTGCACCTCTACCCAGCGCAAACTCGAAAACGAACAAAGAAAGAGATACCGAATTCTAATATCAAACTGTTGACCTACCGACATCCGATTGTTCGATTTTTACAGAAAACGAGGGCTTGGTCCAGATCAAGGTCATTATATCCAGTCACGACTTGGTCCAGATTACACAATTATTCCAAATTACACGAATCACCCCCAAGTGAATATACGCTGAATACACTGTATTGAAAATTTTTTCAACGTTCAGGATTTTTGAGCAACTTGCACTTGCCCTGAAAAACAGAGTTTGCCCTGAAATTTTTCACTGTATTGAATATATTTTTTACCATTCAGGATATTTGAGCAACTTGGCTCAAAAGTGTGCTTGAGGTCTTTTAGACCTTTAGATCAGTAAATGTGAGTTGATATCTTGTAGCAGGTAAGAGTGATATTCATCGAAAGTCACTGCTGTGCAATGCGTGATATACACGTGCTTTTGCTCCGGTTTTATTGCACAAAGTTACACTTACGCAACAAGTGTACATTTAATTTGCTTACGTATCGAAAAAACTTTTTTGTTGTTGTAATATAAAACTTTTAAATCAGGCAATTGTATCCTTCAATCCTTGGCACGGAATCACATCAACTGTAGAAAGATACAATAACGAATGCTTCGTAGAATTTCTAAAGTGATTGATATACAAGATTGACTTCAAACTAGTTCTTCACTTGTCTGTTCACTGCACTGTTGGGCACGCGCCTAGAACGTGAACAAGTTGCTGGACTTCTATGCATAACAAAAAAAACGAAAGTTTTCTTGCGTACTTTATGCGCATTTTTAATTCTTGTGTAGCTTAGCAAGATTAGATCTTGCAAACCGGGGTGTGCGCCAGCCAGTCCAGGCGCACACCTATGCTCGACTGCTCGTATTCAACGAGGTATTAGCGTAGCCTGATTTTGCAGTTGTAAATTGCTCTGACGAAGTAATGAGTGTGTTTTACTCCCCTGTTTAAACGCGCAGCCTGATATTTCTGCAGTTATGAACTTCTGTGTCGTAGTGTTGAGTGTATTTTCCTCCGATATCCTAACTTGGAGCGCTGATAGTTTAGATTCAGTGCAATGACACAAAATAAGGAGAGTGCGTGTAGAAGAATATATGCATATTATGCCAACAAACTTGGTTTGGAAACATGAATATGACGTCAGATTGTGACGTCACAAACAGCGCACACCAAATACAAATGACCACCATATGCCACTTAATGAAATTCCCCCCATGAAAATTTTCTGCTTACGCCACTGACTGACGAGAACCGAAACGCAAGCACGCTGGCCGCGATAATCAAAACACATCGACGTTCAGCGCAAACCGGAAACAAAATACTTCATCTCACGTGGGGGAGGATCATGCTGTGAATATTAATTTGTGCGTCAAGCTGGTTATACCATTTATCTTCGGAGATATTCAAAGAGTGAAAATTTTGTTGTTCAACAAAAGTGACGGTGTAAGCTTCATGTATAGGTGGTTATTTACGTTACCATGGAACAATGCATAGTGCCACGACAAGGCCACTTCAGTTTTTTTGTCATTTTTGCAATTTAGTCTGTTCCAATTACTGCGGTGCGATGACCATCTCTTGGAAAATTTATTCTTGATTTGTCCGACATATTGTTCATGGCGTGTACCGAATATACCAGCATTTTTTTAAGCATCTGCATTTAGGAATCAATGATGGTGATCATGATGCACTTTTCCCGTCTAGACTCACTCAAGCCAATCTGCCAAACGCGTTGGCTGACAAGAGAGTTAACAGTTCAGGCTGTTGACTATGCAAACACACCCCAAGCAGGGGCGTCGGAAAGATTTTTCCAGGGGTAGCCAAGGATTTTCCAGGTGGGGGGTCAAAAATGGTGAACTCTATGAAGAAAAAAGTTCAAGCACGAAGAAAATGATTGCCCAAACAACCACCACAATTTGACAAAAATAAACAAACTTCAAGCACCCTGCTTTAAATAAGACGCAAAAATAAAGTGAAGGTTTGTCAGGACCTTGCCGGGACTATGCACTTCGTAGCTGCCTTAGAAAACGCAACAAATCTGTGGTCCCAAATATTTCAAAGTCGCAGCAAAAAAAACATTTTCCCGCTGGCTCAAAAACTGACATATCTCTACACATGCTTTACCCCTTCAGCATTTCAACCGTAAGCATTTCTTTCAGATTTTAGGACCGAGAATGCGTAGAGTTACGTGAAATCTATTTCCTATTTGCACTTGCCCGATACGTCATAATTTGTATTGTATTGAGTAACGTCTTCACTCCCACACGCAAAACGCTAGACTTTTAACATGTATTGCAGTAAAGAGAAATGAAAAAACACATATACATGAAAGAAAATGAGGACGTATACATTGCGGTAGTATAGAGTATAGGCTTGATGGCGCTAATGCATTTTGTTGAAATGCACGCATGAATCACGCCATCATGATTATGATAATGAAGAACTGCAATGACTTCCAAGTACATCAATGTATAGTATGCATGAGGGAGTTGGAGGCTGCGAAGGACCAAGGGTCATCTAGGCCGCAGACCTCCCATGAACGAAGCTGCTTTCAGTGTAAAGGGAACAGTGTATAATAGTTAGTAAAAGTCTT
>Ga0210059_1007586_pt1 | contig 17208 bp, 11 predicted proteins | sample Ectturendosymbi2_FD_188042 | JGI IMG/M metagenome (GOLD analysis project Ga0210059, IMG submission 188042) | Ecteinascidia turbinata endosymbiont from Florida, USA - Sample 2 (SPAdes) (version 2) | ecosystem: Host-associated > Tunicates > Ascidians > Unclassified | place: Key West, Florida...
GGAAGATCAGAGGAGCTTCAGCAGCTACATCGGAGCCAGGCCAGACCTTGACTGCAGCCACTGCGGTCGGACCTGCTTGTCGCATATTGGACTTGTTAGTCACCAGCGCGCCTGCAACCGGCGTGGACAGCCACCTTTGTTTAATCTTCGTTAGCGAAGTTAAGCCAAGATTTTGAGCCTTCATATATTTTTGGTGAAGAATATTGACCCTGATTAGTGATTATCATTGACTACAGAATCAAAGGTCTTATCATCGTTTGATTTGCAGAGCCTTAAAGTCGTATACGAGAACGTATATGTTGACTGTGGTCTCTGCCCTTTGACTGTACGCTATTTAGGCTTTTTTCTTTCGCTTATCTTTTGGTTGAAAGTATCCAAGAGTCTAAATATGCGTTAAAAGCTTTGAGTGAACGTGATGACATAGAAAAGAAAGTTGCTTTGTCTGCGCAATAAATGAAATCAATTGTAATAAAAACACATTCTTAAACAAATCTAACAAAACTATAAAACGCGTTAATTATAAGTGGGGTCCCTCAAAGTGCGTAGATTGAACATGCGGACCCTCATTTTGCAAACGTTTGCATGCCCTGCACACTCACTAACACCACTACTGAACAGGAGACAATTTTTGCAGAGCACCATGTGACCAAACTGCAGTGTATGATAAATATATTACGACTTCATAAACTGAAATATGGATTTTAACTGGGATCGCATAGCAATTGACGTCTTTCCACTTCTGTTCCGTTCCTGAAATATGCCATTCATTTGACAGAGTGGCGGATGAACTTCAAATCCGGGACTCTTCAGGCAGTCAGTCAAGAAAAAGACAGATGACAGTGACTCTTACAAAACCACAGCAAAGCGATGTTGAAAAGGTCAGTGGAACGCAAAAACGTGTGGCTTGAATTTTGGAATGTCAAGTAGACCACTGCAAGAAACAGACAAACTCATGTAAAAGCAGATATATGTCATTGAAAAGTTGCCACGATAAGCAATTAAATTACAGTACTTTCGGTCTACACCTCAGCGCCAAATTATATCCATGCCATTTTCTTTCGTTGACGTTCGCATTACAGTACAACTGTGCTAAGAGCTAACATTTATCTATTTATTTTTTAAACTGCAAGCAAAGCTTATACACAAAATTTTCTAAACTTCAGATTTTCTTGAGTTGTTTGTAATAAGCCCCATGTATTTTTGTAGGTTCGATGAAGCACTTTCACCATGATCGAGTTGTTACCGAAACGGTCTATTTTGCAAAAAAATCCCTGAAGCACAATAGTTTCATTCTTGATTAGTTTTTGCAATTTTATATCTCTGATGTATGTTTCTGCTTCCACAGAAAAGTCAATTTCTTTGTGTTTTTTGTAGGGTGATTGACTTCTTGTGATGACGTTTAGCTGTATGTTACCAAAACGTTCAGCAATTAAAATTATAATATGTTTTTAGAGTTTGAAGCAGCAAGCAACATTAATCACTTCGTATTCTTAGTTGAGGGCAAAAGCTTATTACAAAATATTAAGCAAAAACAGCATTACATCATTTCCTTAAAAACAACAAAAATAACAAAGAATTGGAGTTCTGAATTGCAAGACCAATTTCATATCATAAGTTCATACAAAATTTCAAGCAACTGTATTTTCATGAATACAACAACGGTAGGAAAAGAGCAACATGAATATAAAATTTTGGAAAGACCTTGTTCAGAACATTCGACAATTAATCAAATTTTTGCCGTGTAAACGCCACTGCCCGTGAGCCTCGGTAACGCATTGCACTTGATTTGCACCTTACACAGCCAAGCGCGATCAGGATGTTGTTTCATTGAATACACTGAAGGTCCACGAACGGGATGTGCGCGAAGAACAACACCCATATATATGTGGCGCGAACAAGCAATAGTAGAGTGATTACGGCGCATAATCTCGATTGTTGCTTGCTGCCGCGGTGCGAAGCTTTGCGCATATTCGGCTCGAGCTTTCCGATCGCAACAATATCAAGCGATGTTAAATAAGCAACCAGAAAACTCAGAGAAGAACGCAAGGATCGCGACTGTAATTCATTCTTGTCAGATGTAACTGTATTGGACAAATCTTGTATTGCATATCTGGATTAATGGACGACTTTGTTTGTTGGATTTAAATGTTTTGACTAGATGCTTCTGTTCAAAATAACCGAACGGGAAAATGTTGAACCATGTGAGCAGTGTTGCGATCGGAAATCCCGAGCGGCATGTGCGCAAAGCTTCGCACTGTGGCAGCAAGCAACAATGGAGTTCACATGCCATGATCACTCTATTATTGCTTGTTCGCGCCACATGTATGTATCGTGTTGTTCTTCACGCACATCCCGTTCGTGGTGAATCACACAATCAACGCAACACCACCGGAGAGGTTGCAACAACACTACCTGCTTGAGAGAAACGTTTCTATTGATGAAGCTAAACTGTTTGACGAATACCAAAACTTGTTTGAGTTCGTGCAAAAAAAGCATCAGCCAAATGCAATATATTGTAAAATGATGGGACATGAAAGATGGGCAAAATATTTTGCAACTTTCAATGCCATTGAATGTCCCTTTAAGTCCCGCGTGCGCCACTTTTTTTGCAAACGTTTGCAACGCTATAACTCGCCAGCCGATTGAGCTAGAAAGCTGTTCAAACCATCTACGGATTCAGCAAGTCTTCTAGGTTCGATTAAAACAAATTATTTGGTTTGGGTGAGGGATTTTCTCTTAGTGACGTCACTAAGAAAGCATGTTTTTGAATTATTGATCAACTTTACCAGGCCCTGGGCGCTAATCCAATGAGCCATTTTTTGGCTCAAACTTTTAGTGGAAACTAGAAGATCATCAGCGTCTATAGAGCCCTTGGTTGACTTCTAGAATCTCTAGAACCAGAAATATAGCCCAACAACCCCGTTTTTTACAAAAATTCAAAAATTGCAGAAAAAAAGCATCAATTTCCCACTGACGGCTTGCGCGGCATGGGATGACTCGCCAGACGCTCATGCTAGAGAGCTATTCAAATCCTCGAAAGACTCGTAAAATTTGCAGTTTGTCCAAAAAAAAATTTTCATATTTGGGTTTGGAGTTTTCGGTGGATGTTGTCAGGGTTGAAGTATGTTTTGCGATTTTTTGGTTTTCTTTTTATGACGTCATCACCCAGACAATGGGCCTAAATTGTGACTCAAAGTTTGTTTGGATTCTAGGCTGTGATATGTGTCTTTAGAGCCTTAGATCGACTTCCTGGCGTTTCTGGTGCCAACCTTATGGCCAGAAGACCGGAAATCTTGTACTAATTCCCTAGGGGATTAGTGGCAATTTCCCTAATTAATTTCCGGAACTTTGGCCATATCGTTTGAACCAGAAACGCTAGAAAGTCCATCAAACCCTCTAAAGACTCGTATTGTAGCCTAGAATCAAAAAAAACTTTGAGCCACAACATCGGCTGGATTGGTCAACTCCCAGGGGATGACGTCATCCAAACGTAAACAAATATGCGTAAACATCCTCTCATTATACAAACATCAACAAAGCAACGAGATCTCAAGCTTATAACTTCTCTAAGTCTAGACTACAAGTCTTCACGAGTCTTTAGAGGGCTTAAACAGCTCTCTAGCCTATGCTGGCGGCGAGTTATGGCCATATATAAAATGGGTGTTATTTAACCCAGGTTTCCTTTTGTGGGGGCAGAAATTTTGAACAACTCGGCTAACTTAGCCTCAAAATATTCATGCTCAATAAAACAATAATTTTTTCAGTGTAAAACTTTCTTGGAGGGAACGCTGGTTGCGAGTGTGAGTGATTTTCTGCTACTGACTGACTATCAACTAAATCAAAACCCCCAAGTGCAATTGGAAAGTTCTGGAACACAACAGTCACTTTGTTGCCTGCATTCAATCTCGTTTTCAAGTACTAGCAGATGACTGACCGGCACAGCAGTGCGCCTCTAAAAAACCCGGAGTGTATCAAGCAAATACAACTACGTCGTGTCTTACTAGTCTTAGGTCTAAGTAATTTGTCTTACACAAGACCAGCACTTTTAGCAGAAGGGCATTACGCATGACGCTTAACCTCAAAATTACCTGATAAAGATTAGCGACCAGCAACCAGTCGGTTAACCATTTTCTAAAACCGCCCACAAAACCACTTGCTGACGTTGAGAACAATCGTGCAGTTATGTGAGTTCCACTTGCGTGACAACAGTCGCTTAACTGCCATTCTTCGCCCATCCTGGAAATGTAATTCACAGACTTACGACCTCAAAGCAAAACATACAAATTTTCATCAATCGATCTCAGACCTCCGCTCCGAATGCGTTTACAGTCAGTGGCGTAACTGACGGGGGGGCGGGGGGGCTGTTGGCCCACACCCCTATCAAGCTAAATGTAAAAACTGGGCCCCTGCTTAGCTTTCATTGTGATATTGATATGTCTTTTTTGCGTTTTTCGTTGTTTTTTCCGGTGATTTCTGGTTTTACTGTAGTATAGACATCAGGCCCGTAACTATCTTGGGACACCAGGTGGGACGAAGAGTTTGCAGAGAAAGGCCCAAAGTTTTTAAACTATGTCGAACACAATTTTCCTGGGTGGCGAAAAAACTTTTAGGGGGGCTTCGCTCCTCTGGTTACGGGCCTGATAGACATCCACATCCGGATTCAATATCATTGCTCAACTTTTTTCTGATTGTTGGTTAGTGGGCTCCCTGCGGTGGCCAGCGGGATTCTTCAACTAAGCTTTCACTTCCTGGATTAAACCACTAGTTACGCCACTGTTTACAGTAGATACGTTACATCCCCTAGTCGATCGGACATCACTCCACTTAAGTCACTTTCATTATTGCATCAACTTTGGATTCTCTCTGCCTCTGCTACAAGTTGCCTGCGGCGCCCATCAGCGCTTACATGCGCCAGAAGCCACGGGATTACTTTTCCAGTGAATGCTGCATTGGTGACGGTGCAATAGCAGCAGTGCGCATGGACCTTTTCCCTGCATTCATGTGTACATCAGCCGCAAACTACAAAAGGCATTAAAACCCTTTCAGTCCCGCGTGCGCCACTTTTCTTGCAGAGCTTTGCAATCCTATAACTTGCCAGGCGATTGAGCTAGAGAGCTGTTCAAACCCTGTACGGATTCAGCAAGTCTTGTAGTCAAAATCGATTTTCTGGGGGAACGTCACAAGTAGGGATGTTTTTGCGTTGGTTTGGCCATCTTTGCTTGGCCCTGGGCGCCGTCCCAATGGGCCATTTTTGGACTCAATGTTTAGTTGAAAACTAGGTCAAAATCCGCGTATATAGGGCCTTTGATTGACTTTCTAGCATATCGGAAGCAAAAAATATGACTCATAAACCAAAAATTGACCAAAATTTTGCTCCCTCAAAAGTCACTCTTGGTGGCTATTTCACTCCAGGCAATAACTCCCCGTCAGATTGAGCTAGAGAGCGGTTCAAACCCTCTAAAAACTCGAGAAAGTATGTAGTTTGCAATAAAAAAAAACGTTTCAGTTTAGGATGTCTGGTTTTTTTTTAATGCTGATATAATGATAGGATGTTTATCATATTTTTTGCTGACGTCAGCATTTTTGCCCGACCTCCCTTTAAGACCTGCAAGAGCCATTCAAATGACATAATATTTTTTTTGAGTTTAGCTGTTTTTTGGTTACTATTCGGGACTTTGAAGGGTCCAAACGGGTTTTTAACGTTCCTGGTTCCTATATTAGGGCCAAAAAACTTTAAATTAATTTGGGAAATCCCCCAAAAGTATTGAGAAAGCCCCTTACCAATTAGCTGTTTTTTGGCCTAACGTTCGAACGAGAAACGCTAGAAACTCAATCAAGGGCTCTAAAAACGCGTATTCTGCCCTAGAATCCAAATATACTGCGAGCCAAAGTATTGGCGCGTGGGATCGGATGATGACGTCATATAATTAACCAAAAAGCATGCCCCTGTCATGATCCCATTGGCCCGAAAACCCTCAACCAAGTTTTTAAAAAAATTTTTTTATTCTAAACCACACAACGCCACTAGTCATTACGGGGTTTGAACAGCTCTCTAGCTCAATCTGCTGCCGAGCTATGGCTGGCCAAAGTTTGCCCTCAAAGGGCAAATTATGCCTTTTCTGAAAAGTTTTGAATTAGGCCAAAACCTCGGTTTTTGACCCATAATTTTCGCTACAGATATGCTGGCAAGTTAATCCAGGGCTCTATAGACGCGAATTTTGACCTACTTTTCAACAAAACTTTGAGCCAAAAGAGTGGGTCAATGGGTTGGGGCCCAGGGCCAGCCAAAGGTGGCCAAAATTTCCAAAACATGCTTTCTTTGTGACGTCACATCCAGAAATCCCCCCAAAACGAAAAACGTTTTTTTTCGATTTTGACTACTAGACTTGCTGAATCCGTGGATGGTTTGGATAGCTCTCTAGCTCAATCGCCTTGCAAGTTATAGGATTGCAAAGCTCTAACAAGATTTGGGGCTTTCGTGGGACTGAAAGTGTTAAGTACTTCCAAATTGGCCTCTTAATTATGAGGGGTTCCTCATGCCAGTACCAAAGCTGAAAATTCCGGGGTCTCAAAATGTTTGCTTAAACCACAAAATTTTGTCTAAATATATGTATTTGCCCAATACAATTTTATTTGCTCAACACACCAGCATTTCACATCAGACGTTAGGTTATTTTGTGCAACAAATATTTATTACAAGTGCTATTCCATATGGTGTCCGTACAAACATGAAAGAAGACCACCCACGTATCATTCCCAAACGTAAAATATTTTGACGATTGGCATATTTCTGCAGTTTTCTGAGGAAACTATGTCTAGTTTGAGCCAACCCAATATTTGTTTTTCTTTAGATTGGAACAGAACAGAATTTCAAAAAGATGAAAATAGAAGCTGATGTGAAAGTTTCAAGAGAGTGACCAAAATGTCTGAATGCAAACAATTTACCAATGCTATGCAAGGCAATGCATCAGATTTTATTACATATAATTATAATAAAGCTTTTTAAAGTAAAAAGTTTAAAATTAAGACGATATTCTCGGATTTCAGGTGGAAAGTTAAGCTGCTGGAAGGCGATAGCACTATGTAGTTTTTAACGATGATTTGTTATTCTGTTAGTTTTCCATGCTCGTGTGGGAGTGCGTACTTCAACACACACCCCTGTTCGCACTATAATTATTTTTTTAGACAGAAAATATTATATAATTATGTTTTATTGGCAGAACATTTTTGAAAAGTGTGAGTTTGTGACTTTAGATCGCAGTCGTCCTGTTTAGGTTCAAAGTGTTTATTGATCTACTGTAATGTTTGCGTTAGGGTGACGTTTGCATTATGTAAGCATACCACATCTGAGACAGAAACTTCTGCTACTTGTAATCAATTCTTGCTCTGATCTAAATTAGTTGCTAACAAACGTCTCGTTAAACGCTTGAATGATCTAAGTTCTTTAATGGCTCAAATTCCGATCATTGTCAAAAAATTGAAAGATTTTAGGTCTGCCTTTGCAATGCGAAATTATTGTTTGTGATAGTATGCAAAAATTATTGTTCACCATATTGTAACATGCAGATTATATAATGTACTTCGTGTTGACAGTGCCGTGGGAATTTCGTGGGATGGGACAGTCGTAAATTGCCAAGGGATGGGAGAAAAATTGTCCCATGGACAAGCCTGGATTTGACAGTTTGTTTATTGTACTGTGATATTTACATTATATTTGTAAATTACTTTTGTAATTTCCCACCAATTCTTGCGTTAGGCTGTATTTGTTCCTAATTAACATCTGCTTAAATGCTTGTAGTGATCCAATTTCTTTATTTGTTGAGCTTCGGATCACCGTCAAAAATGGAAAGATTTAATGCTGTGAGTGCACCACAAAATTATCGTTTACAAAATGATATAAGGATCGAAATTCAATTTGGCGATTCAATGCAAGCATGATTTAAACATCATCTAAATCAGTTTGTAAGACTTGTGCTCTAATATCTTGATGTCTTAAAATGTGCAAAAGCATTCTACTTTAGTTTGCTGAATGGCGCGTTGTGTTTCTAATGTAGCGAGATTCTTGATTCAGTTACGGTCAAGTGAATAGTTATGAAATAAGTCAAAACTACATTACTGTTAACTTAAAAACTTCAAAATAATTTGGTCGTAATGGAAGTGTGCGCAAACGAAGTATCTGAGAGAAGGCAATTGCAATCGGAAGTGTTTTTTCGAAGTAACGAGAATAAATAACCTGTCAGATAAATCCTTTTCGTGTCAATAAACCAATCACTATAGGCGCTTGTGAGCAACCTCATCTCTTTCCTCGAGTAGAGTCTGTACTTGTTGCGCAAAGCACATATTTTGGTTTCACCATGAGCATCTTCAGATCGTTCCCTTTTTCAAAAATATACGTTTAATAAAGAATGTGTTGTCTTTGAAAAACATATGCAATGGACATATAAAATGTATAACATCTATATTTTATATAAAAATATATAACATCTATATTTTAGTTTCGTACTTATCCGAAATAAACTGGTTAAAACAAAAAGACATGGAAACTTCCGTTCGTTTGTGCATAGTGAAAGGAAAGCAGCTGAAAGTTGAAACGCAAGTATAGAGGTTGACTATCGCATCGTACAGGCTACAGGCAATTCTGGCAAGTGCAGCGTGCACTGCACAGTCTTAACTGGATCATGTGCTGAGAATATCGCAGCGAATTGCGTTCTGGCGATTGTTAACAGAAAAAATAAGGATTGTCGGAGTCACTTCGTTCTCCGAAAATACACTCGATCTTTTCTTGTAGCAACGTACTGTCTTAGCGAAATAACCTTTGTTCATACTTTCGCGGATATCTTTTCATACTGTACTCTCCACAACGCAGTCCTTGTAGTGCAAGGTATAAACAAGGAGCAAGACACAAACAAAACTATCAGGAAAATAGAATGCAGATAATTATATGCCAAACAAACCTGTGTAATAACCTCCCAAAGCTCTTTTTGAAAAGAAAGAATTCTGCAGCAGGTTTATGTCGACTACGCCGCTAATAGGAGCAGTGGCGTAACTAGAGGTTTGAGTCAGGGGGGGCAAATTTTAGCTGAAGGGGGCTCACTGGTCACCGCAGAGGGCCCACTATCCAGAATGCAGAGAAAAAATTAAAGAAATGACAGTGAATCTCTGGATGTCGTGGATGTCCATACTAGATAAAACGAATGAAAACACTCCGGAAAACGCAAAAAACAAATTAAAGCATACTAAATATCAAAATGTCAAGTAAAGGGGGCCCAATTTTTATATTTAGCTTGGCATTGGGAGGCTTGCATCCCCGTTAGTTACGCCGCTGAATAGGAGGCTGTTTCCTCGGTCATTCCTAACAACGCTTTTATAAACGGAAATGCAAGAACTCAAATTCGGTGGAAAAACTCGGTGCAAAGTAAAAAAAGGAAAAATGTTATCAGAAAGGCGATTGTCCCCAGAAATATGTTTCACACATATGGCTTGAACTGTGTCCCCAATCAAGACTCGTAGAAACGTATCCCTGTTAAAATGAAGGGGCTTTCGTTTTCTAATTGTTTTATGAATTACTCCAGGCAAATCCTGCGACTCAGAACTGTCGCCAGAATGTCTTCACTAGGGTGCTTTACGTTTGTGTGGGGTCAGTGGCGTGCAGAGGTCTAGTGATGCCCGGGGCGACTGCTTGATTGGATGCCCCCTACCAAATTCCAGTATTGTGCAGTGGCATATAGATGGTGGCCATTGTTACTGGATGCACAGTACGCTGTTTGTGACGTCACAGTATGACGTCATGTTCACGTTTGCAAACCAACGTTTTGGCGAAGTTTGTTGACACAACATGCATATCCAGGGACGCCGGAGTAGCGGAAGGACAGGGAGAGCAATAAAAATGTTGAGGGCAATGAAAACTTATAAAAACAAAAAAGTCTGTAACCAATTATGTTTGTTTCCGTTCATCAACAATGTTGACCTCAAAAATATTAACAGAAATTAGCCTATAGAAAATCATTCAGAATTATCAGGGAGTCCGAATAGCTGCTGTAAATTTATTTCAAGTCGATTATGATAAACCATGAAATTACCCATTATACTGTTATGAAAAGCACCGCCGCCCCATTGCACCCCTTTTGAAAAGGGCGGAGGGGGAAATGCTCCCGAAATGTCTCCATTCTCCGGCGTCCCTGCGCATAGTATTCTATACGCACTCTCTTTACTCGTTGTAGGCTGCAATGAGTCACCGAAATGAACATAAATTATATCAGCGGTCTCCTGAGACAGGACAGTTCACAACTGCAAACACACAACGCTGCGCAAATGTCTCGTCGAACAGCAGTTGATCAGAAGGTATGCGGCTGGGATGGCGGACACCCAGGCCAGGGTTAACAGTTTAAAATTTGTAAACTACACCATAATTGAGAATGCGCGTAAAGTACGCAAAAATCTTCGTTTTTTATGTGGCTGTTATATGTACAACTATTGGGGACCATAACAGATACGGGCTTGTGTGTGCCGTTATGATCAATCCGCTTGAACTTAAACCAAGCACGTTGAATTAGGACAGTTTTGAAATAAGATTCAGAATATCAATTAAACGTTCATAATTTCTTATCCTGTTTAGGGTTGATGTAATTGGACCCAACCAAAAAATCACCAAGGTGTTTTCAAAAAGCCCTCTTAATACAAACCAACAAAACCCACCAAAAATCCCACTCTTTTCCTTTGAAAAATGTAGCCTACTATGAAGTTAAAAGTAAAATAAGAAGCACACTTATACAGTTAACTGGACATTTTTTTAATGAAACAAAACGAACAGCAACGAAATTTGAAGGACTTGAAAAAAGAGAAGAAGAATTCGAACAAATTTGGTAAATTCTACTGGTTATCTTCGTCAGCTCTGTTAAATCCGTATATTTTAACCAATTTTTCCGCCTTCTCTGCATCCAAACTGTTTGCAGTGGCGTTTCCAGTCCAAAAATTTTGGGGGGCCAGAATGTTTAATTTTAGGCGAATAACACTATTTTCTTTAGAAAAACGCCTCTCAAACCACAAAATGACTATATTTTCTAAACGTTGGCGGCCATGGCCCCTTTGGCCCCCCTTGGCTACGCCTATGACTGTTTCTGATGTTGGATCATACCAAACCATATGTTGAAAATATACATTATAGATGCTGAACTAGCAGGGCATGCACATAAACTTGACGTGAAACTGCAGAGTTTGTGTGGGAGTGGCTTTTCTCTGTGGTGTGCATGCTTGCCAAACCTCACCACTTTAGAGTGAATTGACCAACAACATTTTGCGAAAACGAAGATGGGGTGCACTTCTTTACCCTCACATTGGAATGCCATAATAGGTATAGAAAGTTATGATTGTCTAATTCTGAATATGGTGATACTGCATGATTCAATAAAAACAATTCCGAATAGGTTTTTGTTTGTTTTTTTCGAAAAAAGAACAAAAATCGTTTCTTTAAAAAAAACGGATTAAAAACAAACAAAAAAAACATGTGAATTGTTTTTTTTAAACCAGGACTTTTTCAACCCTGATTACCTTTCAATCCTTTTTCGTGATTTTCCCTTGACCGCACGATCTGGAACAAGTCATGTCACTATCGGTTTGATTGGGTGTGCGCCCCACACCTAAAGTATAGGTCCCTGGTATCAACGAAGCTGAGAATTACCGGTATTTGAATATGTAAAAATTAGTATTGACAACAAAACAAGTTTCGTAAAATTAAATCCATACAGCATGTATTAGCAGACTTACAATGGGAGAAATTATCTAGTTACAGCGTTTTAATTTTTGTAATTTCACTCTCTGGATGTCCCCCTGGCCTTGGATGCCCGGGGCCGGCGCCCCGTTCGTCCCCCCACCCTCTGCACGCCACTGTGTGTGGGGAATTTACTTTAGTCCGGGGGGACTTGACATTTAAATCTTCATAAAATCTCCACCAAAGTATAGCGTGCAGTCGAATCTCGTGCAAAAACCAACCAACTGTACGTGACACATTGAAATGTTGCTGTGCAAAATATGCAGCCAATGCATGATTTTGTGTCTTTTTCAATCAAATCAAATACATAAAAGTGCAAAAAGATCTTTTTCCAAGGATGATACCAGCACTTCTTTCTGCAGATTCCTCAAAGAGCACTTTGACAATACTTTGAGATTTCAGTCACCAACCCAGCTTTTAACGTTGAAGGAGCGTAAACGCTTGCCATCGTAATAGCTTATTGATTCTAGGTAAATGCAAAGTTGCTATGGCGACGCCGCTCAATTTCTCGCAAAAAGTGGTAAAAGTTTGTAACGATTTTTCATAACTCTGCCCTATAGCTGTCAACTTTGAAACTGGTTTCATTTCACTGGTATGAGTAAAATTAATCAGTCTATGTTAAAAAACCTTTCCGGATCAAAGCCGGACGGAATAAACATCACGATGTACAGTTGCTATGGCGACGCCGCTCAATTTCTCGCAAAAAGTGGTTAGGGCTTGTAACGTTTTTTCATAACGCTTCCCTAGTTTTCAACTTTGAAAATGGCTTCATTTCATTGCTATGAATAAAATCAATGTCAATGTTGAAAAATCTTTCCGGTAGGAGCCGGATGGAATCAATATCACGCTGAAAGCTTGCCTTTCAATTTCTCGTAAAATGGTAAAATTTTGTAACGGTTTTTCACAACTTTTCCCTAGTTGTCAGATTTGAAAAGAATGATTTTATTGCATTGGTATGAATAAAATCAATCAGTCTGTGTTGAAAAACTTTTCCAGTAGCAACGGGAAGGACTACTTTCAGGGTGAAATCACAAATTTTTTAACATTGTTTCAAATTTTTTTAAAAGTTTTTCACATAGAAAATTATTCAAAAACATGGTCATTGCTTTGAAGATGCTATTTCATGACCTGCTTTTGTCTCCTGGACGTTATGTAGCCCCATTCTTGATTGGCAAGTTTTTGGAGTTTGAGCGACTTTTTGAAATGTCGTCTGAGCTGACTGTCGGATAGCTTTTCCCTGGTTGTGCTGTCCAGAGATGAGCGCACTGTTTAATTTTGCGATCCAGATCCAGTCCTGATTTTTTTAACTCAGTCCAAGTCCAACCATAGTCCAAAAAGTTTAAGAAATTCTGAATCCAAGTCCAAATGAAGTCCAAAAAAATTAACAAAATACAGCTTTTTAATGACAAAAATTACGCAGTCCTTTTCCATTAACTCAGTCAAAATCTGGTCCTGATTCTAACTTTATGAAACGTTTTACAGTCCAGATCCAATCCAAAATCAACAAAATTCGTCATAGTCCGGATCCAGTCCAATCCAAGTCCAGTCCAATGCTCATCTCTGGTGCTGTCATTGCTCATCATAAAATACAGGGTTGCCAGATGGGCTTTTTTGACGCCAAATTTCACAAGCTTGGCTTTCTTAGAGGCAGTTGGCGTCAAACATAATTGTTTGGCTTTGCACTATCCGGTTAGTTAGTTGTATATCAGGCAGGATAGTGAGTTTGCCAGAGATAATCACTATCCCATTTCCCGGCTGGGTATCCGGTGTCAAGCAAAATTTCTGACTTGCAAAGTTCCTGACTTCACGCCATGTGCGCATGCACACAGTTATATTCTACATATCAAATACGCTGAGAAAACTGACGATTAGGGCTCAGCAGTGGTTAAGTCATTTTTGTAGAATCAGAGTCGAGTCACAGTCGGAGTCATGTAAAATTTTATCGAGTCGAGTCAGAGTCGAGTCATGACTTTCTAGATTCGAGTCACAAGAACTGTTGAGTCACTTCGAGTCACTGGTTTGCAAGCTAGAGTCAATGTCGAGTCAAAGGAAATTTCACATTCTTCCTATGTTGTTTTTTGCTATGAAATAGTGGCCAACATGCTATAAAATGGTGCCCGATAAGTTAGAAAATGGTACTTAATTTTGTTTTAGCAAGCTTGATTGCAGGTTATTTATATCTAAATCTTTTGTGAAAGTATTTTGCATTTTACGAGTCTCTTTCACTATCAGTCATTTCCACAAGTCTAGCCAAACCTTTGCCGCACGTGTTTCAACCTCTCGGTTGGCGTTACGTTGAATGTGCGATTCACCACGAACAGGATGTGCAGGAAGAAAAACACCCGTGTATATGCGTCGCGAACACGCACTGACAGAGTGAGCATTGCGTGTGATCTCTATTGTTGGTTGCCGCCAAAGCGTGAAGGTTTGCACACCAGAGATGATCAGTATCTGATCAGTATCTGATATGTAGAATGTTACTCTGTGCATGCGTACATGGAGTGAAGTCAGAAACTTCGCAAGTCAAAAATTTCGCTTGACACCAGATTCGGATGAGGATATCCGAAACGCTTTTCTCGACATTTCGAGGATTCAGACTCTTGGAAAAAGTTGCACATTGCACAATCATTCAAGTATTATCTTCGGAAGCATATTTTCAGCCTTCTGTGCCATGGCTCCGAGTCTGTCTGTGATGCAATCTCACTACCGTGGTGTATTCTCACTACCGTGGAATCTCACTACCACTACTGTTTTAATGTCAGATTCAGAAAGTATCTTGCTCTTGTTTTCGACACTAAATTCTGGTTTATAAATTGGTTGCATAACACTGTCTTTGTCTTAAGTATTGTGAAACAGTCCGATGCAATGACCAATTTCATGAACAGCAACTGAAAATAAATTGAATTTCTCATCTCCTGAAGCTGTTTTCTGGTCTGACCATCTCTCATTCTCAAAATGAAGCTCGCCAGACAATGCTGAATTACCATGGTAAAATCCATGTGCCAAAGTGCCAGATTTTGTATTATTTAGTTTATAAGGGCAATTAATTTCCGCATTTTGCTTTTCATCATCTGTCAAAAACGCAATATCCATAACTTGACTCCCATCAAAAACGCTTTCAAATTTCAAATAGCAAACATTTTGCCAAACACTAAAAGCATTTTCGATTTCGTTCAATGTTTTTTATTTTCAAGCGAAGAGTAATTTTGAAAGTCATAAGTCAAAACTTTTTGCCTCCAAGGGGTGCAATACTTTTTATCTCCAATGTTATCAGGCATAGCACAATACATTTAATATAACACTGAATTTATTTTCCTCATTCACTGTGTGATAATCGTTCGAGTATGACGACACGGGTCTGCAGACCTTCAACCTGGCGAGTGAGCTTGGTAACTAAACGCTGACGATATTCGTCATGGGAATCAACATAGAACTTGTGAGTTGTGTCGTTTCGTTCGGTTGGATTCGCAAGTCCGCAAATCACATTATTATTCATCTTTAGTTTCTCCTGAGCTCCTTCAAGGTTAACGTGAAATGTTCTTTGCACTATCCGATAATCAACGGAATTTACTGTTGCGGCATCATTCGGATCAACAGGTTGACCGAGATTTTTAAGTTTCTGGCCAATGAAATCCTGGTTAGCTTCTGGAAGAGAAGTGCCGTCGACATTCAAAAATGTGACTGCTTCCACTCGATTATTCTCATCAATTTGTCGGAAAATTTCCCTATCAACATAGCCCTTTGGGGCTGCATCTGATTGATCACTTTGAGTAACGTCTAGCGGGTCCAAACCTGTGACTTTATGATCTTTCATATTTATGTCCTGATCTTTTCGGACGAAATTTCTTTCAACGAATCTTCGATTGGTGGCACCCTGACCGTCAGTCGGATTTTTCAAGTTGGTGATTTTAAAATTGTTGACATCCAAATCAGTACTGGCAACGTTCGGCCCGGTGCCAACTGGATTGGTTATTAAGTCATCAACATATTTTTTCGTTGCCACATCTTTTGGACTTGTAGGATTTGCAAGATTTGTTATTGGATTATCCGACATTGTCAGATCGTTTGTGGGTTCTGAGGAGCCATCATGTCTCAGATACTTTGATAATTCTCTCATATTGTTTTGTGAAATTACAGTCTGAAGAATTCTCAGATTGGCGGCCTCGTGTTCAAATATTGGATCTGGAAGCCCAGCAATATGATATTGTTCACCCATGCTGAAATTTTTTGTTGCTATTCCTTGTGGGTCCAATTCCAAACTTTTTGTTCTGATGTCTCGATTAAAAATGTTTGCGTGGTTTGTTATCACGTCGCCGACTGCTGTGTTGGCTGCCGCGGTTGCTTGTTCTAAAACACTTTTGCTGAAGCTTGAAGTGTTCATAAATTTACCGCGTCTTGTTCTTCGTGGAGGTTCCCGACGCAAATCACTTGAAAACCACCAACATGAAGAGGCCCTCTCATCCAGTTTGTTCCATCATGTCTCAGATAGAATTCGTTTGCATAACTCAATCTGACTGCATCATTGCTCTGAGGAGGCTCGCCAAGTGTGAAATCCTGTTTCCACCCATCCCAATGCCACTCTGCATGTCCCCACCCAAAAGCGACAGCTTCGTATCTGCGTATCCTTTTGTCGCTGCGTGGTGATTTTGTTATGGCGCTCCTAGGTATAAGACAAGATGGGTATCCATGTTTAAATCTCTTGCCATGGTCGACGCAGGGCTAGAATGATTCAAAAAATTTTCTTCAATCCACTGTTTCGGAACCACTTCATCTTCGGGTATTGGGGCGGTGTTTATATTTCTTATTGAATGCTCTCCCATATCAATTTGCCCCTGCATAGTGCCCCCTTCAAGTGAAACTTTTGAGTTTGCTACAAAATACACATATGTTCGATTCACCAAATCATGATCTTCTTCTAGCGATCTCACGTTTTTTATCAAACTCCCGTTCATATTCAGATCACTTTCGCCAACACTTTTTGAATCTACGTAAGACTTATTCGCTGCGTCGTCTACTTCGGTTGGAGGCAATACGTTATTTATTGCCTTTTGATCTATATCGATCGGATTACCTCTTTTGAAAAATATTTCATTGACATATTTCTTCCTCACTGCGTTCATTGGACCCTACAGCAAGCCAAGATTCACAATGTTTTGACCAGACATGTCAATGGCTTGCCCTTTTCGCAAAAAGTTGCTGTTCATATATTCATGTGAAACTCCATTCACATTTGCAACATTTTGTCCCGTTTTTGGACTTCGTCCGAATTTATCTGCAGGCATTTATTATATCACCAAAATGTGTTGATTATTTTTTGGAGTATGCACTTTCCACAATGGGTGTAAGCAAGGAATCGATCAGCAAATTTTTAATAGGAAATCGATTTCACGTAAAATTACGCATCCTTAGTCCTGAAAATTGCAAGCAAAGCTTACAGGTGA
>Ga0210059_1007587_pt1 | contig 17207 bp, 13 predicted proteins | sample Ectturendosymbi2_FD_188042 | JGI IMG/M metagenome (GOLD analysis project Ga0210059, IMG submission 188042) | Ecteinascidia turbinata endosymbiont from Florida, USA - Sample 2 (SPAdes) (version 2) | ecosystem: Host-associated > Tunicates > Ascidians > Unclassified | place: Key West, Florida...
TGGAGATGCTAAGCTGGACACACACATTTCTTGGCAGGATCATTCCAAGAGTGTGGGTGCTGATTTCTGGGATACAAGTACAGAGTCTTGTATTGTTGTCCAAGCACTCCACTTTGCATAGGTGATTCGTTCAGAACGCCACACTTTTGTTGTTGTAATATGAACTGACGAGTTGTTGTGCGGCAGGTACAAATGGGTGTCTTGATTTGGGATGTCCTGCATTCCCACTCAACGGATAGGTGAGGGCTGAGTGGAGCAGGTGACCAGTCTCCATGGCATAGTATGCTAAAGACATTGTGACTCCTTTTGGATGAAGCTCAGTAGGATGGATGCCTGCGAGAAAAGAAAGATAGTCCACTGGTGTACAATGCAGAATCATCAGCACAGATTCTCACTCAAGTGCTCTTCTCTGCAGTGATTTTGCAATTACATTCCTAATCTTGATATAGACCATTCCAGAGACTCAGTTGTACACATGATGTCAGCATCATATTTATAAGTGTATGTGCATTTGAATAAACAGACTTTCTGTTGCAGCACAGCTGACATTTGCTGATTTCTTGGCATGCTATGCATCTTTTCAGCTCTGCAGGAGCAAAATGCGATTGTAGTGTAATAAATGTGCTTTTGCAAAATCATGTGATAACCTGGAAATATTTTCCTGTGTGTTTCAATGATGCTACTGGTACCTAAAGCTTGACAGATGCATCGGCATAGTGAAAAATCATATCAACAAAATGCTGCTGATATATATTGGAAATATTTGCTAATAAAAGCTGCTACGCTATTGTTCTGCATGGAGTGTTCGGAAACACTTAAGTAGTTACTTCATCTCTGATTGATTAACACAAACTCTGTCCTGTTCCTTACAGTATGTCACTCTTCAACTACAGTACAGCAAGTAGTGTGTAATATTCAGACTGCTTTGCAATCATCCCAATAAACTGGTCTATGATAGTGAAGTAATGATTTCATCATTGTTCGTAATGATTTTGGAACAAGGAATAACTGGGAATTGGCTTCATTGTATGCTATTGCTTGTTTGTACGTAAAAAAAATTTTCAGTAAAGCTAATTGCGCTATTTGCTTCAAATTAACAACTTGGACGAACTCTCTAGATATCGGAATACGTTAAAACGCTCGGCCTTTCTTGATCTTTCGTGAACTGTTACACTCTGTTTAACCACGTGATTTGTCTCTGGCACTTGTCATCGCCCACATGTATTATCTCCAGAGCAAAAGTGCCTTTGTTAGGCTGCTATCAAACGCCAGTTTTCTTACCAGTGGCTTGTTTATGAGGCTCTGGGAAGGTCTGCCTTTCAACTTTGCAAATTTTAGTGCTGTTGTTGTAACTAGCCACAGTTCATTTCTTTCTTTACTTGTTTTCAAGTGCCAACATTTCACCTGTAAGACTTGCCTTACATTCACAGGACTGATGATGCGTTGAAAAATGCGAAACTAGTTTCCCTGTTAATAAATGGTGATCGATTTGCTTGCTGCCATCTTTGTGGCTTATAACTATGAAAAATAGATACACTTACAAGTTTTAATCATCGCAGAAAAATGAAAGCAAGAAGCAGGCAGATTCCTCAGAAGCTTGCCACCAGTCTAAAGTTTTTTTGTTGTTTGTAATGAGTCACACATTATGTGAGGTCATCTTCATAATTGCACTTTTCTCTCATGCTTGTGTCATTTGTACATTATATTGCTTAATTTGTCACATCTGCTCTTTCACTTGAAACTTGTCTAATTCTATTTGTTTACGTGGCCTACATACTGAAAAAAAACATGCACTGTAATGTCTTTCAACTGGGGTTTGGCTAATGCAAAAATATCGGCATTGGTTATCGGCAATGAAAAATGAAAAACATCAGTATCAGCCCAAAAAAGCTTTGTCAGTCGAGCTCTACCGGTACCAATATCTGAATAACTAGGCTACCAGCCAAGTTTGATTGGGTCTTGCAACACTATAGAAAATCTGATTTTATTCTGGTAAGCATTATCAAACGCTGCCTTCTATGACCGATACCCTTTTGCAGGCTATATGCGCCACTGCCCTAACATTTATTTTGAGGTAGCTACTTTTTGCTTCCATCATGCAAGGACACATGGTACACAAGCAAGTATATACATCTGTTGAACACAACATCTTTTTCTGAGCACAGATGCATTTAGCTCTAGCAGCTTTTCAAAGCCTGATGGAGTGTAGTCCATAGCTTGTCATCAGAACCACCTTTTGTTTGCCACCAGCCCCAGCTTGTTAGTGACAGAATCACAGATTGTGTGACCAAGGCCTGCCCCAGACATAGCCAACCTGGAAGACTAATCTCATCACATGTAGGTCCAAAGCATCGTAGGTAGGTGGGATTCACTAGGTGGTGTTTCACTTGATTAAAAGTTTCCTTCTAGCCTTATTAACTTCTGAATATGGACTGGTATGGCCGTAGAGGAGTATTGCAAACCTTTTAATGCTGGGCAATTCCATGTGACGTGTGTGACATTTGAACAATTTTTTTGAAGATAATTCATTATAATTTTTAATTGGTGCATTTCTGATATTTGTTTTGGTATCAGTGGCAAACTACTTCATAATTGTTTTGAAAAAAGAATTTTTTTTCTGCAGTGTGACATTTTCTTTATTTTCTTAATTAAAACAACGTGATGTGTGTGACATTTTTTGGAAGTAACTTACCTGCAATGACATATCACAAGAATTCTGTGAAGTAGGGCTACTTCACTGCAAAAACGTATCATAGAATATCACCATAGACGTTACACTAGTTTCATGTGAAATCTGGAAATTGTAATCATTGCACAGCTAAAACAGTAACTAATATAAGTGCGTGGTGTGTGTGACATCAAAATGTGACATGTGTGACGGAGTCCAGTAGTGAAGATTGGTCAAAGGTCTAATCGTGCAACTTCTGATTCATTTTGAACCTGTTACCAGGGCAATTAACCTTTTTTTACACCTTTTTGACACTGTGGACTTCAGGGGCGCATCTAGCCTGGAAAAAAGGGGTCTGTGTCGGAAGGGCAGCTTTTGATATCACTTTTCAGCATAAAACCACATTTTCTCTTAAGACTAGAAATTGACCGATGGATTTTGCAATTTTGCCAAAGTTTGGAAACCAAAGTTGCTGATTAATTAATGCAAATTCACTGTACTCTTTCTTAGGATGCGCAGCCCTCTGGCTGCATCAAGTAGTGGGCAATACTCATACCGCTCCACAAATGTCCCCATAAACCGCTCTATGACGTAACATTCGCTCACAGGTTTTGCGTGCGCAGTAAGCAGATGATTGCCTGTGAACAAATCAGGGCAACTACCATATTTTTCGGACCATAAGGCACACTTAAAATCTTTAATTTTCTCAAAAATCGGAAGTGCGCCTAATGTATGAATCTGGTTGTGGTTTCTCGTCTAGAACCAGTTTTACGTGGTAAACAGTATCATTTATTTTAATTGCCAGTTACAATTTTTTTGTAAACAGACGTAATAAACAAACAACAATTGCAATGAGCAGCACACGAGAGTAGCTAGCACATACCACAGATAGTGTAACTCGGCAAGGATCCTGACTACATTGGCGCACACCGAATGAAACACGCGCACAACTTCTATTTTATTCTATTCGTGTCTGGCGGATTGGGCATGTGTGACAGATTAAACTCCCAGCGGCGACTCGGCACTCAGGAGTAATTGGAAAGTAGTTGAATACAGTTTGACTTATCTAAGTTTTGCTTCATTTAAGCACCTTATGTATGAAAAGAAAAACAGCCAGCCTTCAATTTTTGATACTGCGTCTTATGGTCCCGAAAATATGGTGACTACAGTCAGACCCTGTTTATCCAAACTACTTTGTTTCGTCTAACAGTTCAGTTTAGCGAGGTATCGGGAAAATCGGAATCAGACTTGTAGCCACGATGGGTATTTGGGGTCAATCCCCCGTAAATTTTTTGTGCTCCAAATTTTGTTTTGCCAAGAAACATTTTAATTAAGAAATATAATAAAAACAGAAGTCTTGACACCCTAAAAATGTTTTGTGCCTCCCCAAACCTTTAGACCTCGGCTATGGGTCTGGCCTAAGCAAACGTTCAAAGGGGAAACAAAAACAAACTGTAGAGTAGTCTCAGATGAACTGTCAACTTAAGCAAATATGTAGACTGCATGTGAAACATGACCAAATGAAACTCTCAATAGTTGTTTTTATTTATTAGCAGATCCGTATACATAGCAACTATGCATTCAAAATGAGATTTAAATGCGATACCTATAACTGCGTCCTGCAGGGTCTGCCACTGTTGCATTCACTGTGCGTAGAAATAAACTTTCACCCTTCCATTGTGATTTAATAAACAACTAAGTAGCAGTTGCTTAGCGTTTTTGTTCTACTGATATGACATATCCGTTTCTAAATTTCCGAGTCGGTGTCAGCCAGTGAAGTTTCTGGATTAAAGGGGTAAAAGGCGTTGAGGAGAAATCTGTTCTTAGCGATTTGTTTCGGATAGCCGGGATTCCAGTTGGAGTTTGGACAAACAGGTCTAACTGTATTTGGAATAGATAGAAGTATTGATCTCATTGTCAAAACACATATGAAAAAATTTTTCAAGTTGTGATTGTTTTTGGGCACAGCATATTTATTACATCACAATCGCTGTTTGTTCCTATGAATATGGTGCTGAAAAGATACTTAGCTTGTCGAACATTCAGCAAATGTCAATCGTACAGCAATGAAAGTTGTTTATCCGTACGTACATACACTTATAAAATCGATGCTGACAACTAGCTGCACAACTGCGTCTGTGGAGCGTGCTGTCTATCAAGATGGTGGTGTTACAAATATACTTTGCAAAATCACTGCGGAGAAGAACAATTTAATTGCAATTGCTCTGATCGCTTTGCATCGTAATGTGAAAGTGAATTACTCGAAATCAATATAGGACTTCTTGCGCAGCAAACAACATTGTCAACTGCTCAATTCTAAAAAGGCTATTTTAGAAATGCGACGCTTGACTGATATTTTGTTCAGATAATATGACCACGATTTTTGAGGCTAGCTGTCGCGCCTTTCAGTATGAGAAGTTGCTTATAAAAATAGAGTTTCAGTACAAACGAACCCACATTATTTGGCGTGACACTGAGGAAAGCCTAAACTTACTGAATTTTGTCATAACCTAGTAGGTGTAAACAGCAGATAAAATTAGCCCGAAACTGTAAAACGAAATGATCGGAGACTATCCTCTTGCCATGAAGCGAAATATTGCCAAACAGCTCATGCGTGAGCGCATTCCCGTTGCCACGGGTGGTTTTGGTGGACTTAGCCCCCCAAACAAACTACCAGGCCCCCCAAATGGAAATATGAAACACTATAAACCATTGGAGTTTTTTTCAAATTTCAATATCAAGCACCCCTGGCACAAACCTAAAGCCCCCCCACACGAACATAAAGCCCCTTAGTGAAGACTTTCTGGCGACGGTGCTGCGTGTGCGTGGCAGTGTATTAGATTCTGACAGCATTAGAGCCGGCACTGTCAGAGGAGGAAATTCAAAAACACGTGCTTTCGACGCAATATCAATTTCGAGTGTTCAAAACCGTGGATTGTTTCATGTCACTGCGCAGTCACTATTTAGACAAAGCAGGGACGTTGTTATTTTGCAATAGTCACTACGCAACGTTAGAAAGGAAATGTAGGCTGTTGCGTGTTCCAAAACACCCGTATTTGAGACTTGCAATGACAGCAATTGATATTTTATCGGCGTTAATGCTGACTACCTGCGGTACAAAGGAGTCTGTCATGACAGCGAAACAGACCCCCTGGATACGCCCCTGGTTGACTTGGAACCTCTCTACAAGTAATTTTTATGCCTCAATCAAATCAGAGTAGTTATTCTTACAACAACATCACATGTCCAAGCAAATACTAGAAATAATTCAAGTGATTTATTATAGTTTTTTTAATTAGAAAATGACAGGCAGAGCATTAACACGTTGAGAGCCGGCCTACGTGATATTCGTACTTGGATTTCGGCCTAAAAATCAGCAGTTTTCGGTTGCCTTACCAACGCCCTAGCTCCTCCGCCAATTGCGCTAGAGAGCTGTTCAACGGCTCAAACGGATTGGCCAGTCTAGTAGATTGCACTCAAAAAAAATTTTTTGGTTGAGGGTGCGGATTTTTTGTGACTGACGTCATAATTGAAGTAGTTTTAGGGTCATTTTGGCTCATGTTACCTGGCCAAGGCCTAATCGCTAGGCCAAAGTGTTTCGCTGAGGTTTTCATTGGAAACTAGACTCGAGTCCGAGTCTTCTGAGCCTTTGATCGACTTTCTAGCGTTTCTGGTTCAAAAGTCATGATCTAAAATAAACAAATTAATGAATTAACTAATTAGTCAAATATTTTTACTAACTTACATCATAACTTTTGAACCTGAAACCCCAGCAGGTCATCCAAAGTGTGAAAAGACTCAGATTGTAGCCTAGTTTCCAGTAAAAACTTCAACGAAATACTACCACCTAACGGTTGGTGCCCAGGGCCAGACAAAGCAGGCCAAGGTGGCCTAAAAGTCCTCCACTTATGATGTCACTCACAAAAAAACACACCCCCAGGCAAAAAATTTTTTTTCGAGTGCAATCTACCAGACTGGCCGAGCCATTGAACAGCTCTCTAGCGCAATTAGCGGAGGAGCTAGGGCGTTGGTAAGGCAACCGAAAGCTGCTGGTTTTTTTTGCGAAAATCGCCAAAACCACCCAGATGCAGAAGTGTTAACTAGAAAGAAGATGGATATTATCTTTAGCGTGAGCAATTTATAAGCTGAAAATTGTTCTATGGTTAGGATTAGTCTGTTGGAATAAGTGAAGTACTGCAATTTCTTATGGTGCCAACTATTGCTTTTGTTCTTACAAGAAGAGAAGAGTTTTTGGAAAATAATAATATGGTACCCATTGTTTATTGTAGAAAACATGTGACTGCTGAATACATAATGGTTGTGATAGTGTCTATTTTGCCTCATGAGGCAAAGGCTGTGGTATTTTGCCTTCAGTTGAACACGATTGGTGAAAGTGGTCACAGGACAAGTACAACATGCAGAGACATGGGGTTAAGGTTTACAGTTAAAGGTTAGCATACAGCTTACACAAGGCAGACATGAAGTCACTAACAGCATGCCAACTATTCCAAAACTTTCTGAAAGTGCCTGGGACAACATTTGCAACCCACAATTATGTGGTTATACCAATACTACTGTTTCACAGGTTTATTGCAGAAAGTAGGATAGATACTTGGATCATGGCATACGGTTCCATGAGCAAAGCAAACGTTTGCAATAGGCTCCCCTGCAGCAAAACGGTTGAAAAACACTGGCTTAGATGGTAAGCCAGCATAATGCAGTTGTTTCTCAGTTATTTGATTAGATGGTGTCAGCTAAGTGTCTTATCAATAAGCAATCATTTCCCAATATTATGTAAAAACTAGTTGGTTATACACAGGAATGTAACAAGAAACCAATGTAAACTTTTCTAAATACTGCATGTACTTCACACACAAAACCAAATTATTTCCTTGCAAATTGTGCACTTGTAATTGAAAAGTACCTTGTAAAACTTTACGTAAAAAATGTGACATGTGTGACATGAATATTTGTCGAAAAAATGCTGTAATATTTCAGATGTAAGATGCAAAATATAAATTTCAAGCATTGAACAACGATACACACAATATATCTCTTGCAGTCAATGATGCACCAAAAAGTAATTGTGAAAAATTTATAGCAACATCAAAAATATTTAGAAACAAATTGTGTATATTTAACACATTCAAATTTATTCATCATCCATTATTCTCCACATGTCACCACTAGATGATGCTGCTCATAACATGTGTTCTGCATGCAAAAAGAAAAACTTCAGAGCTTGTAGTAGTTTCAAGATTTATCAATAAAAGATGTCTAAACTTAGTTTGAAAAAATAGTCTGTGGTTGACATTTGCATGTAATCGCTCTGCAGTGCATTGTGTCATCCTAAATACTGACCCGTGTGGTTGTCAGGGTCACATGGGAATCCGTCAGCTCTGGAAACAAGTTCCATGTTGCCCAGGTAGAGTTCTTCCAATGTCCCATGAATGCTGATACCGTGTCACGTCCAGTGAAGTCATGGAAAGCGGGGGGCACGTGCCTTCTGTGACCAAGAGAGGCAGGTATGCAACAATCGTTTTTTGCCTGTCACACAGGCAATCCAAAGTTCATCCATGTGTGATAGTGTCTGTGCTACCATCACTGCCAAGGTGACAGTGTCGGTGTCTGTGGTTCTAACTTGATTCCAACAATGTGGCACATGCAGCATGATGCGAGTGTCTGCCTCCTCATGATGGCATGGAGTCACAGAACTTTTATTTTTTTATCTTGGAAGGCAGACGACTGCTTCACTGTCAGTGATAACATGCTCCTTTGTCTCATTTTGGAAGAATTGAACCAGCATTGAAGACAGGAAGGTGAATAGCTCATCCGTGTTTGCACCGACACATAAGAATTAAACTCTTCCAGTTTACTGGTATGACTGCAGTACTCACCACACGCCTTTGCACCCTTTTCCTTATTTTCCTCCTTGTTGCTGTCTTCAAGGAGTTATCTTTATAGCTTTCACAAACAAGATCGAGACTTGATACACCATGAAGCTGCCATTCAATATACTGTATTGGATGAAGACTTGGTGGGCATATTCTCCAAGTGTATTGGGAGTGCCAGGTTTCAACATTTGCACAATGACTGCCATGTCAAGGACAATAGAAATAGCAGCAGGTACATCAGACTAACCTTCAACAATGCCTTCTAGGCACGCCAGTAAGTTTACTTTTGCTACCTAGGTGTAGCTTGCCTGTATCAGAAAACTGGGAGGATATGTTTGATTTTCATGACAGAAGAACTCATCCATGCTTCAGCCATGGTTCTGACATCCTATGCAAAGTCTTGCAAATAAGGCCAGATCATGCTTCATAGATGCTTCCCTTTCTTTGGATGCTTGTGGTCTTGTCTTTTGTGAAGAGAGTTTGCTTCTACTTGCAGGTTTGTTAAATGTCTTGGTTCTATCGTCAATTGTATTGGCGATCCTTTGAGTATGCCTAAAACTGTTGTTGTCCACATTTGTAATGTTTTCATTTGTATCTGTTTGGCAGTGTGAGCTGTTTTCAATCACTGCAGGATCAGCAATCTGCTTTGTGTTTAAAACCAGTAAATCTGGACATTCCTCCTCAGAAGGTTTCCCCGGCTCCTCAATGATGGCCAGTGGCCACAAGTGATCATACATCTTCAATTATGGCCAGTGGCCACAAGTGATCGTACATCCTCAATGATGGCCAGTGGCCACAAGTGATCCATGCATCCTCAATGATGGCCAGCGGCCACAAGTGATTGTACATCTCTGGCAAATACTTTCTGTGAGCTTGTTGTAACATGTCTCATTGGAATTTAAATACGTGTTCTCCTCCTTGAACTCCATGATCACTCTGGCTAAATCTGCATGCACTACTTATATTGCCAACATTCTATGATAAATCAACCTAAACACTATTTGTAAATTACCTCAGTAGCGTTTTCATTTAAAAATGTACGTCACTTAGGGAATTGATCAGGAGCAAAGAAAACAAAGTACCTTGGAACCACCATATATAACTTATATGTGCAACACACTGCTTAATTTGATGAATCAACCTAAACAGGTATGTATCAGCCCAAAAACACAACCAAATACCAATATGGAGTCAAAACTTTTCTGCTTCTTTACAGTTCACAGAACGTCCACAAATCAGAATTCATGCTGATACCATGAGCGAATTTAAAGATATTAGGTCAAAAAATGTAAAAATTCATCATTACGACAAAATTCCTCATTAACACTTGACGTCTGGGTTAATTCAAGCGGTTCGCAAAAAAACAGCCGATTCACACATGGCTTTGCCGGGAATATCTCTGCTCCTGTATGGGTTACGGACCTGGTCGAAGCGTCAAAAGACACGGCAAGTCTTGTATTCCGCACTCGAAAAAATTTTTTGCTTGGGTGGTACAGTTTTTTTGTCAGTGACATCATAAGTGGAGGACTTTTAGGCCACCTTGCCTGGCCCTGGGCGCCAACCATTAGGTGGTAGTATTTTGCTGAAGTTTTTATTGGATTCTAGGCTACAATCCGAGTCTTTTAATATTTTGGATGACCTGCTGGAGTTTCGGGTTCAAAAGTTATGATCTAAGTTAGTAGAAAATTTTGACTAATTAGTTAATTAAATATTTAATTAATTTGTTTATTTAAGATCATAACTTGTGAACCAGAAACGCTAGAAAGTCGATCAAAGGCTCAAAAGACTTGGACTCGAGCCTAGTTTCCAATGAAAACTTCAGCGAAATACTTTAGCCTAGTGGTTGGGCCCCAGGCCAGGCAACATGAACCAAAATGGCCCAAAAACTACTTCACTGATGACGTCACTCACAAAAAAATCCACACCCCCAACCAAAAATTTTTTTCGAGTGCAATCTACTATACTGTCCAATCCGTTTGAGCCCTTGAACAGCTCTCTAGCGCAATCGGCAGAGGATCTAGGGCGTTGGTAAGGCAACTGACAACTACTGGTTTTAGGCCGAAATAAAAGTATGAATATATCGTACGCCGCCTCTCATAGTGTTAAGTCGATTTTCTTGCAGCAAAGTTGTTTCTCTCTATCAATATTTTAATAAAGCTATAGCAACACATGTTGATACGCTTTCGCAAGTTTAGTTGCGATTCTGATACAGTGATGGATTTAACAACTTCTGATGTAATAATGTTGTTTTGCCCACAGCTGGATGATTGAGTAAGCTAGGCATGGTAGTACTTGACGTTGAAATATAACAATGTAGAACCTTCTCAGTGACTTCAGGATATTTACTGATACTGGATATTTCTTCAGTACTTTGGTATCTAATTTTTTGGGTCTTTCACACTTTTCAGTTTTGTTTCATTTCAACAAAAAAAAAAGATTTTTGATGTGTTGATTTGATTTCTGCTATATACTTTTCATACTGAATTTCATTGGCAAACACAGGAAATTGATGGGACAGTATTTTTAAATTACGAAGTAAAAATTGTAAATTATTAGGTTAAAAAATTGGTTGTCTTAAAATAACATTTGTGATGTTTTCAATTGTAAATGCATGTCGTAAGTAGCACTCATCAACCCTAAAACATCTACAGAGAGATAAAAAAGGCAGATATTGCATATTGTTAAAGTGAACAGCATCCATTTTAGAAAATGGCCGCCAAACCTAACCAGTTAGTCAGTGAATCTGATTCACTCTAACCTGTGAGAGGGTGAAGGCGTCACTCAGACTCATGGCTGCTTGAAACATGGGGCAACAGGGATTTCGTGGAGTGGGGAAATGATGGGGGCATTTTTCATATGGGTGCAATGGGGGCAGAGGTTCCTTTTCATAAAAGTATCACATAAAAGTATTTTGTGGTTTATATAGATTGACTTGAAGCAAATTCATTGCAGCTATTCGTGCACCCGGAAAATTCAGAATGGTTTTCTATAATTTTTGTTATTATTTTTAAGGTCAACATTGTTGCTGAACAGAAACAAGCATAATTGGCAACAATTTTTTTGTTTTTTCAAGTTTCATTGCCCTCAACCCCTTTATTACACCCCCCCTACCCCCCTGCTGTTCTCGCGCCCCTGTGGAGCAAGCAGGGATTTGAGCGGTGACTCTGCACAATTTCTTGCCTTCAAGTTTCCAACTGCGTTATGTTCAAGAACACATAACAGGAGCTTTTATTGGCAAAATTGAAACTTGATGAATAAAATATCAGACAAGAAGTTTTTTGCTTTTGGTAACGATTAGCATTAATGACTCGTAGTGGTATTTTTGGCAAGCAATGCCAAGCTGCATATAAAGATGAAATGAGCAGGGCCCAAGTTCAGTATTTGCCTTGATATCTAGAGCATTAACAAGTTAAAAAAAATAAACGCAATAGAAATAATACAAATCAGCATAGTTTAGGGGTCTCAAACACAAATTGCTCCGAGGGCCAAATAATCGCGTAATACTTCATGACTGAGGGCCACATTGTGATGCTGACCATTGGCGTGCAGAGGGGGGGCAAACGGGACGATGGCCCCAGGCATCAAAGGCAGGGGGGCATCCATAAAGTGAAATTACAAAACTTAAATGTTCTAACTAGATGATTTTTCCTATTGTAAGGCTACTAACACATGCTGCATGGACTTAAATTTCCGGAACTTGTTTTGTGGTCAACAGTAAGTTTTACGCATTCAAATGCCAGTAATTCTCAGCTTCTGTAGTACCAGGGACCTATGCTCTAGGTGTGCGGCACACACCCAATCAAACTGACAGTGACGTGGCTTGTTCCAGATTGTGCGATCAAGGGAAAATCACAGAAATGATTGAAAGAAAATCAGGGTTGATGAAAACCCGTTTTTTTAAAAAGCAACCCACCTGTTTTTTTTAATCCGCTTTTTTAGAAAGAAACAGGTTTTTGTTCTTTTTCAAAGAGAAACCACAAAAACCCAGTTCTGAATTGTTTTATTGCACCCTGCAATATCGTCATATCCAGAATTACACAATAATAACTTGTTATACCTATTATGGCATTTAAATTTGGGGGAAGATATGCACCCCATCATTGTTTTCGCAAAGTGTTGATGGTCAATTCACTCCAAAGTGTTAAGGCTTGGCAAGCATGCGCACAGCAGACAGCAAACAGAAAAAAGCCACTCCCACACAAACTCTGCAGTTTCACATCACGTTTGTACACATGCCCTGCTAGTTCAGCATCTATATAGTGTATTTTTTCAACATATGGTTTGGGATGGTCCAACATCAGAAACAGCTTAGATGCAGGGAAGGCAGAAAAATTGATTAAAATCTACCGATTTTAGAGAGCTGAAGAAGATTACCAGTAGAATTCATCCAAACTGTACGAATTATTCTTCTCTTTGTTCAGTCCATCAAATTTCGTTGCTGTTGGTTTTGTATCATTAAAAGAAATTCCACTTAACTGTGCAAGTTTGCTGCTAAGTTTACTTTTTAAGCCTAGTACATTTTTCAAAGGTAAAGATAGGATGGGGATTTTGTTTTTTTAAATGGGAATTTTCAAACAAAAACGAGTGTTTTTTGTGGTTGGGTCCAATTACATCATGATGATCGGCTCGCACAAGCCCATATCTGTGTGAGCCAATCAGATATGGGCTTGTGTGAACAGATATGGGCTATCTGTTCACACAAGCCCATGAATGATCGGCTCACACAAGCCCACATCTGTTCTTCTCCTTAGTAATTGTACATGAAACAGTACTTTATGTGCATTCTCAATCATTGTGTAATTTGCAGCGGTCTATAGCTTTTGACGCATTTCTTCTCTAGCATACACGAATATTTCTGAATGTGTGAAAACAGTAAATGTTTAATTTGACAACTTAAACCATTATCTTCTGGTGGCTTGACTTTGCCTGCAATACATTTTACTTCAATTTACCGTACAACCGTATTACCCATATTACATTTTATACCCAGAGCAAAAGACTTTTACCAACTATTATGCACTGTTCCCTTTACACAATAAGCAGTTTCGCGCTTGGGAGGTCTGCAGCCTAGATGACCCTTGGTCCTTCGCAGCCTCCCACTCCCTCATGCATTTCATAAATCGATGTACTTGGAAGTCATCGCAGTACTACATTATAATAAGCGTGATGACGTCATTCATGCGTGTGTCTCAAAAGCTCGTGTTTCATCAAAGTAAATGTATTTGCGCCATCAAGCGTATACTCTCTATTACCGCCATGTATGTATCCTCGTCTTCCTTCATGTATTTGCATATTCCATGTTACTGCGATGCATGTTTAAAATCTAGCGCCTTTCGTGTGGGTATGAAGACGTTACACAATACATAATTACAAGTCTCAAGCTGTCAACCCTGGAAGTCCAACCCAGCCGCATACCTTCTGATCAACTGCTATTCGACGAGACATTCGCGCAGACTTGTATCTTTGCAGTTGTGAACTGCGCTAACGTAGCATTGAATGTGTTCTACTCCCCTGTTTTAATGCGTTGGCGGGAATTTTTGCAGTTATGAACTGCTCTGTCTTAAGAGACCGCTGATAATTTATGTTCATTCCTGTGACACATTGTAGCCTACAACAACGAGTAAAGCTAGTGCGTGCAGAATAATATACACAGGGAGGCCAGAGAATGGAAACATGGCGGGGACATTGCCCCCTTTGCCCTTCCAAAACGGGGGCAACGGGGGCGGAGGTGCCTTTATCACAACAGTATCATAGGTAATATCATATTTATTGCACCTATTCAGACACCCAGAAAATTCAGAATGATTTTCTATAATTCTGTTATGATTTTTGTGGTGAACATTGTTGATGAACAGAAACAAACGTAATTGGTAACAATTTTTTGTTTTTATGTTTCCATGGCCCTGAATTCTTTTACTGCTCCCCCTGACGCAGTGCACCTGAATATGAATGTTGTCAACAAACGTCGCCAAAACGTTGGTTTGCGAACGTGAAAACGACTTCATATTGTGAGGTCACAAACAGCGTATATTCAGTAACAATGACCACCATTCGACACTGTTCAATACTGGAATTTGAACGGGGGGCATCCAACCAAGCAGTCGCCCCGGGCATCACCAGATCTCTGCACGCCACTGACGCTGACGCCACAATGGTGGCATCTGAACCTTACTAGAAACAGCTTTACATCTTATTTCTTGCGAAAGGTATCATGAGTTGTAAACAAATCATTTCTAGCCGTCTCTACGTTTAGTTAAAAGGAACTTGTTCACTCGCTGGCCGAGCACTACTGAACACCTATGAATCAACTAAATAATGTAAATGTGAATTATTTGAAAATACCGTAAAAAGCATCGCGGGCCACAAAAACTGCCCTCACCGGACCATGTTTGAGACCCCTGGTAAAGATTGTAGTCTTTGTCCAACTCTTGTAAGGTTGGCTTCAAGCAGAAACTAAAATGTATATATTCAGTGAAACTAAAATCTTAACGGAATCATTTCGACGTTTTTGCTTTGTTTTGCAATGCATTACAGGCAAAAATGTCAGGTTTGTTCACATGTATGTTTCACAATATTAAATTCTTTGCATGAGCACTAACTGCAATCTATTCGTATTTACGAGCTTGTAGTAGTTGTTGGTCGAGTGAACGAGATACTGGCGTTGGTTTTGTCGCCTGATGGAGCTCTCTGAGCTTAGTATATATACGAGTGGATTCCACATTTCATTAGTCTCAGTAAATAGTTCCGAGTTGAACCGATCGTAGAGTAGAGGAAAGGAGTCGTGTTCACTGCCTTTCATGTCAGAGTGAATCCTCTGCTGCAAGTGTTTTGTAAATTTGGAGAGAAGTAAAGGTCTGCTCTGTGTAATTAATTGTGAATGGAGATAATCAATAGAAGCTTTTCTGATCATCATGTCAGTCAAAACGAAATCTAGAAACCGCTTGAATGTACAGGGAGACATGCGTGTTGCTATCAGTAACATGGTTTCGCGTTTTGAATAACTTGCAAGAAACAGGAACAACAGTTATTGAACTAAAGCACATGACCAAACGTTTGGAAGTTAGTGTTTTGATTTTACTATTTTGTACATATTTCGAACCAGTGATTATTTTGGTAGAAGATATTCAAATGTTAATCTGTGTCATCCTTTCTTGTCGATATGTTTGATTTTCTTTGCATATTAAAAAATTTAAATCCCTTTCTAAACTTCAAGAAAGCTAGTTCTTGATTATAAATTGCAGGGGGTGCGAGGTCAGAACAAATCTTTTAGAGGTGCAGGAATTAAAAAGTTTGGGAATCCCTGTTTTGTAAATTCAAAGAAGTGAGACATGCAAAACTTTAAATTGGAGTATTTAGATAGTCTATGAGCGTATTACAGGATTGTTTTTTTGAACCACCAAATGCATCTGATTCTTGTGTTGCCACTGATCTGTGTGGTACTAACCTCCCACCAGATACCATCTCTCAAGTATCTAATATCTTCTGTGTGATTTGAACTCTCTGCGAAATAGGTAAGAAGGTTCCGGACTACGCGCAGATACGTATCCGACTTCCATTGGATTACAAGCTGTAATATTTTCCTCTCGCAAGTTCGTGTATTTGCATAAGAAAACTATGAAGAGTTGTAGCGGGATTAACAAAGCGTTTGTTTGGGCTTTCAATGAAGGGTGTTTTAGGAAACTGGCATAAATATGATCTACTCTTAAAAACTGCCCATACCCAGTGCGTTTCGTTAGGGGAACTCCAGGTGCCAAAAGTGTTTGTCGCGACTTCACCCGCAATCAGTAGCTGAACATGAAAATCTTCGTTCATAGACGTGGAGTTTGAGGTGGCATTGTTTGTGACTATGAAGTATCCTGTGTCATTTTGTTGGTATGCTTCGTGACTGACATTTCATTCATTGCTCACTGTTCAGCCAACTCAGAGCCGTCCCTTGTCAATGCCGACGATCAACGATCCTGTCTACGCCGAAGTCATCACTCGTCGCGTCCCGAACGCTTACGACCCCACCGCTCTTGCTCTTGAGGTATGAGCTTTTTCATCCTTATGTTGCTAATTCTAAGGTTCTAATTTTCTATTATTTAGTTAATTGTGGCGCGAAGTCTGCCCCAGGACAGGCTCCTGTTGTTCTGCAGTAGTAATTGCTGAGCAGCGACGTGGATCTGGCTTTGCCCTCCGCGTCTTAGGTTTGAGGTCACTGTGGTGTTGCAACTTGCAACCACTCGGAAGGCGCGGTGGTGAAAATGCGCAATTCACCACAAACGGGATGAGCGCTGAGAATAGCACCTATATGTAAGTGGCGCGAACAAGCAATAACAGAGTGATCTCGATAGGGCCACCTTTAATAATTGCTTGTGAACCTGGTAAACAGTTGATTGTACTTACTGCTGGTGGCGAGAGTGATCTCGTCGGGTGATCTCTATTGTTGCTTGCTGCCACAGTGTGAAGCTTTGCGCACTTGCCGCTCGGGCTTTCCGATCGCAACAGTTGAAACTTCGGATCCTGTAACTATCTCTTAACCTGATTCCAACACGTCCATGCGATTAGTGCGGACAGTTGATTTTGGCTTTGCTTCTATTTCGCCGGAACGAAAAACTTGCCTCGTTCCTTTGTCTGTGTAATATCTGCATTAATTTAAAGACCGT